>Ga0315280_10003728_pt1 | contig 23114 bp, 17 predicted proteins | sample YL17G06_40_MG_FD_203697 | JGI IMG/M metagenome (GOLD analysis project Ga0315280, IMG submission 203697) | Sediment microbial communities from Yellowstone Lake, YNP, Wyoming, USA - YL17G06_40 | ecosystem: Environmental > Aquatic > Freshwater > Lake > Sediment | place: USA: Wyoming | collected... | reverse complement strand
ACGATAGAAATGACCACCAGGAATCCTGTAATTATTGCACTGTTGATGATCGCCATATTTTTTTCAACGTCTCTCAAGGCGTAGAGGAATAGAATAGCCCAACCCAACGGAAAAATTCCGTACAATCGCAGAAAGAACCCCTGAGTCTCAAAGAAGCCTAAGGCAGCGAGTGTGCTTTGAGGTGCGAAGGTGAAGGTGAGAAACCAGAGAAGAAACAGGACGATGCCGATCCAAAGAAGAAGCTTGATACAACCTGGGTTTTTTGCCATTTGGATTGCCCTCCCTAAAATAAATTTAAATTTGTCTTCAAAGATATATAATTAGATTCTCGTTGTCAAGCGAGAAAATTAATTGTAAACGAATGGACAGCGAGCAGGAAAATGAGAAGAAGAAAGTTTTTTAAAGAAATAGGCATCGGTCTGGGCTCGTTAGCGCCCTTGATCCAGGTCCCATCCAAAAAAGCTCCAGGTCCGAAAAAGGAAAAGGAGCTGATGGCGGGCAGCATGGATGCCGCAGTCGAGGTTAATCTCAGTCATATAACCTGGAATCTTAAACAAATCAGGACGATTGTCCAAGTTCCCATAATGGCTGTAGTTAAAGCCAATGCTTATGGCCATGGGTTAGTTGAAGTCGCTCGCCTCCTGGAGAAGGAAGGCGTCAGCTGGGTGATGGTCGGAAAATTGGAGGAAGCGCTGGCGCTGAGGAGAGCCGGGATTCGCTCATCGATCCTCAATTTCGGGCCGTATTCAAGACAAGACTGTAACCAGATTGTCCAGAATGAGATCAGCCAGTCCGTCTACTCTGAGGAGGTCAGATACCTCCATGAAGCAGCTCTGAAGCAAAATCGGAAGGCGGGAGTTCATCTCGATGTAGACACGGGGATGGGAAGAACGGGAGTGCCCTTCAAGAATGCCCAACCGCTCATCAACAAAATGGCCTCTCTTTCCGGCCTTAAGATTAAAGGCATCATGACCACGTTGACAGAAGACGAAAAATTTGACCTGGAGCAAATCAAAAGATTCGAGGAGGTCTGCTCCCAGGCTATGGTGAAGGGTATTGAGGTGGGGCTCAGACATGCGGCCAGCAGTGCTGGAATCCTCAGTCATACAAAACTTCACCTGGATATGGTCAGGCCGGGGATCATGATCTATGGGTATTATCCGTCCGCGGAGACTCAGCAAGAAGACAAGCTCTCCCTAAGGCCGGCACTTCGGTTGTTGGCGAGAGTGATTGACATCAGGCTTCTTTCCCCGGGAGATACTCTTTCTTATCATCGTGCTTTTGTCGCGGCTAAGGAAATGTGGGTCGCGACTATAGGAGTTGGATATTCAGACGGCTATCTCGCCCAACTGGCCGGGAAAGGCGTAGTCATGATAAGAGAAAAAACATACCCTGTTATTGCCGCCGTCACTGCTAATCATCTGATGGTCGAGTTGGATAACAGCGAAGATGTGAGAGTCGGGGATGAGGTCGTTCTCCTCGACAATCAGCCAGAAGCCGGGCTTACAGGAGATGTGCTCGCTGATCTTTCTGGGATATCCGTTTATAGAATCCTCATCGGCCTAAACCCCCAACTTCCGAGAAGATATTCTTCTTTGCCAACCCCCTCCTAATTCAACCGCCGGATTCTCTCAAAGCCGGAGACACAGACGAACTCGAGCTTCTCTTTTTTTTCTATCTCATCCAAGAGCAGGTTTAATCCCAGGGTGTCGCTCGCGATATGGCCGGCTATGACAACATTCAGGTTGGCCTTCTTGGCGTTTTCGAGATGTTCCTCGCTGATATGCATGCCGACGATCGTGCTGACTCCGCTCGCGGCGTATTTCTCGTAAACCTCTTTCGCCCCTTCTGTTCCCCCAGTCATATCGACGAAGATTTTTCCACACTTGCTCTCTTCTGACCCGGTGACGATTTTGGGCGGGAGCTGCAGCTTCGCTGCGATCTTGTACTCGGGGATGTCTTTCAGCAGCTTGAGGAGGTCTTTCAATTTCGCCGGGTTTTCCCGCTCAAACAGCCTTTTCAGGAAGTGGGTGACGCAGTTATCGGCGGCCGTATGAATGCACATCAGGGGAAGGCGCAGGAGCTTGGCCACGTCAACGGCCCGGTTGTGGTTGATCGGCATCAGGCGCCTTTCAATCTCACTGATTCGCTTTTCCATCATTTTTTCGGCGACGCTGACCGTGATTCCGCAGTTGGCCAACAGGTCGGCCTGAAGCTTCATAACGTCAAATAGCCGCGACAGGGCATAGCCTTCGGGATGATGAGCGACGATGAGGTCAATCTTTTGCCCGACGTCCTTGTTGAGAAGATAGGTCAGCAAGATCTCTCCCTCCTCCATGTCGATCCCGACGATGATCTTCTTGACCTCGGTCTCCGGGGCGCCGTAAAGGACCCGGGTGTCCGAGAAAGGGTTGAAGAGCCGATCCTTGTCGAAGTACTCGCGCTCCTCAGCGGCCAGTTTTTCGAATTTTTCTTTTTCCTCGGCCAGGGTCCTCCAGATTTCTTCTTTATTTCTCAAATCATTCTCAATTCCGGCCTCGATCACGCTGTCGTACAGGTCTTTGAGTTTCATGCGGCTCCTCCTTTCTATGAAAAGAATGACTCTGAAGAAGCATACACAGGAATCATCCGAGTTTCAAGAGGCTGAGCCTCGCTTCTTGAAGCCAGGCGCGAAGGCTGAACGTTCTTGACTTATTTTTTCTAACTGTGATAAACATTTCGGCAGGGGAATAAAGGAGAAAACCGAATAACGAATAAGAAGATAGAAAATCTGCTCTATTTTAGGGCTTCTGACACCTTCGACAGCCTTCATCTTGCTATCGAGACCTTCGAAAATTATCTGAAGGAAGGAGTGGCGGCTGCATGCCCGGATTATTACAGGGCCCGCAATTATCTCAGAGAAGGCGAAAAGTTTTATCAGGAAACGTTCAAAGAAGCCAAGAGACTCCTCGGCCCGCTGCCTCCTTATTCCTCTGCAGAGTTTGAGAAGTGGCGAGGGGACTATCTGAGCCAACACAAGATCCTGGCCGCAGGCCAAGAGCTGGAGGCCATGAAAGAGGAGCTTCTGAATGACGACTACCTCAACCAGTGGATGTCCAAGGAGGACATTGGGAGGCTTCTGCTCAGGAATTTTGATGCTCAGACAACCGGAAAGAGAAGATTGCCCAACATCAAAGTGCGCCTTCTTCTCGATAGGCTCAACGAGCTCATCGCTCAAGCCCGGCAGCTTCAGAAAAAAGCCATGGAGAAATTTCAGGCCCAGGGCTGAAGGCACGGAACGTCTTTAGCGCTCCCTGCTTATCTCCACTTCGTCCCGCCAGTAGCGAAGCTTTCCGATGCCCGGGCCGTCAGGATTGGCGTCAAAAGCCAGGCCGAAGAGCGACGGCTTGGCTTTGAAAAGAACGGACTATCCGGCTGATACTCCTCAGGAAGATGACATCACGCTCGTGATTGTCAGGAGAGTTCCGGCCTGAGAACTCCTATTGAAAGATCTGCTTCATGATGGCGACAAGGTCGAGGGCATATTCAATCTCAGTGAGAGGGACATTCTTGCTCTTGGCGATGTTGGTGAAGCGTCCATCTTTGTTGCTGTCTTTGGTGACAATAATGTAGTCAGCTGAGGGGGCGACGGCGTCGATCATTCTTTCGTTATCACTTCCCGGGGCTCCTCTCAAAGCCGTTCCTCCCACGTGGACGGCGATGATGAAAATTTTATTCTGCTTGCCGTAGTCGATGATCCTCTTCAGCCGGGCCTCTTCTGTCTCGATGGTCAGTCCTGAAGCCCCCATCCCTTTGAGGCTGGCGCCGATGGCAAAAATGATCGTTTTATAGGGCGTTCCTTTGGGAAACTTGGCCAGGTCTGTGTATACTTCAGCATGAAACCCCGGCCCGGATTCTTTATCCGCCAGGCCCACTCCGGCTTTCATCATGTCGACATCAGGCACATCGCAGTAGTCATAGCCCAGGCCAGCCTCTTCGAGGACGATATTCACGGTGGTGACATCATTGCTCTGTCCGGCAGAGGTTGTCAGCACCGGAAGCTTGGCCTTGGTGACACCCGTTTGGGCGTAGGCGAAGGCAGAAAACAATACCAGGACAAAGAGAGATAAAACAGCCAAAAAATTCCTCAAAGCTTTCATGTTATATTTGTCTCCTTTCTAAATAAAAATTCATGTTTTATTTCTCCGCCGGCTCTAAAATCGCGTCATAAACCTTGATCGCTTTTTTCCACCAGTCTGGATAAGCCGGCTTGTTGCGTTCCCGGGTCCTTTTTTCGGTGTCGTAGTAGGATAGTTTGTTATATCTGACAAGAAGATCGTCACCGAGTTTCCACCAGGCCTTGACGACATTATCCGCGTGTGTCAGGCAGTAGCCAGTGAGATACCCAATCCCTTCGTCCTTAGACTTATTGTAACGCTCAAGAGCCTGCTTATCCACGTCACCGATATTGGCCACAGTCTTGGCCTCCCATTCTGCCTGAGTCTTCTTGACGTCTTCAAGAGCAATGTTATAGGCCACCTGGGTGTGAAAATCAACATAATCAAAAGCCCATCTGGCCGAATCGCGGTTGAGGACCCAATGATCTCCGATTTTAAAAGAACTCGGGACATCCGTGATCCCGGCGTAGAGAGGCATGTAGCAAGATGTATCCTGAAGGCCAAAACAGAGCCAGACAATGCCGCCAATTGGCCCTGGCAGCCATCCCCTGCACTGGGTGACTGTGGTGTACTCGACACTCGGCGATGAGATCGTCCGGGTTGTGCCGTAGTAATTCGGGTTTCCAAATGGCCCTCCCCGCAAACCCTTCACCCGGTCAAACGGAGTTCCCTGGGCTCGGTCCCTGGTCATGTTCATCACATCCTGAACAGAGATTTTATTGTCCGGCTTAGCGGAAAAAGGATAATCCATGTTGGGAGTGTCCGGGCCGATATTGAGTGAAGGAGCGACGAGGTTAAAAAAGCGCCACAACCTGGCCCGGCGTCCTTGGGTGCTTGTCGCGCTTCCTTCGGCAGGGCAGTAGGCTCGTTTCCAGCTGAAGGGTTTTCCGCTCTTAGGGTCGTAGAGCCCGTTTTCGATGGCGAAGGAAACAACGTGAGCTGAGGCCATGAAATAATCTTTGTTCTTGAGGTCGATTTCTCCGATCCTCGACTCATTAGGACAGACCGAGACATGGTCATCGGGAACGCGCTGAGCGCACCAGACGGCGCCGGGCTTTCCGGTCTTTGGAGTCCAGAGCGGCCCGACCGGCATGATTTCAAAAATCCAGACTTCATTCGGGTCATGAACAGCCAGCATTTCTCCGCTGTCATTGTAGCCGTAGCCGTATTTTTCAGCCAATGACCCCATGAGCTGGATGGCCTCGCGTGCCGTCTTGCATCTCTCCATGGCGATGAGGGTGAGCATGGTGATGTCAAAAGCAGGCGCCGGTGTGTCGTTTCTTATTTTTTTTACGCAGCCAATCGTCGACTCGCCGATGGCCAATTGATGCTCATTCATATAGCCGAACATGCCGTGATGATAGGCATTGGTATGGGGCAGCTCGGGAATCTCAAGGCCGGTGAAATCGTTCTTGTAGAGGTCCCATTTTAAGCCCTGTTCAAGAGGCCAGGTTTTGTATTGGTTGATGTGGTATATTTTGCGCATCTCGCCTGACTTATGGTCGGACGCATCGACATGTCGCCAGGTCCAGTCGCAAGTGCCGCAGTCACAGGTATGCGTGGCAATCGTGGAGCCGTCAACTGAGGCATTTTTTGCCACCATTATGACCGTACAACCGTCTCCGGAAATGTCATCGCGAGAGAGATCAACTCGGGAGCTCTGGTGAGTCCGCGGAATGAACGAAAAGACCAAAACAAGGACGGCCAAGGTCATGATGGAACCGACAAAAATCTTTTTTAAGCTCATCGTTAATCTCCTTTCTTAAAAAATCATCTTTGGAGAGGCTCGAGCAATATATCATAAACCTTTATGGCCTTTTTCCACCAGTCAGGCGCAGAGAACGCCTTCGACCGCTCCCGTGCTCTTTTTTCCGGGTTGTAGGTGCCGAAATGATTGTATTTGACGAAGAGCCTGTCGCCCAATTCCCACCAGGCATTGACGACAGAGCGTGCATTGTCAAGACAATAGCCTGTGAGAAACTCGCGTGCTTCGGCATCATCCTGGGCATAAAAATCTTGGGCTTTTTTGTCGATTTCAGGAACTCGCGCCATGGCGCCGGCCTCCCATTTCTCCTGAGCTTCTTTGACGTCTTCTATGGCCGAAGAATAGGCCACCTGAGCGTGGAAATCCGCATAATCGAAGGCCCATCTCGCAGAATCCCTGTTGAAGACCCAATGGTCTCCGATTTTGAAAGAATCGGGGATGTCTGTAATCCCCGCATAAAGGGGCACGTAACAGGAAGTGTCCTGAGATCCTAAGGCCAGCCAGACGATCCCTCCGATTGGGCCCGGTAGCCAGCTTCTCGACTGCGTGACGGTCGTATATTCGGCGCGGTTTGTTCCAATCGTCCGGGTGGTCGAATAATAATAAGGATTTCCTAAGGGTCCGCCTCGCAGTCCCTTGATAGGGTCAAATTCCGTGCCCTCACACTTGTCCCTGGTAATGGCAATGACATCCTGAAGCGAGAGCTTCTTGTCCGGCTTCACCGAGAAGGGAAAGTCTATGTTCGCCGTATCAGGGCTGAACTTCTGGGAGGGAGCCACGAGGTCGAAGAAGCGCCACATCCGGGCTCTGCGGCCGCCTGTGCTTCGAGCGCTTCCTTCTGAGGGCGAATAAGCCCTCTTCCAGCTAAAAGGTTTGCCGCTTTTCGGGTCGTAAAGGCTCTGTTCGACAGCAAAGGAAATGACATTAGAGGAGGCCATAAAATAATCGGGATTCTTGAGGTCGATCTCGCCGATTCTCGACTCGTTGGGACAAACGCTGACATCGCCATCTGGAACTCTCCGGGCGCACCAGACAGCGCCCGGCCTGCCGCTCTGCGGCGTCCACAGCGGTCCGACGGGCATGATCTCGAAGACCCAGACTTCCTTCGAGTCGGCCACAGCCAGCATCTCGCCGCCGTCCAAAAAGCCGTAGCCATATTTTTCCCCCAGCCCGCCCATCAATTGAATGGCCTCGCGGGCTGTCTTACATCTTTCCATGGCCAGAATGGTCAGCATGGTGATATCCATTTTGGCCGCAGGCGTCGGGTTCGAGATCTTGCGGACATTGCCGATGGTCGATTCCCCGATAGCCAGTTGATGCTCGTTCATGTAGCCAAAGACGCCGTGGTGGAAAGCGTGGGTGTGGGGGACTTGGGGGATTTCAAGTCCAGTGAAATCCTTGAGATATAAGTCCCATTTCAGGCCTTCCGAGGGCGGCCATGTCCTTATTTGGGAGACATGATAGATTTTACGCATTGAGCCGGCTGGATAATCTGCGGCAGGGATATGACGCCAGGTCCAGTCGCAGATGCCGCAATCCGCCGTATGGGTGGTCATCGTCGAGCCGTCAACCGAAGCGTCTTTTGCGACCATGACCACCGTACAGCCATAGGCAAAGGACTCTTCCGCTGGTGCAGAATCTCGATTTATTTGAATAGCCATGAAGAAGAGGCTTGAGAAGACAATGGCCGCCAGTATGCCAATATTTATTCTCACACGTGACCTTTTCGCTCTCGTCTTCATTCTGTTATTTGCCTTTTTATTCTCATCTCATTCATTTATATAAATCACTCCATATCAGAAGAGACTTCTTTCAATCTTCTTTTCTTTTTCATAGTAAGAAAGAGGAGAGAATAAGAAGACCCTATCAAGGCAGAAGGCTATAACTATCAGCATGCGGGCCGGCATATCATCCAAAAGGTAACGCCTGCGGCAGATTAGTTCAAATAAATTTTGTTTTTTTCCGCCCCTTTCGGGTCGTGAAAATAGTGACCCACGCCGTTCTTGACGATATCGGCATAGCGGGGGATGTCTTGGACGATAATGGCTTTCTCAGGAGATTTTTTGGAATACTGGCGCATAATTTCCAGAGTGACCGAGCAGTGCTGACCAACTCTTTTTTCTAACGGCCAGCCGGACTCATCATAAGGGACAAATAGCTTTTTCTTCCCGGCGAGGCTGAGCAAAAATGGATCTTTACCATCGAGGAGGAGCTTCTCTGTCTTAGGACCTGTCGGCTGATCGAGGAAGGGAATGGGCGCTTCGAGAAGGAACGGAAGTGTCGCCGAATAATCGCCAATTTCACGATGAGAAAGCCCTCGGAATCCGCTGGGCGACGGCTCCACATGGTTATCAAAACCTTCCCTGGCCTTGACGGTTAGAGTGGCTAAAGTTGCGATCTTCTGGGATTTTTCTGGAGCAACGATGCAGTTCGTGACAGGGAACATCGTCTCCGCTCCGTGAATGTCCACAGCAACATCGACTTTTTCCTGGCGCATGATTTCCATTGCGGCGAAGGTGACCCTCTCCATCAACGGGCCGTTCGGCCGGCCAGGCCAGGTCCGGTTGACATTCCGGACGTCGATGAAAGAGAGAAGCTGTCTATCGGGATAATGGATGTAGACATCCGGGTCTGGCCATTGGTCCAAGGGCGAAGCATCACGATTTCCCATCCTGAATTTTTTCTTGCCCCATTCTGTGGCGATTTCATAAAAGAGCGGATAGCCATCCCCGGGCCTTGTGTTGCGGCTGGCGCTGTGGTTGAACTGGGGAATAACGAGAAGCGTTCCTTTCTCCACAACGGCGTTCTCAATGATAATCAGTGCCGCCAGGAATCCCTCTGGCTCATTGGCATGGGTGTTAGACATGATGAGCATTTTTCCGCCTGCTTCTTTTCCTTCCATGAAGAAGACGAGCGTGTCAGCCATCGTCCCTTTGAGTCCTTGGCAGTAGTCGCTCAAGTGAACGACTTTAGTCACACCAGGGCCTGCAACAACTGTAATGTCGAAATGGCGATGGCGGAAGAGCCGCGAACCGCCTTGGACAAGCACGGCCAGAAACAGGGCTAAGAGGATGGCCTTGGCTATCCACGTCCGCGCCATTATATTTTTTCCTCCCAAATATTATTTTACCCGCAAAACCCTTAAGATGAGCGGGATCAACACCAGAAGATAAAGGGTCATGTCCTCGAAGTTTTTCTTTTCCCGGATAAAATTCCAAACCAGCAGACCGATAAGGTAAATGCAAATGGCGTAGTAGAAGATCATAATGAGGGACATGAGTCCTCCTTTTCTACATGCTCCATCTTACTAAAAATGCCAACTTGGCGCTGTAAACGACCATCAGGATGCCGACGATCGTGATCACCAACCAGGGCAGCCATGTATTCTTTAAAAAGGTCCAGTAAGAGCCTTTGTATTCCGAGACCATAACGCTCAACCTTCCGATTAGAGCTGTGGGAGGAAGCCCGTCGCCTAAAGGCCAGAGGAGAGATAAACCGGCTATGGCCACTGTGGCGTGGAAACCTAAGGAGTCGAGAAACCAGATGAGCGGAATGCCGATGACGGCTGCAGCTCCGTAAGTGAGAACGCCTTCGGATACAGGGATGATGATGGCCAAAGAGATCAAGAGAAGCGTTAGCTGAGTGCTGATGACGGCGTAGGAGAGAAGGCCACGCACGCCGGTGGCAGTCATGATTTGCTGCAGCATGCCTACGACCACGATGGTGGCGAGCAGCGGAAGAAGGCGCTTCACAGTGTCTCTGGATAAAGCCAGAATTTTTATCTTATTTGGACTGACCAGCCAAGCCGCTAAGGCCGAAAGGGTAAATTCTAAGGGCAAACCCAGAATGGGACTGCCAAATGGCCAGATTCGGTACGCAACTACAGAGCCGAAAAAGACCAGAAAGGGGACAAGCACCCGCCACCAGTTCATCTTTGCCGGCACATGGGGCATCTCCTTGAGGGCTGTCTCTAAATCTGCGATCCCTTCTTTTTTCCAGCCAAGGATGAGAACAGTGAAGGCGCCCAGCAGAAGAACAGGAATTCCTAAGGTGAATTCAAATCCTACATAAGGGATGGCCGTTCCGGCGCAAAGAATCATCGCCCAGATATTGACCGGCGGCGCCGCAGCGCTCAAACCTGCGACGATGAAAAGAATAGCAGCGCCTTTTCTTTGGGGAACGCCTAAAAATCTTAAGGCCATGGCCACGGGGGCTCCGACGACGAGCAGCGAAATGCTTCCTGCGCCTGTGAGGGCTCCTGGGATAAGGACAATGATCATCAAGATGAGCAGCGCGACTAACCTTTTGCTGTAAAAATAGCGGATGGTGGCTCTGACAACATAGTTCACCCCTCCCGACTCAGAGACGATGGCCATGAAGATGGTGGCTGTGGAGAAGACGAGGATCACATCCAGATAGGTGAAAGACCCCTCGACGAGATGCCGGACGAGCTGGCCGAGAGGAGGTGTTTTATAAAAAGCGCCGGAAACTCCGCCCGCCAGCGCGGCCAAAAACATGCTGATTTCGACAGAGAGCTTGCTCGCTTTGGCAATGGCGTAGGCGAAAACCATCACCCCCAGGATAATTCCTATGTGCAGAACCATGGATTTTTATTCTTTGCAATATTATCTTTGCCTTCGAGATAAGTCAAGAGGAGAATCAAGAGGGGACGGTTCTCGGAGAGAACCGTCCTCAAAAAAACTTAGCTATTGAAATTTTTTTGTAAGTGATTTAATTTTGAGCTGAAATGTTCTGGAAAAAGAAATCCAAAAAAAAGAAAACCCCGTCCGGAAAAGAAAGGCGCAGAGAACCTCGTCTGGAAGACACCAATGATATAAGCATCGAGCCTTGCCAGCCTGAAAAACTCGGCATAGAGGAGAGAATGTATCATGCCCGGACAAAGAATGCTTCTCCGAGCGGCCTGAAGGTTCAATCCGAGGTCCAGTTTCCTGTAGACACGTTGCTCAACATTAAGCTCAAATCTCCCAAAACGGGAAAGCTGATCCAGGCGACAGGAAAGGTGAAGTGGGTCACCAGGCTTGAAGAGGGAGAAGCATTTGAGATTGGCGTAGAATTTGTAGACACCTCTATCAACACCATTATGGACCTTTTGGAGCACATATATAAAGGCTAAATCCTTGGCTTTGACCAACTCAATCGCCTTCATCAACCTGCAGAATTCGGAAAGAGATTTCGGCAAAATCCGCGTCTGGGGAACAATCGGCTGGATCGCCGCGGGGCTTGGCCTGGCCGGATGGAGGATGATCGCGAAATCCGCTGGAAGCATAGCCATCAAGGGAGACACGCTCTTTCTCGCAGGCCTCTTTTCCATCGTTATGGGCGTCCTATCGATAGGCCTGCCGCATACGCCTTCCAGGAAGGCGGAAGAGGTGCCGGCGCATTCCTAAAGCATAAAAGGAGGCCATTTATGAAGAAGAAGCACTTAGGGGTAGGGATCATCGGAGGAGGTTTTAATGCCAGGTTCCACATCCGGTCCTGGGTCGGCGTCCGCGATGCCGACATCCTGGGGATTGTGGACCCAGACAACAAAAGAGCTGAGCAAGCCGCGGCCCTGGCCCGAAAGCTCAATGTCGGGGCCGCGAAAGTCTATAAATCCATCACAGAGATGGTGTCTGACCCGGCCATCGATGCCGTCTGGATTTCTTCGCCGAACTTCACCCGTATCGAGGTCATGGAAGAAATCGTAAGCGCTTTGGAAAAAGGAAAGGGAGAACTCATCGGAGTTTGCTGTGAAAAGCCCCTCGGCCGCAACGTCAAAGAAGCCCGGCGCATGTTTGAACTTGTCCAAAAGGTAAAAGTTCTGGACGGATATCTCGAGAACCAGCTTTTTGCGCCGGCTGTGTCCAGAGGAAAGGAGATAATCTGGGCGAGGGGAGCGGCCCTTTCAGGGAGGCCTTATCTGGCCCGGGCTGCCGAGGAGCACAGCGGCCCTCACGCGGCCTGGTTCTGGGAAGGCTCGCTCCAGGGAGGCGGGGTGCTGAATGATATGATGTGCCATTCGGTCGAGGAGGCCCGCTTCATGCTGACTCCGCCGGGCAAAGACAGAACCTGCCTCACGCCGCTCAAGGTTACGGCCTATGCTTCCTGTCTTAAATGGCAGATTCCGGAGTATGCCAAGGTTCTTTGGGACGCGAGCGGCGGCAAAACGGACTATCTTAAGAGGCCGGCAGAGGATTTTGCCCGTTCTCTGGTTGAATACAAGGCCGAAAACGGCCAGATCGTCGTCGCAGAGACAACAACAAGCTGGTGCTATGTCGGCGCAGGACTTCGCCTGTCTATGGAGCTTCTCGGACCCGAATATGCCCTCCAGATCAACACACTCGACTCGAGCCTCAAAGTTTTTTTTAGCCGGAAGGTCGCAGGAAAAGCAGGGGAAGACCTCGTAGAAAAGCAGAATGCCGAGATCGGCCTGATGCCGGTTGTTAGCAACGAGGAGAGTGAATACGGATATGAGGGGGAAAACCGACACATGGTCCAATCATTCCTCAAGGGAGTCAGGCCTATGGAGAACTTTAACGACGGCCTCAATGTGACCGAGCTTCTTATGACGGCCTATATGAGCCTCGAACAGGAAAAGACAATTTCTTTTCCGCCTCCAGGGTTGGATTCATTTATTCCTGCCGTGGCCAAAGGCAAATGGAATCCAAAGAAGCTTAAACGATAGATTCGTCCGGCTCTTATTTCTGTATTTCAGGAGGAAGCATGAAGAAGATGACTTTTCCGTTTCTGAGCGTTATCTTTTTTGCCTGCCTGAGTGGATTTTTGAGAGGTCAGACTGCGGCCGAAAATTATTCCCGGGTGAGGATTAAAAAATTCCCTGTGGCCATGCAATGCTGGACTTTTCGGAAATATTCCTTCTACGAAGCCGTGGAGAAAACAAAGACCATAGGAATCAAATACCTTCAGGCTTACCCGGGCCAAGTCCTTTCCCCGCAACAGAAGGACGTTTTGTTTGACCATAATCTCAATGATGATCGGATTAAGCAGGTTAGGGAGAAATTATCCGGCGCGGGGATGGAGGTCGTGAGTTACGGCGTGGTGGATATCGGAAGGAACGAAGAAAGCATGCGCAAGGTTTTTGACTTTGCCAGGAAGATGGGGATCCGGACCGTCGTCACAGAACCTGAGGATGGGGATTTTCCGATTCTCGAGAAGCTGGTTAAGGAATATGACATCAACATCGCCATCCACAATCATCCGGAACCTTCAAAATATGCCAAACCAGAAACCGTCCTCGCGCGCGTCAAAGGTCTGGATGAGCGAATAGGCGCCTGTGCCGACACCGGCCACTGGATGAGGGGAGGAATTCGTCCCGTGGAGGCCCTCAGGCTTCTCAGCGGCCGCATCATCGACGTCCACCTTAAAGACAGGAGCGATTTCGGCACTGGACAAAAGGCCGATGATGTTTCTTTCGGCCAGGGAAAAGGCGATATCAGGGACATCTTGGCTGAGCTTACACTTCAAAATTATGCCGGGACCCTCACCATTGAATATGAAAATGAAGCGGAAGCCCTGACTCCCGAACCCGCTATCAGCAAAGGCCTCGAATACCTGAAAAGCATCACCTATTTTGAAGGCTGTGAGGAACTCTTAAAAAGATTCTCGGGGCGGTATTCCAAGCATGGCTGGAACCATTATGGCCCGGGTCATTTCGAACTGGACGAGAAAGAGGGCATTCTTAAGTCCCAGGGAGGAATGGGGCTTCTCTGGTATAGCGTTAAGAAATTCAAGGATTTTGTCCTTGAGCTCGACTTCAAGTGCGGCCAGAAGAACACGAATTCAGGAATCTTCATCAGAGTGCCGGATGTCCCTACGAACGATGACTATATTTATCATTCCTTCGAGGTTCAGATCAATGACGCTGGAGAGGGCATCCATAAGACAGCGGCTATCTATGATGCCGAGGCGCCCAGCGTTGATGCCTCCGAGCCCACAGGCGAATGGAACCATATGAAAATTACTTTCCAGGGAAAGAATATCCAGATTGAGCTGAATGGAAGGCGCGTTGTTGATTGGGAGGCCGTGCCTCGGGGAAAAGTCAGGGATTTTGCCGGTGAAGGCTATATCGGGCTTCAAAACCACGACAGTATCGCGCCTGTTTACTTCAAGAATATTTTTGTCAAAGAATTATAAGAGGCAAAGCAGTAGCTTAAATTTGGAAGAAAGGAGTTTAAGATGAGACATTTAAAGACATCTGAGACAAAAAGGCTTATTGTCCAACTATTCACGGTCACGTTTCTTGCCGTTTTCCTTATTTTGGGGGGCACGGCCTGCAAGAGGGCAGAGGTCGGTCCAAAGCCGCCTGTTGCCGAGAAGATAAAAAAAGAACTTACCGCAAACGGCCAAACCCGGGTAGACTACTATTATTGGCTTCGCGAGCGCCAAAACCCCAAAGTCATTGACTATCTGAAAGCCGAAAATGAATACCTGAAAACTGTCATGAAGTCGACTGAGATTTTCCAGGAAGCTCTTTATAACGAAATTGTTGGTCGCATAAAGCAGACCGACATGTCTGTTCCTTACCGGTCCGAAGGCTATTATTATTACACCCGCTTTGAAGAAGGGAAGGAGTACCCCGTTTATTGCCGCAAAAAGGGAAATTTGGAGGCGGCCGAAGAAGTCCTGCTCAATGTGAATGAAATGGCCGAAGGTCAGCCTTATTTTCAAGTGGCAGGCTTTACGGTGAGTTCAGACAATAACCTCATTGCCTACGGCGTTGATAACGTGAGCCGCCGCCTTTATACCATGCACTTTAAGAATCTTGCGTCTGCCGAGACTTTTGCCGATGAAATTCCCAACACTATCGGGCAAGCAGCCTGGGCCAACGACAACAAGACCGTCTTTTATACCTTAAAGGACACAACGACCTTGCGGCCGTATAAAATCATGAAACATGTGCTGGGTACGGATATTTCCGCCGACAAAGAGGTCTTTGTGGAAACGGACGAAACCTTTGAGACTATGGTTTATAAGTCGAAATCAAAGAAATTGTTGATCATCGCTTCAGAAAGCACCCTCTCGACCGAGTACCGTTATCTGGATGCCGACAAGCCCGACCGTGAGTTCAAGGTCATCCAGCCGAGAGAACGGGACCTTGAATACCATGTCGAGCACTTCAAAGACAAGTTTTACATTCGCACCAACTACCAGGCCAAGAATTTCCGGCTGATGGAGACGCCCCTTGAGAAAACCACAAAAGAAAATTGGACAGAAGTCATCCCACATCGTGGGGATATTTTGTTCGAAGGATTCGAGATCTTCGACAATTTTCTCGTCGCCGAAGAAAGGAAGTCAGGACTGACCCAGCTCCGGGTCATAAGCTGGAAGGATAAAGAGGAGCATAACCTCGATTTTGGAGAAGAAACCTACACAGCCTCGATCGGGTTTAACCCCGAGTTCAAGACAGACTGGCTGCGTTATGATTATTCGTCCCTGACCACTCCGAACTCGACTTACGATTACAACATGGCGATCAAAGAGAAAAAGCTCTTGAAGCAGCAGGAGGTTTTGGGAGGCTTCAACCCAGATAACTATCATGCCGAAAGGCTCTATGCTATTGCTTCAGATGGAGTCAAAGTCCCCATCTCCTTGGTTTACAAGAAGGGAATTCAGAAGAACGGGAACAATCTTTTGATCCTCTACGGCTATGGATCTTACGGCGCCAGCATAGACCCAAGCTTTAGCTCTGTCCGCTTGAGCCTTCTCGACAGAGGCTTCATTTATGCCATTGCCCACATCCGCGGCGGCCAGGAAATGGGCCGTGCCTGGTATGAGGACGGAAAACTCCTCAAAAAGAAAAATACGTTCACGGATTTTATCGCCTGCGCCGAGCACCTCATCGCCGAAAAATACACCCGTCCGGAAAAGCTCTTTGCCATGGGCGGCAGTGCAGGAGGCCTGCTCATGGGAGCCGTCGTCAACATGCGGCCTGACCTGTTCCGGGGGGTCATAGCCGCTGTGCCGTTCGTTGATGTCATCACAACCATGTTGGACCCAAGTATTCCGCTGACGACGAGCGAGTACGATGAGTGGGGAAATCCCAACAATAAAGAATATTACGATTACATGCTTTCCTATTCGCCCTACGACAACATCGAAGCTAAGGCCTATCCGGCCCTGTTTGTGACAACAGGCCTCCATGATTCTCAGGTCCAATACTGGGAGCCGGCCAAGTGGGTGGCCAAGCTCAGGGCGCTGAAGGCTGACAAAAATCCTCTTTTGCTTTACACGAATATGGAGGCAGGTCACGGCGGAGCCTCGGGCCGCTTCCGCCGCTACCGCGAAACAGCCATGGAGTACGCCTTTATCTTCGACATCGTCGGGATTAAACAGTAGGGGAGATTATTCGAGTTTGACGTCTTCTGCGGCTCCGTAGTAGATGCCGTTGAAAAGCAATTTAAAGGTGCCGTGGGGTTGGCCGCGGAAAATGATTTCTGGGCCGTACAAAAAGAGCTTGCCTTTGCCCACTTGAGCCTCGATGACGGCAACGGCTTCTTTGAGATAGTGCTGCCCCCAAGCCCACCCGCTTCTAAGCGGAGATGAGCTGTCAAACCAGGCGATGGGCCGGATGCCTTTAGCCGCGGCATCGGGGTGAAGAAAAAAAACCGGGCTGTTGTTGAAATAGACATCGGTCCGTTCGTTCATGCCAAAGGCCAGCGGTTTGCTATTGTCAATCTTAACCTGAAGAACAGAGCCTGGAATGTAATATTTCTCCCTTGACAAATGTCTTTCGGTCCCGTCTTCAAGTTTTTCGACGAGAGCATCGGAGATAGGCAGGCCGGCATGGTAGCCTAAAGAAGTCGAGCTTCCGAGAGCCAGAATCGAACCGCCTTCCTCCAAAAATTGACGGAGTTGCGGGACGGTCTTGGCCACCGTCACATTCCCGAGGCGGCTGCGATATTCCTCAGGGATTTCTTCCGGCTTGGGCGGCGCAAAGAAGCGGAATTCTCCCTCTCGTTCGCGGTCCTCGCTGGGGATGGCTCCTCCGACAAAAATGAGAACATCGAATTTTGAGGTCAAGTTGCCGGCATCAAGGTCTGGCGGGAAGACAACCTCAAAGGGAAATTCGAATTTTTCAAGCAACCATCTGGCCCAGCCTGAAGCCATCGAGCCGCCATAGACATCCCAGAGGCCGACGCGAACAGGGCGGAGGCGAAGTGCTTCCCCTAAGGGTTTAACATCTGTGCTCTCGATGTTCAGGCCGAGAGACATGGCCATCCCTCTTAGCCTGTCCAGGGATGAAGATTTCGCCGGAACAAAAATCGTGCCTGGAGGGAAAGCTTTACCGTTGGCTTGGAAGGGATTTTTTAGCCAATAAACCTCCTCCTGGCTTTTCAAAAGACGGTTCGTGGCGATAAAAACATCATTGACCCTGTGGTCGAGGAGATAGCCTGCCGGATTGGGACTTCCGGTCATTGTTCCAGCAGGAACTCTGGCCATCCCCTTAACTTTTTCGAACGGGCCATCGAAGCCGTCAAGGATGCGGTCAAAGACGATCCCCATCTGATAAGCCAGCGTCCATCCCGCGCTGTCATAGGGAGCAACAGGTGGGCCTCCAGGATAAGGGACGTCATGCGGATGGTCCTGCGGCTCAAACATGGCCAGGATATGCGGCCGGAACGCCTGACCGCATTTGACCACATAGGAACCTTCGGGATATTTTTTGCCGGCGACTTCAAAAGGCTTGCTTGCTCGATGAACCGTTATGCCGCTTTTGATAAGGGTATTGACGAATGTTGTGGCAGTCGAGAAATCAGGCTGGCCGGAGGAAATAATATAGCCTCTTGGGTCTCGGGCAGCCGGGTCTCGCAAGGCTTCGTAGTATTTAAGGGGATATCCCCGGTTGAACCCCGGTTCTTCAGTTTTGGCATTGTCCTTTTTAATTGCCTGCTCCACAGCGTCGATTCTTTTTGGAGTCACGGTCCAATGGTCACGGCTACCTCTGTCTATGGAATTTTTGCCCATGCGATACATATTGAAGAGAAAGTCTTCCCGCAGTTTCGAAGCAAGGTCCAAAATGGCCCTGTCAGCCGTGAGGGAATATTCGATGGATTGGCGGAATTGCCATTTCTGAGGCGCAACAGGGAAGGGAAGGTCATTCTTGGGGAGCTGTTTTTCCGGAAGAAAGGGGATGTCTATGGGAGTTGGATTGCCGATAGTTTCTGTCAGAATGCCGATCATGTTATGAAAATAGGAGGTCGAGCGGAGCCCGCCGCTCCACCAGGTCGAGTATCCTGCTCCTGATCTCATAGTTGCCCCTGGCTTTCCCTCGGCCACGAACCGGGCATGCATGGCAGAGCCGACAAGTTCTATCCCCACAGGCACAAAAGGATCGAAGAAATAATTAAAAGGGTCGCGGAAAGGAGAACAGAAAAGGACGGCACCCGCAGGTCCAGTCTGATGATGGTTATAGACAATCTGGGGAAACCAGTCAAGATACATAATCCTGGAGATGGCTTCGGTCTCAGGCTGGGTAATCATATAAAAATCCCTGTTATTGTCATGGCCGATGTATTTCTGGTAAAGGCGCGGCAGTCCTCTCATTGTGCGCTTGGCCGGGTCTTTTTCCCGCATGTACCAATTGGCGACGAGCTCCATGCCGTCTGGGTTCGAGGGAATGGCCAGCAAGATGACATTATTGAGGATGCGCATGGTCTCGGGGTCGTTCCGGCTGACCATCTCGAAGACAAGCTCAATAAGCTGCTGGGAGCCCAGGACTTCGGTGGCATGAAGGCCTCCGTCGATCTGAACGACAGCCTTTCCTTCGGAAACCAAAGCGCGGGCATCGCTTTCTTTAAGGCCCTCAGCCAAAGCGAGCCGGCGAGAGATTTCTTTATAGCGGGAGATTTTCTTCTGATTAGCCTGAGATGTCACAATGGCCATGATCATCGGCCGCCCCTCGGCCGTTGTGCCTATTTTTTTAAGAGAGAGCTTTTCCGATTCCCGGTCGAGCCTTTCCCAGTAAGCCAAAAGCTGGGAGTAGCTCGCTAGCACGTAATCATCGCCAATGTTGAACCCAAACTGTTCTTTGGGGGTGGTGATGTGATCTTGCCCGAAAGAGAGGCTCAACATCAAGATAAGAGCAAATCCTCCCAAGACGAAAACTTTGCGAAGACTCATGGCTTCCTCCCTGAGCTATTTTTTATTTCGGTTTATTTATCATACCATTGATCTTCGAGAATCGAGGTCAAGCCCGAAAGCTCCAGTCCTTCGGCCTGCAGGACAATGCGGTATTCTCCAGGAGGAACAGGTGTATATTCATAATTTGGGTCTCTCTGAGGCCCGAACTCGAATCCTTCAAAACGCCGCATCCGTTCCAGAGCAGCTTTTTTTTCTTCTTCAGTCCTCTTTCTTCGCTCGGTCATATCCCAAACGACTTTCTGGATGCCAGGTTCATTTTTGCCGGAAATTTCGTTAATGATTTTGCTGCCCTTATAGATAATCACTTTGATGTCGCCTTTGACCTCGGCTTTCAAATAATAGTTGACTGCGATGCCGTTGGGCTCGCTTTCTCCGGCAAAGTTGGTGGAGCTTGAATGATTGGTCTTGTTATTCACCCATCTCACTTTTGACTCGCTCGTGAAGAGATGGACGTCTTTGGCCAACACCTGAGGTAAAAGCTCTTGGAGAGGCGCGATGTCTGTTATAAAAATTCCCCGGCCGTGCGTAGCGACAATGAGATCATTTTCGCGGGGATGGATTTGGAGGTCGTGCACAGGCTGAGTGGGCATGTTCGTTTTCATCTCGGTCCAGCTCTTCCCTCCATCGATAGAAACATAGACGGCAAATTCGGTCCCGACAAAGAGAAGATTCGGGTTCTTGTGGTCTTCGCGGATGACATTGACAGGCTCATTAGGCAAATTGCCGGCAATGGAAGTCCAAGTCAGGCCATAATCCGCAGTTTTATACAGGAATGGCCGGAAATCGTCTTGGCGATAGCCCGTGTAGGAGACATAGGCTGTGCCGGGATCGTGTTTGGAAGCGACTGTCCGGCTGACCCAATATCCCGGGTTTCCAATGATATGTTCATTGAGCTTAGACCAGTTTTTTCCGCCATCTTTAGTCAACCACACATTGCCGTCATCTGTTCCCACCCAAATGACGCCGGCTTCGATCGGAGATTCATCAATACTTGTAATCGTGCAGTATTGGATGTTGCCGTCCCCGCCTTTGCCGGTTGCAAGCCTGGTCGGGTCGTTCGTCGTCAGGTCCGGGCTGATTTCTTCCCAGCATTCGCCGCGATAATTGGATTTTACCAAAATGTTGGCTCCATGGTAAATAACGTCGCTCGAGTGCGGCGAAACGAGAATAGGGGCGCACCAATTCCAGCGGAGGTCTTTCCGTTTTTCTTGATAAGCTATCCTTTTTCTTTCTCCTGTCACAAGATCAATCCTCGTCAGAGCACCGAACTGGGACTCATTATAAAGGAAGCGGTTTGTTTTTTGGTCAAAGACGTTGTCCATGCCATCGCCGCCTCCAACTTGTTGCCAGTCTTCCAAGCGGATTGGGCTGCCTCCACGCTTTGTGCTTGGTCCCATCGCTGAGCCATTATCCTGAAGGCCTCCGGCCACATTATACGGGTAAGACATATCCACCCCAACCGCATAGAACTGAGCTAATGGAAGTTGATCCGGATGATACCAGTTTTTCCCGCCATCATAAGTAATTCCCATGCCGTGGTCATAGCCGAGCAGCATGTGATTGGAGTCCTTGGGGTCGATCCAGAGGGCATGGTCGTCACCCCCGAATTTCAACGGCCTCCGCAGCCATGTCTTGCCTCCGTCCTCGGTCGCCCGAGAGGCATCGCTCAGGACATGAACGACCTGATCATTATTAGGATCAATGATGATCTGGCCGTAATAGTATCCTGGATTGCCACCGATGCTCTGTTTTTCCGGGCTGACCTTCTTCCATGTTTCACCTGCGTCATCAGACCGATAGACCTCGCCGTTAATCATCCCCCGGCTCGACTTTCCTTCGAGAATTTCCTTCCAGCGCTCTTCTTCGGACATGCCTGGCTTGTTGGCGTTTTCTATGCAGGAGTATAGGATGTTAGGATTCTTGGCATAAACAGCGATGCCGATCCTACCCAGGATTCCTGCGGGCAGGCCTCTGGACAGCTTTTTCCAGGTCGCTCCTCCATCAACCGATTTATAGAGACCACTGCCGGGGCCGCCGATCATGTAAGTCCAAGGCCTGCGCATTCTGTCGTAGGTTACAGCATAAAGGATATCCGGGTTGATGGGATCCACGGCCACGTCTACAACTCCGATTGTCCTGTTTCCGACAGCCACATCAAGCGCTTTCGTCCAGGTCTTTCCGCCGTCTGCGGTTTTGTAAAGTCCTCGCTCCGGATTTTCCGAATAGAGATGGCCCAGGGCTGCAACGTAGACAATATCCGGGTTTTGAGGATGGACCACAATCCGGCCGATGTGATGGGATTCTTTCAAACCCATGTTTTTCCATGTTTTGCCAGCGTCAGTGGATTTATAAACGCCGTCCCCCCAATAACTGCTCCGGGAGTTGTTGGCTTCGCCCGTGCCCACCCAGACAATATTAGGATCGGAAGGAGCCACAGCGATATCCCCGATGGAAAAGACATTTTCATAATCAAAGATCGGCTCAAAAGTGATTCCATTATTGGCCGTTTTCCACAGGCCGCCTGTAGCTGTAGCGGCATAAAATGTGTAAGGATCCTGCTCGGGGACAGCAAAGTCGACAAACCGGCCGCTCTCCCGAGTCGGTCCGATGGCTCGGTAGGTCAAATTCTTGAGGAGTTCCAGGCTTAAAGGTTGAGCAGATGTATCGCTCACCAGAAGCAAGGGACAAAAAATCAGCATCATACATGCCAGGGACTCGAAAGAAGAATAATGCATCTTCATAAAACATCCTCCTCTAAAAACACTTAAGCAAGGATGGATCAAATTAACGGATTCTCATTCTGAAGTCAAATAGCAAGCGTTCTGAGTAAGCATCTTGTTTTCTGTGATCGCGAGGTAGGGATCCGGTAAGGGATTCGCTCCCGGCGCGGTCTTTCACGCCGTGAACGGAACGTCTTTTTTCGGGGCCTGATGTGTTCTGCCCGATTAAGAATTGACAGAGAGAGAAATTTTATCTATATTCAGTGACCATGGTTCCGGAAGTGGCGGAAGTCTAAGAGGAGAGCTTTCTGTGTCTAACTAAAGAAAGGGAGGACACATGAAAAAGTCATACATTATTCTTCTTTTTTTGGCGCTCTTATTCATCCCAAAAGGACTTTTTTCGCAGGAAAAGCCCCTCGACGTTCCTTATGTCCCGACCAAGCCGGAAGTCGTTGCGGAGATGCTGAGGATGGCAAATGTGGGCAAGGACGACATCCTTTACGACCTTGGCTGCGGGGATGGCCGCATCGTTATCACTGCGGCTCAACTGTATGGAACCCATGGCGTTGGCATCGACATAGACCCTGACCGAATCAAGGAAAGCAACGAAAATGCAGCCAAGGCCAACGTGACTCATCTGGTCAAGTTTATCGAGCAGGATCTTTTTGAGGCGGATTTTCACGAGGCGACTGTGGTCTCGCTCTATCTTCTGACCTCTGTCAACCTGCGTTTGCGTCCCAGGCTTTTGAACCAGCTGACACCAGGAACTCGAATTGTTTCCCATAATTACGCCATGGACACCTGGAAGCCCGATCAATCCTCCATCGTGATCGTGAACGAACAAACGCACAACGTCTATCTTTGGATTATTCCCGCTAATGTCTCAGGCATATGGGAGTGGACATGGACGGAAAAGTCGCAAAATATCCCTTATGAGCTGGAGCTAGAGCAGCTTTTTCAATGGCCCAGCGGCAAAATAAATGTGGGCGGTGCAGAGCTTCCGCTGACAGATCTCGTGCTCACGGGGGATAAAATTCAATTTAAGGCAGAAAAAGAAGAAAACGGGAAACTCCTGATCATGGTTTTCGAAGGACGCGTCAGGGGACACACCATAGACGGGAGCGTGGAAATACAGGGAGAGGCCTTACGGAACAAAAGAGCCTGGAAGGCCAAGCGCAATCCCGCCACCGTGAAACCCTTAGATTCAGGAATCGGAAGCGATTAGACGGGTCTGCTTTCTGAGATCGCGAAGAGAGCCTTGCTTACTTTCAAGGATAAGTCCATGAAAAAAGCCTTAGGGATTTTTTTTGC
>Ga0315280_10003727_pt1 | contig 23116 bp, 11 predicted proteins | sample YL17G06_40_MG_FD_203697 | JGI IMG/M metagenome (GOLD analysis project Ga0315280, IMG submission 203697) | Sediment microbial communities from Yellowstone Lake, YNP, Wyoming, USA - YL17G06_40 | ecosystem: Environmental > Aquatic > Freshwater > Lake > Sediment | place: USA: Wyoming | collected... | reverse complement strand
CTGGCTCCGCCGCGGGACCAAGCGGAGAGATATCAGATACTAAATTGCCTGTCCATCGGCTGGCGCCTGTGCTATCTTCCTCCATAGCGAGGCGGCTGTGCGTAAGCTTAACATACCGGACGACCTAACCACACTGGCCTACAGATCGATCCGCAAGTCCATTCTCGACGGCGATGTCGGCCCTGAGTCCAAGTTGACCGAGGATGCGCTGGCCCGCAAGCTGGGCATCAGCAAGAGCCCCATCCGCGAGGCGCTGACGCGGTTGGAGAGCGAGGGGCTGATTCGGATTGCCCCGCGCCGCGGCGCGTTCGTGGTCCACTTCTCAGCCGCCGATGTCTCCGACTTGTTTGGCCTTCGGGAAGCGCTCGAGGAATATGCGGTGCGCACCCTGGTCATCGGCCCCGAACTGCTCGCCGAATTGCGCCGGCACATCGACTCGGCCGAATCCTTCTGGAAAGCCGGCGACCGGCTCAGCTACATCAGGGAAGACGTGAAATTCCACCGTGCGCTGGCGCGCGCCACCGGCAATCAGCGGCTGATGCAAGTGGTGGAGAACGTGCAGAACCAGGGGCTTATCTTCCGCCGCCACACCTTTCACCTCTCCAGCGAGGTTTCTCTGCAAATGCACAAGCGCATTTTCTCCGCCCTGGAGAACCGGGACCGTGAGACTGCGGCCGTGCTGATGCGCCAGCACATTGCCAGCGTGCGACAAAAGCTGGTCGGTCACCTGCAAGAGGGCGAGCAGCTACAGCAGAGCGCCGGCGTCTGAGGGATGGGACGCAGATAAACGCGGACCATCCCGCAGGGCGGGACGGAACCCATCCGCAGATTACGCAGATTTCGCAGATTCCAGAATTGGATCTTAATCTGCGTAATCTGCGGATCGGTTGTTTGGTCCATCCTTGAAGGGGGGCCAGGGGCTGCCTGAATTCGCTGCTAAAAGAACAGCGAATGGTACGACTGCTACGCAGATCAGCGCAGATGAAATGTAGTTCGGATCTGCGTTTATCCGCGCATCGCTCTGTGCCATTCCGGCAATCCGCGAAATCTGCGGCTTTCCCCCCATCGGTTACAATTGCCTTTTATGCGCGCAAAAGCGGCGTTGTTGATCGTTGCCCTCTCTGTTGCCGTCTCGGTCCAGGCCGAGATCTCGGCTGAGCGCTACCTGAACCACGTCAAGACGCTGGCCAGCGACCGTTTCAAGGGCCGCGGCGACGACCTTCCGGAATTGCAGCAGGCCGCCAGGTACCTCGCCGATCAATTCCGGGCCTGCGGCGTGTTGCCGGCGAACGGCAATTATTTCCAGAAATTCCGAGCCACGACGGGAACGGCCATCGGGCCGAACAACACGTTGCGGGCCAACTTCGGCGGCGGTCCCAAGACCTACAAGAGCGGCACCGACTACACGCCGCTGGGCATCAGCGACCCCGGCGCCGCATCCGGGCAGGTGATCTTCGCCGGCTACGGCATTACCGCCGAGGAGTTTAAGTACGACGACTACACAGGTTTGGACGTGAAGGGCAAGATCGTGCTCATCATGCGGCACGAGCCGCAGGAGCAGCAGGAGAAGCGCGTCTTCCAGGCGCGCGATCTGACCACCTACTCGCGCATCGTGGATAAGGCCATCAACGCCCGCATGCACGGCGCGGTGGCCGTCATCCTGGTGAATGACCCGCACCCCCACGAGGGCGAAGAAGACGCGCTGCTGAAAGCCGAGGCGCTGATGGGGCCGGAGCACCTGGGCCTGCTGGCCGTCCAGGTGAAGCGCGAGGTCGCCGACGAATTGCTGGCCACCGCCGGAAAGAACCTGAAAGACCTGCAGGCGGCCATCGACAAGGACGCGTCCAACCAGTCGGCCGCGTTGCCGGTGACGGTGGAGCTGAAGGTGGACGTCACCCGGCGCACTCGCGAGCTGGAGAACGTTGCCGCCCTGCTGAAAGGCAACGACCCGGTCCTGCGCGATGAAGTGGTCATTATCGGCGGCCACTACGATCACCTCGGGCTGGGCTACCAGAACTCGCTGGCGCCCAAGCTGGCCGGGCAGATCCACTATGGCGCCGACGACAACGCTTCCGGCGCGGCCGGCGTGCTGGAACTGGCCTGCGACCTGGCCACTCACAAGCAGGAGCTGAAGCGCAGCATTCTGTTCCTGTCGTTTGCCGGGGAGGAGCTGGGCCTGCTGGGCTCGAACTTCTACACGCGCGAGCCGCTGGCGCCGCTCGACAAGACCATCGCCATGATCAACCTGGACATGATCGGCCGCACCAAGGACCGGAGAATCTTCGTCGGCGGCGCGGGCTCCGCCAAGGAATTGCGCGCGTTGCTGGAGGAGGAGAACAAGAACGTCAACCTCAAGCTGGAGTTCTCCTCGTCGGCCGGCTATGGCGGCAGCGACCACATGTCGTTCAAGAACAGCAAGGTCCCCTACCTGTTCTTCTTCTCCGGGTTGCACTCGGACTACCACAAGCCCAGCGACACCTGGGACAAGATCAACGCCGCCGATGCCGCCGACCTGCTGCGGCTGACCGAGCGGGTGGCGCTGCGGCTGGACAAGCAGCCGGAGCGGCTGGCCTTTATCCGCGAAGCCGAGCCCGCGCCGCCGGCCGGCATGGGAGGCGGGGGCGGCGGTTATGGCGCATGGTTCGGCAGCACCCCTGATTTTGGTGAAGTCGAAAACGGTGTCCGTTTCGCCGATGTCCGCGAGGGCAGCCCCGCCGCGCTGGCCGGCTTCCGGGCCGGCGACATCCTGATCGAATTCGACGGCAAGCCGATCAAGAACCTGTACGATTTCACCTACGTGCTGCGCGCTCACAAACCCGGCGATGAAGTGGATGTGGTGGTGTTGCGCGGCGCCGCGAAGGTCCAGGCCCGGGTGAAGCTGGCGCGGCGGCCGGGGTAATGAAGAATTAGGAATTCGCCGCCGGAAGGTGGCGGATTTCCGGAACTTCCCAGCGTGTCATCCGTATACGACGGTGAATGGAGGAGGGGGCGGTGGCGCGCAATAATGGCAATGGAAAAAGCAGGCGGAAGCGGTGGGTAATCCTGGCGGTGTGCGCGGTGGTTCTGACCGCGGCGGTGTTCCTCACCACCGGGCTGACCCGCTCCCACGTGCGCATCGAGCGCTCGAAAATCACCACGGTCGAGCGCGGTGACCTGGCCAAGTCGGTGGTGGCCACCGGCAAGATCGAGCCTTACACCAAGGTCGAGATCAAATCCAAGGCCAGCGGCATCATCAAAACACTTCTGGTCAACGTCGGCGATCCGGTGCGCGAGGGCCAGGTGCTGATCGAACTGGATAAGGAGCAACTCGAGGCCCATGTGCGCGAGGCCAAGGCCCAGCTCCAGGGGACCCAGGCCAACCTGCTGGCGGCGCGTGCCGGCTACGAAAAGAACCGCGTGGAAGCCGAGGGGCCGGAGGTGCCCTTCGCCGAGAAGAACCTGAAGCGGGCGCGGGAGCTGTTCCGCGACGGGCTGATTTCCCAGTCCAGCGTCGAAGATGCCGAGAAAACCTACGAACTGGCGCGCAACAAGCAACAGACGGCCGTCACCAACCTGGGTGTGACCAAGGCCCAGATCAGCCAGGCCGAGGCCCAGGTGGCGCAGGCCACGGCCAATCAGGACCGCGCCGAAGACGACCTGCGCAACTCCACCATTCGCGCCCCGTTCACCGGCGTGGTGCTTTCGCGCGACCGCGAGGTCGGCGACGCCGTTTCTTCCATCCTGGTGCTCGGCTCTTCGGCCACGCTCATCATGAACCTGGGTGACATTGGCTCGGTTTACGTGAAAGGCAAAGTCGACGAAAGCGATGTGGGCAAGGTCTACCTGGACCAGCCCGCACGCATTACCGTCGAGTCGTTCAAGGACAAGAAGTTTTTCGGCAAGGTAACCAAGATTTCGCCCATGGGCGTCGAGAAGGACAACGTGACCACTTTCGAGGTGCGCGTCTCAATTGACAACCGCACCGGCGAGCTGAAGGCCAACATGACGGCCAACGCCGAGATCGTGCTGGAGGAGCACAAGAAGGTGCTGATGGTGCCGGAGGCGGCCATCATTTACGGCAAGGACCGCTCGGCATCCGTGGAAGTCCCCGACCCTTCCGTGCGCGAGGGCAAGCGCAAGGTCTCCATCCAGGCGGGCATCAGCAACGGCGCCAAGACCGAGGTGCTGAAGGGGTTGCAGGAAGGCCAGGAAGTCGTTCTTCAGTAACCGCTGCAGTGGTGACCAGCCTCGTCGCCGCGGCGACTCCACGGGCCGAAGGCCCCTCCTCCCCACTGACCCTGTCGAGCCGACCTGTGCGCTGCCGCACATCCTGAAGGGCAGTCGCGCCCGGGCGGTCGCGCGGCCCCTCCCTGGCGTGCTGTGCTTTCTCCACTGCGGAATGCACATCCCGGTTGACAGGCGGCGGCCAACCGCATACTCTGCGGCTATTACCGGGTGGCGGAACGAAAGGGAGGGGAAGCCCTCCACGGTCAGGCAATCCGAAGACAGAGGTGAGGAGTTTGCCATGAAGAGAATCATCGAAGTTCTGTGTGTGGTGGTGGCGGCCGTCTGCCTGCTGGCCCCCATGGCCGCCGGCCAGTCGTTTTCGGGCAGTATTTTGGGGATCGTGAGAGACGCCAGTGGGGCGGTGGTCCCGCAAGCGACCATCACGGTGATCAACACCGGCACCAACGTACGCACCGAGGCGCGCTCGGATGCCGCCGGCAATTACCTGGCGCCGAACCTACCCCCCGGCGAATACACCATGGAGGTGGAGGCGGGCGGGTTCAAGAAGTTCGTGCAGAAGGGCATTACCCTGCTGGTCCAACAGCAGGCGCGCCTGGATGTGGAACTGCAGGTGGGCGCGCTCACCGAGTCGGTGTCCATCACCGCGGATGCCACCCTGTTGGAATCCACCACCTCGTCGATCGGCCGCGTGGTCGATAACCGCAGCATCCTGAACCTGCCGCTGAACTCCCGCAACGTCTATTCGCTGATTTACCTGACGCCCGGGGTGACCGGCAGCATCGGCAACAATTACAACAGCCTCAGCTATGCGGTCAACGGGGCGCGCGCCTCGATGATGGACACCATCATCGACGGCATTACCGCCTCGCACCCGACCGTGCAGGGCTACACCGGCATTTCCGTGTTTCCATCCGTGGACGCCATCGCCGAGTTCAAGATGCAGGCGCAGAACTACTCGGCGGAATTCGGCCGCAGCGCCGGCAGCGTGCTCAACGTCATCTATAAGTCGGGGACCAACGAGGTGCACGCCACCGCCTACGAATTCCTGCGCAACTCGGTGCTGGATTCCAACAACTTCTTCAACAACCGGCAGGGACAGAAGCTGGCCAGCTTCAAGCGCAGCCAGTTCGGCGGGATGGCCAGCGGGCCGATCAAGAAGGAGAAGCTGTTCTTCATGGTTTCCGTGGAAAGCCTGCGGCAACTGACTTATTCCAGCACCACCACCAGCGTTCCGACGCTCCTGGAGCGGCAGGGAGATTTCTCGCAGTCCTTTGCGGCCAACGGGCAATTGATCCAGATTTACGACCCGTTTTCCACCCGCGCCAACCCGTCCGGCTCGGGCTTCATCCGGGACGCCTTGGCCGGCAACCGGGTCCCCTCAAGCCGCTTCGATCCGGTGGCGGTGAACGCCCTCAAGTACTTCCCGCTGCCCAACGCGGCCGGGGACCGGATCACCAACAAGTACAACTACTACAACACCGGCTCGGGCAAGCTGAACTACGACAACTATGACTTCCGGGTGGATCACAACATTTCGGCGCGGCAGCGGTTCTTCGCGCGCTACTCGCACCGCCTGACCGAGAGCGTGCCGGCGGTTCTGTGGCCCAAGGAGGTAACCGTTGCCGAGAGCCGGATCGTCGAGGAGAACCACGCCCGCAACGCGGTTCTCGATTACAGCAACACCCTCTCGCCCACCACGATTCTGACCGCTCGACTGGGGTTCGCGCGGACCAGGTACGTATACAACAACCAGGGGCTGGGGTTCCTTCCCTCCAATCTTGGGTTGCCGAAGTACATCGACCAGGCGGTGGACAGGCAGATGTTTCCCAGTATCAGCCCCAGCGGCTACGCGAGTCTGGGCGGCGGCGACCACCGCTACAGCCCGTTCAACGCCTATAGCGCCCTGGCCAGCATCACCAAGATCAAGGGGCCGCACTCGGTGAAGTACGGATTTGAGGGCCGCCTGCTGCGGATGAACGTTTGGGAAGCGCGCTCGGCCGGCACCTTCGGCTTCGGCACCGGCATGACGCAGGGGCCGGATCCCACCCGGGCCAGCGCTACGGCCGGCAATGGCCTGGCCGCGCTCCTGCTCGGCACTATGACCAGCGGGAACCTGATCCAGGCCTGGAAGAACGTGGCCTCGCAGAGTTTCTACTATGCCTTTTACCTGCAGGACGACTGGCGGGTCACGCCCAAGCTCACGCTCAACCTGGGCGTGCGCTACGACCTGGACACGCCGCGCACCGAGCGCTACAACCGAATGAACTACTTCAACCCTTCGATTGCGTCGCCATTGGTGATGGTGGTGCCGCAGTACCCGAACCTGAAGGGCGGCGTGGTGTTCGTCGGCGTCAACGGAGCCAGCCGGCACCAATACCTCTGGGACCTCAACAACCTGGCGCCGCGCTTCGGACTCGCTTATCAAGCCACGCGGCGCACGGTGGTTCGCCTGGGCTTCGCGAACATCTTCGCGCCTTCGCCCCAGCAGGCGCACGGCACCATTGGTCCCTTCGGCTTCCGTACCGATACGCCGGTTTTGAATTCGCTGGATGGCATCACGCCCTACAACCTGCTCAAGAACCCCTTCCCGCAGGGCTTCCAGCCGCCGCCGGGGGCCAAAGAGGGCCTGCTGACGCAGACCGGGGCCAACCTGCAGGCGCCGTTGCAGAACACCATCACGCCTTACGCCATGCAGTGGAACATCAACATCGAACGGGAGCTGCCGTCGCAGGTTCTGCTGCAGGTGACTTACGTTGGCACGCGCGGCCTGCAGCTCTCGCGCTGCGACGAGGGCGGCCTGAGTCTCAACCAACTGCCGACACAACTGATGTCGCTGGGCTCGGCGCTGAACCAACAGGTGGATAACCCGTTCTACGCTTCGGTGGGCCGGGGCGTGCTGGCCACCCCGAAGATCGGCCAGGCGCAGTTGCTGCGGCCTTACCCCCAGTTCACCGACATCATCCCGATGTATTCCAGCGGCTCCTCTTCCAGCTACCACTCGCTGCAGTTGACCGCCAAGAAGCGCTTCTCGCACGGGCTGCTGTTCGACAGCGCCTTCACCTGGGCCAAGACCATCGACAACGGCATGACCCACCAGGACAGCTACAACATCCGGGCCGACCGCACTGTCGCCGACATCGACATCGCGCGGCGCCTGGTACTGAGCTACGTCTACGAATTGCCGTTCGGGCGCGGCCGGCATTTCGGCGGAAGCTCCTCACGGGTTGTGGACTCCCTGCTGGGCGGCTGGCAGGTGAACGGCATCACTAGCTTCCAGACCGGCACGCCACTGCAACTGACCGCCAACAACACCGCGGGCATCTTTTCCCCCAAGGTCCGGCCCAACAACAATGGCAAGAGCGGGAAGCTGAGCGGCCCGGTGGACCAGCGGTTGAACAAGTATTTTGACACTTCGGTGTTCAGCCAGCCCGCGCCGTTCACCCTGGGCAACCTCGGCGAACGCGTCCCCGACCTGCGCAACGATGGCGTGCGCAACTTCGACCTTTCCATCTTCAAGGAGTTCAAGCCCGTCGAGCGGCTGCGCGTCCAGTTCCGCTCGGAGTTCTTGAACGCCTTCAACACGCCGCGTTTCGGCGGCCCGACCACCGGCGTGACTTCCGCCTCCTTCGGCCAAATCAACAGCCAGTCGAACTCGCCTCGCCAGATCCAGTTCGGCCTGAAGCTCCTCTGGTAAGGGCGTTTCAGGTGCCAGGTGTCAGGCTCCAATTCCCGACACTTGGCCACCTGACACCTGAGTGACCACCATGAAGAAACTTCTTTTTGCGGTTTTGCTGCTGGTATTGGTGCTGCCGCTCTCGGCCCAGACATTGCGGGTGATGACCTTCAATGTGCGGTACCCCTCGCCGGGCGATGGTCCGAACCTCTGGGAACTGCGCCGCGACCTGTTGGTCAGCGTGATTCGTGACAAGGACCCGGACCTGGTCGGGACGCAGGAATTGTTCCAGTTGCAGGGGGACTACATTGTGGAGAAGGCGTCCGCGTACACCTGGTTCGGCCTCAGCCGGCGTGGCAACCACGAAGACGAGCACATGGGCGTCTTTTACAGGAAGGACAAGCTGCGGCTGATGGAATCGGGCAACTTCTGGCTGTCGGAAACGCCCGAGAAGCCGGCCAGCATGTCCTGGAACGTGGACCTGCCGCGCATGGTCACCTGGGGATTGTTCGAGATCGGGGCGGGGGGCCGGCGCTTCTATCTCCTCAATACCCACTTCCCGCACCGCCGCGAAGACGCCGAGGCGCGCCTGCATTGCGCCGAGATCTTGACGCAGCGTATCGGCCGCCTGCCGAAAGATGTTCCGCTGATCGTGACCGGTGACTTCAACTCGGCCCCCGACACCCCGCCCTACAAGCTGCTTGCCGGGGAAATGAAGGACGCGAGGCTCACGGCCGCGCGCCGCATCGGCCCCGATGGAACCAACAGCGGTTTTCGCGGCTCAACCGAAGGCGTGCGCATCGACTGGATCTTTTACCGGGGCGCGGTGAAGGCGCTGGAGTCGGAGACCATCGTGCGCAGCCAGGACGGGCGTTACCCCTCCGACCATTTCCCGGTTCTGGCCGTCCTGGAACTGCAGTAGGAAGCGGGCGGGCAGTCGCCCCGGCGCCCCCGCCCCTACAGCCCGGCCCTCTTTTATTTTTCTCTCTTCCGGATTGCGCGGGCGGCGCCAGGGTTGCATCTATGGCTGGCCTTGGGCCTTCGCCCGCTCGGCAGCCACAGAGCCGCGATTCGTCTCCTGCTCACGACGGGCCGGTGCGAGCAGCAGAGAGATAAAGTCGGCGGCCGGCTGGTCCCTGCCGACCACCGAGAAGAGCCGCTCGGCGGCGTTTGCCAGGTGCACGGTCATGCGCGCCGCGGCCAGCTCGGCGTTGCGGCTGAACACGCCGTCCAGAATAGCGTTGTGTTCCCCAATGATTTCTTCGATGACCGGGCGGCGGGTGACGGCCTTGTTGATCCAGATCTCCAACAGCGCCCGCATGCCCTTGATGAAGTGGACCAGGACGCTGTTGTGGCTGGCCTGGGCCAGCCGCACGTGAAACTGCAGATCGTAACGCGAGGCTTCCGGCGGATCGGCGGCGGAGTCCGCCATGTGGCGCATGATGGACTCCAGCGCCTCGCGGTCCGCGGCATCGTGATGGTGCGCGGCCATGCGCACGGCCTGCACTTCCAGGATCTGCCGGGCCGCAATGATTTCGTGCGCCCTGGCCCGCTGCAGCATCAAGCCCAGGCTGATGAGCCGCTCCACCCTCCCATCGCCGACGCTGCTCACGTAGGTGCCGGATCCCTGGCGCACGCGGACGGCGCCAATGAAAGAAAGCGCGCGAATTGCCTCGCGCAAGGTTGAGCGGCCGACGCCCAGTTGAGCGCACAGTTCCCGTTCGGTCGGGAGGCGGACACCCGGCTCCGAGGAGGCGACCAACTGCGCCAAGCGAGAGGTGACCTCCAGGTGGAGGTCTTGTTTAGGGACGCTCTCCACGGCGCCGCCGCCGTTTGGCGGCGACGCGCTTTCGGGCGCTAGGCTAGGTTCCGGCACGCAATACCTCCAAATTGGACTGATGACCCATGATTATAAGTTGGTCTTCCCTGGAGGTCAATGCCCGGTGGTGCACTGTATCGAACATCAGATGACTTGTCCTCCGGCGGTCATCTCTCGAAGTGTACGCCCCCCTTTTCAAGAGCCTGTCTTAATTCCTTGTAAGGCAGTTGGCGCGTTCCGCGACCTCGTGCCGCGCAGAGCGCGGCTGCGGTGCCGGCTGCCTGGCCTTGGCCCATGCAGCTCACCGTGTTTCGTGTTGACATGTGGGCGTCATGGTTTGAGGTGATCATCATCCCGGCAACCAGCAGGTTATCGATGCCCACCGGCGTCAGCGCCCGGTAAGGGATGCCGTACGTTCCGCCGTTCTTGACGCGAAGCCGCGGCGCTGAATCGTGGAAGCCGTAGACGAAGACGTCGTCGTCGAAATGCCGCGCAGTGAGTACATCGTCGAGGGTGATGTCGTAATCGCACCGGATCAGCCGACCGCGGCGGATGTTGAGCGAGGGGCTGGTCCGCGCGACAAATGCCTTCTCACAACCTGGAACGAATTCGCGCAGCAATTGGACGGCCTGCCATTGCCGCCTTCTTAATTCCAGTTCCGCCTTCGCGACTGCATCACGGTTTGTGGGCTTTTCTTTAAGCCTGAAATCCACTTTCAGGAACATCAGGTAATTGTCGTGGCACGTGGTCGTCGCAAACGCCATCCCGATCTCGCGCGCACCCTCGAGAAAGCCCTTAGGCAGCGCTTTTCGGTCCGCATATTCGTCCGAATGGACGCGCACCACCCTGCCGTCCTTCCCGCTGCGCAAGCCAACCGCCAACTGTGACAAGGCTCCGTGCGACCGAAAGAAGTCGCAATACTTGTCGATGTCCAGGTTCCCAATGCCAAAGCTGTTCGCGACCGCGTAATCGTTCGGCTCGCTATAGTCAGCGCCGGCGAACGCCGCGAGATCGCCATAAGCCGTGCAATCGACGAACGACTTGGCGAAGAATGCTTCCCGGCCCGACCGGCTCTCGGCGATGGCGCCCCGAATACGTGAGCCGTCGCGAATTGCGCCGGTGAGAAGAGTGTTAACGCAAACGCTCACACCCGCTCTTTCCAGCATCTCCATCGTCACTAGCTTGTACAACTCAGTATCGACGACGGTGCATACCGGATCGTAGCCGGGGTTCATCGTCATTGGCGCGTGGCCAGTGGTGCCGCCGATCGCGGCAAGGCGGTCGACGATTTCCGAGGGGATGCCCTTTACCACCTGGCGCATTTTAACGTCCGGGATGCCCGCATTCAGGTTGAAGAAGCTGTGGAGCGCCGTTCCTCCTTCCACCACGGTGCCGCCGGTGTAGCCTTTGGCCTCAATCAAAATGGTTCTCGCGCCCTGACGCGCGGCTGCCAGCGCAGCGACAACACCTGCCGTTCCCGCTCCGGCCACCAGCACGTCAAACTGGCGGACTGGCAGCTTGCGGGAGGGCTCTTCGTAGTATTCGCCGCCCTCAGCCGCAGTCTTGCTTGCGGATACCGGAACAGCACCAAGGCCTAGCATGAGCATGTTTCTGGAGAAATGACGACGATTCATAGGCCGGCTTCCTCTTGTTCCATCGCCCGGCGTTGGTCAAAACCAGGCGTGGGCCGCAATTTGGTCAGATGTTTGGAAAGCTTATACCCTCCAATCACGGCTTGTCAAGCGCTCCTCTAGCCCCGGCCTGCCGAAAAAATGCCTCTTGACACGAAAGCTGGGAAGCGCTATAAACGAACGCGCACTGATACATCAGACAAATCGGGCCACGACTGAACCAGCATTGGACCGGACAGGCATGGCAGAAGACCTCAATCGGCGCTCGTTCCTTGGCCTTATCGCCGCAGCCCCGCTGGCAGCGCAAACGACGAGAGCACCGGCCATCAAGTCAGGCGATGATCCGTGGGCTTCTGCAAGCAACCGTTCGCTGGACAACGGCCGAGGCCGTGAAACGCGACACGGGCTGCAACTATGCTGAATTGGGGGCTTTCATGCAAAACATGCGGTGTATCTCCCTTTCTTTGATTCTGTTCTTTGTTGCGGTTCCCGCGGTTCTGGGGCAGGAATCCCGCTCCACGATCCGGGGCACGGTGACCGACGCGCAAGGGGCCGTGGTGGCAGGAGCCTCGGTAACTGTTACCAACCTTGCTACCAACGAAAAAAGGCCTGTAACGACCAACCAAACGGGCTACTTCGAGGTGCCCCTTTTGAACGCCGGACGCTACCAGGTGGCCGCGGAGCTGGCTGGCTTCAAGAAGACGGTGCGCGGGCCGATCGATCTGAGCCTCAGCAGCAGCATCGACCTGAACCTCGCGCTGCAGGTCGGCAACGTCGCCGAGAGCGTGACCGTGACAGGTGAGGCGCCGATGTTGGAGACGTCGACTGCCTCTTCCGGCAGCATTATTCCCCGCCAGCAGATCGTCGATCTGCCCGTTGCATGGATGAACCCCATGATGCTGATGGAGCTGTCGCCGGGGATCATGTCCCAAGGCGACCCCTCCGCGAACCAGCCGTGGGCGACCTCGGATATCTCCAACGTCATTCCCATGGGAACCGCGAAAAACAGCTCCACCAACGAAATCACCATCGACGGCGCTACGGTGATGGGCAGGGACCGCGCGGTTGGCTACGTTCCAAACATCGAATCCGTCGGCGAGTTCAAAATGGAGTTGCTGAACCTGGACGCGTCCACCGGTCACTCCAGCGGCGCATTCGTCAATATGAGCACCAAGTCGGGGACCAACCAGTTCCACGGCTCGCTCTTCGAGCAGCATTACCAACAGCGCTGGAACGCGACTCCGCACTTTACTCGCCTGGCTTATCAAGACGCGGTTCGTGCCGGGCGCGTGAGTAAGGACACCCCCGAGCAGCCCGCCGGCCGGTCGAACCAGTTCGGCGGGACAATCGGCGGTCCGGTTTCGATCCCGAAGCTGTTCAACGGCCGCGACCGGGCTTTCTTTTTCTTCAGCTACGATGGCGTCCAGCAGACCCTGGCGGACTCGAACCTGAACAAGACCGTGCCAAAGACAAACTGGCGGCAGGGCGATTTCTCCGATCTGTTGGCTGTTGACCCAATCGTTTATCAGATCTACGATCCACGCACCGCGCGCCTTTCCAGCGGCCGGGTGATCCGCGACCCGTTCCCGGGCAACAAAGGCATCCCGGTGCTGAACCCGATGTATGACTTCTACGCCAAACTCTATCCCCAGCCAAACAACATACCGGGCATCGTCGACACGGAAGGCCGCAATAACTACTACGCGCTCGGAATGCCGAAGATCAACAGCTACAATAACCTGCTGAACCGCTTCGACGGCAACCTCGGCGCGAAACACAAGCTCTATGGCAAGTGGTATTGGAGCCACTACCGCAACGATCAAAACGACTGGACATTTCAGACCATGCGCGGTCTCCAGTCCAGCGGGGGGACGCAATACGCCAAGGGGATCAGCGCCGACTACCTGTGGACCATCAGCGGCCACACGATTTTCAGTGCCAGCTTTGGTGCAACGCAGTTCGCGGACGGGAACGAAAATCCCGTTTTAACGCGCTACAGGCCGAGCGACGTCGGATTGCCGGCATATATGGACGCTTATGCCGGCGACATGCACACGCTGCCGGCGATAAACTTCAGTTCCATCCAGAGCATCGGGGGCGCCTACCCGGGCATCAACAGCCGCGCCAGTACCGGCCAGGTGCGCGCGGGGCTGATGCGGGTGAGCGGCAACCACACGTGGAAGGTCGGATCGGAGGAACGGCGTTACTGGCGCATGCTTAGAACAGCGGCGACCACGTCGGGCCAATTCACGTTCGGCAACAGTTTCATGCGGAGCAACGACAGCGACACAAGAGCCGGAAGCATTGGCCTGGAATGGGCTTCGTTCATGATGGGCGTACCCACCGGCATCAGCGGCGCTCAATTTAACGATTCAGGGTACTGGTCGACACCGTGGCGCGCCTTCTACGGTCAGGACGAGATCCGGTTGCGCCGGCGGATGCGTCTGACCGTCGGCCTGCGTCTCGAATGGCTGCAGGGCCCCACCGAGCGTTACAACCGCGGGGTAGCCGGCGGTTTCGACTTCACGACCCGTCTGCCGTTTTCCGATGCCCTCGAAGCGGCGTATGCGAAGAGTCCTATCGCCGGACTTCCGGCCAGCCAGTTCAAGGTGCAAGGCGGGGCGGGCTACCTGGGCCAGAACGGGCCGCGCACCATGATGAACGCGGTGAAGACGCTTACACCTAGGGTGGGGTTCGTCCGCGAGATCAACGACAAGACAGTTCTTCGCATCGGCGCCGCATGGTATGCCGACAACCTGGACGTGACCAATCTCACGCTCAACCAGTTCGGATACAGCGTCAATACCACAACGACGCTTTCGAACGATAATGGACTGAGCTTGTGTTGCGGCCCGAACAACCAGCCGCTTGCGGTCTCTTCGCTTTCCTCCGCGCTTCTGCCTCTGACCAATCCCTTTCCGATTCGCTCGGACGGTACGCGCTGGGAAACGCCCTATGGCAATTCGCTCGGCGCCGTGGCGTTTTCCGGCAAGAGCAACAGCTTCCAGCCTCGCGATTTTCTGCCGGCGCGCGTGCAACGCTGGCGAATTGGATTGCAGCGCCAGTTGCGCAAAGACCTCGCGGTGGAAGTTTCCTACAACGGCGGGTGGGTGAACCGGCCGCTTGGCCTCGCAGGCAATACTCAGCCGGTCAATTACCTGCCGCCGAGCTACTACTCGACTGCCCAGGCGCGAAACACAACCACCGAAACCTATCTCAACACCCGGGTGACGAACCCATTTCTGTACACGAATTTCGCTTCGCTGGCCCAAAGCAATCCCCGGATGTATAACTACCTGAGGACCTTGAGCTTCTTCACCAGCACGACAACGACGATCGGGCAACTGTTGCTCCCATATCCGCTTTTCACGACCATCACCGGGGTGCGGCCAGAACTGAAACCCAGCCAGGCGAGGGGCTACTCGCAGTACAACGACCTGCAGGTCCAGCTCAGCCGGCGCTTCTCTGACGGCCTGATCACGACGGTCATGTATACCCATCAGGTCGGTCGTGACAAGTACGCTTACTTGAACGATTTCGATGCAAAGCCGGTCTGGGAAGACAACGGCCAGGCGCGGCCTCACATCTTTATATGGACCGGCACGTACGACCTGCCCTTTGGCAAGGGGCGCGCCCACCTGACCAGCGGCCCGCTGCGCCACGTTTTGTCCGGCTGGCAGATTGGCTGGGTTTATAAGTACCAGGCCGGTCGCTGGCTCGGTTTCCAAAATCCCTTCTTCTATGGCGACCTGAAGGACGACTTGCCTAAGGTCCTGAATCACGACGCGGTAAACGAGAAGGACATTCACGTTTGGTTCGACCCGGCGGCCGTTTACCGGGCAAGCGGCACCGCTCCCATCCCGGCCGGCTTTGTGGGATTCGAAGGGCGCTCTTCCATGCAGCCGGCTTACAACTACCGCACCTTCCCGAACCGCTGGACCGACCCCCGCGGGCCCGACTTCCGCCATTGGGACGTCAATATCAAGCGCGAGTTCCATCTAAGGGAAGGCGTCAAAATGCGTTTCGCCGTGGACTTGCTGAACGCAACCAACCACACCAACTTCAGCAATCCCGTCTCCAACGTTACAAACAGCAACTTCGGAAGGCTTAATGCGCAGAATGGAAACGGCCGCATGATCCAGTTCAACCTCCGCTTCCAATTTTGAAGCGAGCAGGCCCCGGGGTTCCGATGATGGCAGCGCTAACACGGCGACAATTCGGACTGGCAGTTGGAGCAGGCGCAAGCGCTGCGTTTCTGCGCGGCGAGAATGGTAGCGCTGGCGTTCGCCCAAACGTCCTTCTGCTGCTCACCGATCAGCAATCCCACGCCGCAGCCAGTTGGACAACCCCCCGGGTTCGCACTCCAGCAATCGATTCATTGGCAGCCGACGGGGTTACTTTCTACCAGAGCCACTGCACGTACCCGGTTTGTTCGCCGTCGAGAAGCAGCTTGTTCACCAGCCGGATGCCTCATGAGACGGGCGTCCGCGCAAATGGAGGTTCGATCGCCGCCGGGATTCCGACCGTGGGCGAACTGTTTCGAGCCGCGGGGTACGATACGCCATATGCCGGGAAGTGGCATTTGCCGAAAATGTTCGAAGGCATGACCGGCTTCGAGCCAATCGCGGGCGGACAACCCCTGGGCGCCCAGATGGATGCCGGCGTGGCGACCGCCTGCATCGAGTACCTGAAAGGCAGCCGCGGGCGGCCATTCCTCATAGTTGCGTCCTTCATGAACCCACACGATATTTGCGAGTGGATTCGCGGATATGAAGGAAGCAAGAAGTGCGACGTCCAGGCCTGCCCCTCGCCTCCGCTTAACATGGCGGTCGACCCCGACGAGCCCGAATACATGCGGCACTACCGGGAGGTGGGCAACAGTCCGAAGGACCGGCCGCTGTCCAAATCGGCGTCGTGGACGACGGACGATTTTCGCACCTACCTGGATGCCTACTACCGATTCGTCGAAGATGCCGATCGCCAGGTCGGACGAATATTGTCGGCTCTTCGCGCCTCGGGCCTTTATCAGAACACGCTTGTCATTATGACTTCGGATCACGGCGAAGGGATGGGAGCGCATCATTGGGTCGAGAAGGCGGCGTTCTGGGAAGAAACGGTGAAGGTGCCGCTCGTCGTCGCCGGCCACGGTGTGCGCCGTCGAGGGGCCCAAGATGTGGCATCGCTCGTTTCCGGCCTGGACATCTTCCCCACGATTTGCGATTACACCGGAGTTGCACCACCACCACTGATGCGTGGCCGCAGTCTTCGTCCCGCTATCGATGGTTCGGTATTCGACCGGCGCTTCGTCGTGTCGGAACTGTCGCGATACGGCGGCGAAGGGCGCCAGGGCAGGATGCTGCGGACGAAGCGCCACAAGTACGTCGTTTTCAACGGCGGCAGGCGGCCGGAGCAATTATTCGATATCGATCACGACCCGGGCGAAATGCGCAATCTGGCATCGGACGCCGCTTTCAAAACGGTGCTTCGTGAACACCGAGAACTCTTAGCGAAATGGGTTGCGGAAACTGCGGATGATTTCGCCATCGGAAATTCGGCCTAACGGCCGTGGCAACAAACCAGCCGGCCGTAAGAGCCGCGCGGAAAGCCCGTCGCAGGCCGGTGTGGCAACAAGAAAAATGAAAAACCACGCTGGGAAAGGACAGAGGAAATGAATCGCCGACAATTCTCAAAGAGCAGTTTGCTGTTGGGGATGGGCCTCACGACGCGCGGGAGCGGCAGCCTCGCGTGGCCTGCGGAGGCAGCAGCGGATCATCACGTGGAGCCGGCCAAGAAGCTCCCCGCCAGGAGATTTGACGTTGTGGTGGCTGGAGGCGGAACGGCGGGAGCGGTGGCGGCGATCGCGGCCGCTCGCCAGGGCGCGAAAACCGTTTTGATCGAAATCAAAGGATACCCGGGCGGGGCCATCACCGAAGGCGGCACGGCACTGCATAGTTTCTTCAATATCTGGCGGCCATTCCCCGGCGTCAAGAAGCGCCAGGTCATCAAGGGGATTCCCCAGGAAATCATCGACCGGCTGGTCAAGATCGGCGGCTGCACGGGGCACGGGGAGCAGACGATGGGCAGCCGTGATTCCTCATGCACAGTCGTGGACACCGAGTTGTATAAGCTGGTCGCCTTCCAGATGCTCGTCGAATCGGGCGTGTACGTCTGCGTCAACACGCTGTTGGTGGGAGGCATCAAGGAAGGATCGCGCATTAGGGGCGTCGTCGCCGAAAGCCGTTCGGGCCGGGAGGTGTTCTACGCCAAATCATTTGTTGACTGCACCGCTTACGGCGACCTCGCGGCCTATGCCGGCGCTCAGTACACGGAGCCGAACGACTACAGCGTCGCCAACAGCATGGGTCTCGGCAACGTGAATATAGACAAGGTCCACGCGTTTCTTAAAGAGCATGATGCCGTTAGAGAGTACGCCGAGGGACGCCGGAGCGGGCAGGACGGGCGAATCATCCGGGTTCTAGGCTCGTTCCCCAAAATGCCTCAGGAGTTCGCCAAGGAGGCGCAGGGAATTGGCCTCCAATTTGCAACTACCACGGTTCACGACAACTACTTGATGTTCGTGAAACTCAACCTGATGCTGGGCAAGAGTCCCACCAACCGCGACGAAGTGGCGAAAGCGGAATTGGAGCTCAGGCAACGGCAGTTGTTGTGCCTGGAACTCTTTAAGAAGTGGTTCCCAGGCTGCGAAAAGGCATTTATCGCGCGTACGGCGCCAACGCTCAATATTCGCCGTGGCAGGCTTATCGCCTGTGACTACGATATGACGCACGAGGACGTGATAGGAGGCAGGCATTTCGACGATCAGGTCTATGTCTACAGTTACCACGACATGTCCGAGTACAGGGTCAAGGATGGCGGCACTTATGGCCTGCCTTATAAGGCCCTGCGGCCGAAGGGCATCGATAACCTGCTGGTGGCGGGCATGCTGATCACGTCCGACCACCGGGCACACCAATCGACGCGAAATACCGTGTCTTGTATGGCGCAAGGCCAGTCGGCGGGTACGGCCGCCGCCCTCTGCGCGCTCAAGAATAAAGGAACGCGGGAACTACCGTACGCGCTGTTACGGGACACATTGGTCAAGGGCGGCGTTTATTTCGAAGGTTGATCGGCTGGCAGGCGAGAGCGCTTGCGCAGTTTGCAGGCTCTCTTAGTCCGCCGGACAGCGGAACGAGATTCAGCACCAGGTGACGGGAACGGCTCGGCAACGCTTCGGTTTTCCAAGTCGCCCGTCCCAAGAAGGGGAAGTTCGAAGATTCTTTGCTCAGAGAGGTGATCCAATGCGCTCAACTTCTTTTCGAACAGTGATGGTTCTTATTTTTGTTCTGTCAGCGGCCAGCCCGATGGCCGCACAGGAAGCGCGCTCCACGATCCGGGGCACGGTGACCGACGCCCAAGGGGCGATGGTGGCAGGAGCCTCGGTAACTGTTACCAACCTCGCTACGAACGACAAAAGGCCTGTAACGACGAACCAGACGGGCTACTACGAGGTGCCGCTTTTGAACGCCGGACGCTACCAGGTGACGGCGGAAATGGCCGGATTCAAGAAAACGGTGCGCGGACCCATCGAGCTGAGCATTGCCAGCAGCATCGAGGTCAACCTGGCGCTCGAGCTCGGCAACGTCGCCGAGAGCGTCACCGTGACGGGCGAGGCGCCGCTGTTGGAGACGACGACCGCCTCCTCCGGCAACATTATTCCCCGACAGCAGATCGCTGATCTGCCGATCGCGTGGATGAATCCCATGCTGTTGATGGAAATGTCGCCGGGAATGGTTTCCAGAGGCGACCCGGCCTCAACCCAGCCGTGGCAAACCGGGGCGGTCTCCAACATCAGGACCATGGGCAATGGCACTCTTGCCGCCAACGAGATCACCGTCGACGGCGCCACCGTGGTCGGCAAGGATCGGAACGTCGGATACATCCCCAACCTCGAGTCCGTGGGCGAGTTCAAGATGGAACTGATGAACTTCGACGCGTCGATCGGCCACCAAAGCGGGGCTTTCGTCAACATGAGTACGAAGTCGGGGACAAACCAGTACCACGGCTCGCTTTTCGAGCAGCACTGGCAGCAGCGCTGGAACGCCACTCCGCACTTCACTCGCCTGGCCTGGGAAGACTCGGTTCGTGCCGGGCGCGTCACCAAAGATACGCCCAAGCAGGCGTCCGGGCGTTCGAACCAGTTTGGCGCTACCCTCGGCGGGCCCCTGTCCATTCCGAAGGTGGTGAACGGCCGCGATCGGGCCTTCTTCTTCTTCAGCTATAGCGGAATCTACCAGACCTTGTCGGAAACGGGCTCGAACCTCAACAAGACGGTGCCGAAGACCAACTGGCGGCAGGGCGATTTTTCCGATCTGCTGGCCATTGACCCGGCGCTCTATCAGATCTACGACCCCCGCACGGCCCGTCTGTCGAGCGGCCGCGTGATTCGCGACCCGTTCCCGGGCAATAAAGGCATCCCGGTGCTGAACCCCATGTACGACTCTTACATGAAGCTTTATCCCGAGCCAAACAACGTGCCGGGAATAGTGGACACAGAAGGCCGCAATAACTATTACGCGGTCGGAATGCCCAGGATTAACAGCTACAACAACCTGCTAAACCGCTACGACTATAACCTCGGCGCCAAGCACAAACTCTCCGGCAAGTGGTACTGGAGCCACTATCGCAACGATCAAAACGACTGGACCTTTGAGACCATGCGGGGCCTGCAATCCAGCGGGACGACGCAGCACAGCAAGGGCTTCAGCGCCGACTATATGTGGACCATCAGCGGGCAGACGATATTCAATCTCACGGTTGGCGCCACGCGATTCGCGGACGGCAATGAGAATGCGGTGTTCACGAAGTTCAAGCCTTCCGATGTCGGGTTGCCGAAGTACATGGACGACTACGCCGGCGCGATGCATACTCTGCCCCGGGTGAACTTCAGCACCATCCAGAGCATCGGGACTGATTACCCGGGCCTGACCAGTCGCGCCACCACCGGGCAGATACGAGCGGGGCTGATGCGGGTAAGCGGTAACCATACGTGGAAGTTCGGGTGGGAGGAACGGCGATACTGGCGGACGGTGACAGCCTCACGGAGCGCTTCAGGCCTGTTCACGTTCGGCAGGGATTTCGTCCGCAGCAGCGACAACGACACCAGAGCGTCCAACCTTGGCCTGGAGTGGGCCGCCTTCATGATGGGTATGCCTACAAACACCGGAATCGCAGGCGCGGAATTCAGAGATACGGGATACTTTTCGACCCCTTGGCGGGGTTTCTACGCCCAGGATGAAATCCGCCTGGGCCGCCGGATTCGCCTGAGTCTCGGCGTGCGGCTGGAGTGGGAGCAAGGCTCGACCGAGCGTTTCAACCGTGGCATCGCCGGCGGTTTCGATTTCACGACCCGCGTGCCGTTCTCCGATGCTAGTGAAGCGGCCTACGCGAAGAACCCAATCGCCGGACTTTCGGCGAGCCAGTTCAAGGTGCAGGGCGGCGGATTCTACCTGGGCCAGAATGGGCCGCGCACTTTCACCGACGACCAGAAGCCGATCTTGCCCAGGGTAAGCTTTGTCTATCAAATCAACAGCAAGACCGTCTTCCGTGCCGGCACCGGCTGGTATGCCGATTCGGTGAACGTGAACCAACTCTCCATCAGCCAGTCTGGGTACAATGTCAACACCACCACGACGCTTTCCAACGACAATGGCATGACCTTTTGCTGCGACGCGAACAATCAACCGTTCGCTGCCGCACGGCTTTCGTCCGGTCTACTGCCTTTGGCCAATCCGTTTCCAATCCGCGCCGACGGCACGCGCTGGGAAACGTCTTATGGCAATTCGCTCGGCGCGGTGGCGTTCTCCGGCCAGAACGTCGCCTTCTTCCCTCGCGACTTTGTCACAGGCCGTATGCAGCGCTGGCGATTCGGATTGCAGCGCCAGTTGCGCAAGGACCTTGTCGTGGAAGCATCGTACAACGGCGCATGGTCGAACCGGCCGCTTGGCGTCAATGGCAATGCGTCCCCGGTCAACTACCTGCCGGCGAGCTATTATTCCGCTGCCAAGGTGCGTAATACAGCGGTCGAGGCAGACCTCAATACGAAGGTGCCCAATCCGTTCCTGTATACCAACTTTGCCTCGCTGGCCCAGACCAATCCGCGGATGTACAACTATCTGAAGACGCAAAGCTTCTTCACCAACACCACCACGACCAAGGGCGCGCTGCTGCTGCCCTACCCGCTTTTCGGAACCATCGATGGCAAGCGGCCGGGCGATAAGACCCGGGGCTACACGCGGTACGGCGACCTTCAACTCCAGTTGAGCCAACGCTTCTCCGGCGGCCTGAACACCAGGGTGATGTACACGCACGCGGCCAGCCGCGACAAGTACACCTACTTGAACCCCTATGATCCAAAACCGGTATGGGAAGACAACGGCGACGCGCGGCCTCACGTGTTCGTCTGGACAGGCACGTACAATTTGCCGTTCGGCAAAGCACGGCGGTTCATCACCAGCGGCCCGCTCCGCACCGTGGTCTCGGGCTGGCAGATTGGCTGGATGTACAAGTACCAATCGGGCATCTCGATCATTTTCACTGGTTTACCCAAGGCCCCTCTTTTCTACTACGGCGACGTGAACAAGATCGCCGAACGGCTGAACCAACAAGCGGTCCACTCGAAGGACATCCACGTCTGGTTCGACCCCACGGCCAGCTACAGGACCAACACCACAGCGCCCATCCCCTCCGACTACGTGGGATTCGAAGGACGCGGCTCGTTCCAGCCCGCATACAATGTCAACACGGTCCCGGTTCGGTTCACGGACGTTCGCGCCGATGCATTGCGATTCTGGAATGCAAACATCAAGGGGGAATTCCGCGTTACCGAAAGCTTCAAAGTGCGCTTCGGCGTTGATCTGATGAACCTGACGAACCACACGAACTTCGGCGGCCCCAACGTTACGCCCACGAGCAGCAACTTCGGGAGGGTGACCGCGCAGGCGGGCAGTGGGCGTATGATCCAGGCCCATCTGCGGGTGCAATTCTGAGCACACGACATGGCTCATGCAGGGGCGACCGCCCAGACCGGTACCGGTCTGGGGCGTGGTCGCCCCACCCGCCATCCGCCGGTAAACGGAGTGAATTTATGACAGGCAAGCTCAATCGGCGCGTGTTCCTTGGCCTGACGGCCGCGGCCCCACTGTCTGCGCAAGCGCAAAAGGCGCCGGCCGCCAGCTATGACGTAATCGTATGCGGCGGCGGAACAGCGGGACTTCCGGCAGCCATCGCGGCAGCGCGACGAGGCGCCAAGGTGGCCATCATCGAGCGCTATGGCTTTCTGGGGGGCAATCCAGCCACTTCCATCATGCCCACCTGGCACGGTCTATCTGGGCACCATTCGGGCCTGCTGACCGAGTTCGCCGGGAGGGTGAAGGAATTCGGGCTGGGCCCCGACCCGCTCAGGTACGACAACAACATCGAGCCGGAAGCGGTGAAAGCGCTATTCCTGCGGATGGCGGTCGATGCCGGCGTACAGTTGCACCTGCACAGCTTCATTGTCGGTGTGCAAAAAACGGGCAACCGCGTGGAACAGGTCATCACCGAGAGCAAATCCGGAAGGCGTTCCTATGCCGCCAAGGTCTTCGTCGATGCCAGCGGCGATGGCGACGTGGCGGTGCGGGCGGGCGCTCCGTTCAATCTCGGCGACAACGGGAAAACCCAAGGCATGACCTTGCGCTTCACCGTGGGGCAGGTGAACTTCGACCGCTA
>Ga0315280_10003726_pt1 | contig 23122 bp, 27 predicted proteins | sample YL17G06_40_MG_FD_203697 | JGI IMG/M metagenome (GOLD analysis project Ga0315280, IMG submission 203697) | Sediment microbial communities from Yellowstone Lake, YNP, Wyoming, USA - YL17G06_40 | ecosystem: Environmental > Aquatic > Freshwater > Lake > Sediment | place: USA: Wyoming | collected... | reverse complement strand
CCATGGTCGTAGCCTAGAAGACCCTCAAGAACCTCCCTATTGTGCTGGCCGAGAAGCGGAGCAGCCGACCTCACCACGCCCGGGGTCTCTGAGAACTTGACGGGGAAGTTCACCGTTCTGAACCACCCCGCCTTGCCGTGCTCGACCTCGAGGAACATGCCTCTTGCGATGAGGTGCGGGTCCTCCAGGCTCTCGTTCACCTGATAGATGGGGGCGACCGGCATGCCTATCTCCACGAAGTACCTCACCGCCTCGTCCCGCGTCATACCCTTCACCATCTCCTCCACGGTGGCCAGCGTCACCTCGTCCACGCCCAGCCTCTGCTTTAGGGCGTCGAGGGCCCTCGGCCTGAACCCGGCTATCTGAACCCACCCGTCCTTCGCCCTGACAATCCCGCTTATGTGGGTCGTCGGGTACCTCTCACGGATCTGCCAAGGCAGGAGGCTCGTCATGGAGTAGACCACTATGGCAGGGTTAAGGGCGACCATGCAGTCGGCCTGGGCGACGTCCAGCATCTGCCCCACCCCCGTCCTGTCCCTGCTCCGGATCGCCCCCATTATGCAGCAGGCCGCTATGGTTCCAGGGCCGAGGTCCCCGTAGCTCTCAGCCATGTTCAGGGGCGGGCCGCTCGGGTCGGCCAGGTCGCCCGTGAGGCGTGTGTGACCGCTCATGGCCTCCGCAACGACGTCGAACGAGGCTCTGCTCGCGTAGGGCCCGTACTGTCCGAAGCCGCTCAGCGCCGCGTAGATGATCCTCGGGTTGACCCCCCTGAGGGCTTCATACCCCAGGTTGAGCCTCTCCATGACGCCGGGGAGGAAGTTCTGGACGACGACGTCCGACCTCTTCACGAGCTCCATGAAGATGGTATGACCCTGGTCCGCTTTCAGGTTGATGGACAGGCTCTTCTTGTTCATGTTCAGGTAGTGGAAGACCGGGTCAGCGCCGCCCGGGCGTAGCCCGCCTCCTATCCTCGCCATCGCTCCCCACGTAGGTTCCACCTTGATCACCTCCGCCCCGAGCTCGGCGAGGAGGAGGGTACACCACGGTCCAAACCAGTGATCCGTTAAATCCACGACACGTATGTCATCGAGAATCTTCATAGATCGTCTCGACAACTTTTAGGTAAACAGCATTTTTAAAACCCTACGCGCGCGTCACACCAAGTTCAACTTGATGTGCACGTGCTCCGGCGCGCGCGTATGGCCCCAAACCCAAATTTTATCCTTACTTCCCTCTAAGTCTATTCAAGTGAAGTTGTATGGTTGATGTTCAGACCATGGGGTTGATCGTGCAGGCTATCGGAGTAGTCGGAACCCTCTCCGCAGCCATGATAGCCGTCAGAAGCTACGTCAACTCGAACAGGAGGGCACAGGAGTCTAGAGACAGGGAACTCGAGACGAGGCAGGCACAGCTCTTCATGCAGATCTTCACCCTAAATTGCTCACAGGAGACAGCAGACAACTGGTACAAGATTTTCAGTGCAGATATAACTGATGCACAAACATTTCTAAGAAAAACAGGAATGCTGGGGGACTTAACTGATTTTGACCATGAGCTTGCAAGAGCTTTGGCATACGTATGGACGCATTATGATGGTATGGGGCTCTTAGCGCAGAAGGGACTCATCGACGTCGAGTTATTGACGGAGATGTTTTCTACAGAGGTCATAATGATGTGGGAGAAGCTTAAGCCCGTGACTCTGGAGTTTAGAAAGAAATACCCCCATGCGGCTGAGAATTATGAGTATCTCTATAATAAGATGATTGAGAAGAATAAGTGATGATTTATTTGATTTAAACTGATGCCATAATCTTATCCTCACTTTCCGCTAATTGTTGATCGTGAAGTTGAATGGTTGACCTAGTACACGCGCGCGCGTATAGCGAGGCTTTCTAAAGTTTTGAAAAAGAAATGGAGAGGAATGAGTGTGACTGGCGGAAAAGGTGTGTTTAGATTCTAACTCCGTATCCACCGAACCAAGCCGCCAAGCTAAAGAACAATACCAGCATACCGACTCCTAAGCCAATACCGTATATTGGAGAGAAGCTAGACAGAGTTCCTGACATCGACATGAGTCCTGAGGAAGCCGAGGTTCCAACGCCTGACATGAACGCGAACATTGAAATTACGACGAACATTATGGCGAGAGAATTAAATTATAGTTGCATGGATCAAACGAACGGCGTTCTCGTTATCTCTTTCACTTCGTCAAAATCGGCGTCGTCGCTGATGATGTTCCTAATCTTTCGGGTGATCGCCGATGCCAGATGCACCGAGTCTCGAGGGCTGAGCTTGTACCTTTCGATGAGCGCCTGGGCTGAGGTCACCACACCCTCGTCTACGTCTATGAAGTTCAGATTGGGAAAGCCGAGCAACTTCCTCCCCTGAAGGGCGCCATCACCCCTTCCGAGCGTCTTGCTCACCACCCACACGACTTCATCCCACGTCAGCATAGAGGTGTATGCTGACAACTCGCCGTTTTCTATCTTCAGCAGCATCTCTCTTGCTTTCTTTGCTTTTTCTTGTTCATCCGATCTGTAAATGACGGGGTAGATGAAGACGTTGGAGTCAACGTACTGCATGTCTCTGTGCAACCTCATCTTCTATGATCTCCTTTATATCCACAGGCTCCCTCAGCTTCGGGGAGATCGTGGAAATATAATAGTCGGTGTAGCTCCCCTCCGTCTTCGGCCTTCCTATCACGATCTCCTCACCTCGGACCTCGATTGTCACGTCGACCCCCGCCTTCAATCCCAAGGCGTCTCTCATGTGTTTGGGAATTACGATCTGCCCCTTTTGTCCAACGATCTTTTTCAGCATCTGAAACACCCATGGAAATGCAAGTATAACTTAAAATAATATTTTCCTACCAATAAGTATTACCTAATCATTGCCCGTTGCGATTGTCATTGAACGAGCTAAATGAGGCTACAAGCTCGCAATCGACTGGTTACACCGACCTGATGGGGTTGGCGAGGCTGATTATCGTCCTGCTGTTGGTGATGCCCTTCACCGTGTTGAGCTTCTGGAGGAAGGCCATGAGCGTTTCAGGGTCCCGTGTCTGGACCTTTATGAGCATGTCCCACTCGCCGTCGGTGTAGTGGGCCTCTATCACCTCCCCCATGGCCTTCAGCGCCTCGTCGACGTCGCCCTGGCAGCAGGTGTGGAAGTCGAGGGTCAGCCCTATGAAGGCCGTCATCCTTCGCCCGAGTTTCCGGGGGTCCAGCAGCGGCCTGTAGCCGAGGATCACCCCCTCCGATTCAAGCTTGTCCAGCCTGTCCTTGATCGTCGGGCTCGACAGACCCACTTCCCGAGAGATCTCCGCCAGGGCCATGCGCCCGTCCGTATTCAGGAGCCTGATGATCTCCTCGTCGACCTTGTCCACACACGTCGCCTCATTTTCTTAGGCAGCGGCGTTCGCCATGCCACCTTATCCTTATTTATTAAAGTTAATAAATGTTTTTATCTTTATTTCTTAGAGATTAAGTTTATTTATCCTTAATTACTTAAGTTTGACGTGATCGGATTGAACCTCATCATCGTGATGTCGAGCGACCTGAGGGCGATCGACTCAAGGCGTGGGGAATGAGAGCATGGACGGACTAGCGGCCTCAATAGTCTTCGCGGCTGGCATAGCAGCGGTCATCATACTCACCTCCAAGTTCAAGATCCAGCCGTTCCTCGTGCTCTTCTTCACTGCGCTGGCCGTCGGCCTCGCCTCGGGGCTGCCTCCCGCTGGCATGGGGGACCTCGTCGTCGAGGGCTTCAGCAAGGTCCTCGGCTACACCGCGGTGATCATGGTCGCGGCGCTCATCATCGGCGTCGTGATGCAGCAGACGGGCGCGGTCTTCGTCATTTCGAAGGCGATCCTGGGACTCCTCGGCCGGGGGCGCAGCCACTTCGCGATGGGCATAATCGGCTACATCGTCGCGTACCCGGTCCAGTGCAGCGACACGAGCTTCATCATGCTCTCGCCCCTACTCCAGTCGATGATGTCCGGCGGGGCCATGAACATGATGGTCTACGTCCTCACGCTCTCCGCGGGCGCGTTCGTCAGCTACGCGATGCTCTTCCCCTCGGCGCCACTGCTGCCGGTGACGATACTCGGCGCAGACATCGGCTCATTCCTGATCCTCGGGTTCGCCTCATCGATACCAGCTTTGATCGTCGGCCTCCTGACTGCCGACTGGCTCAGACTCGACAGGGTCAAAGACCCTAGAGGAGATAGGCGCCCAGTACGGGAAGCTTCCGAGCATGGCGTCGGTCTCCGCGATCATCATCGTGCCGACGGCCCTGATCATCGGCCGCAGCATCCTGAGGGGCTTCCTCGCCGGCAACTCGCTGCCCATCCTGGGCTTCGTGGGCAACCCGGTGATAGCGCTGCCGTTCGGTGTGCTCCTCGCCGTCGGACTGCTGGTGAGGGGAAGGAGCATCGAGGAGATCAACAGGATGATCTCCGAGGGCGTCACGAAGTCCGCATCGGTCCTCATGATCGTGGGATCGGGCAGCGTACTCGCCACCGTGCTGCAGAAGACGGGAGTCGGCCTCTTCCTCGGTAACCTTGCCCTGGGCCTCCACCTGCCCGGCTTGTTGGTGATCTTCGTGATCGCGGCGCTGCTCAAGACGGCCCAGGGTGGGACGACCGTCACCATGACCACGGCGACGGCGATAATCGCCCCCCTGCTGCCGAGCCTCGGCGTCAACGCGGTCATGGCGGCGGCGGCCATCTGCGCCGGGGCGATGATCCTGATGCACGTGAACGACAGCTTCTTCTGGGTCGTCACGGGCTTCACGAAGATGGAGGTCGCCACCGGCTACAAGACCCTCACGGTGATAATGGCCGTCATGGGCTTTGTGACCTTCGCGTGCATCACGCTGCTCGGGCCCGTCCTCGGCCTCGCCTGAGATACATCATTTTTAAGGGTTTTTTCAAAATAGAGACGAATTTAATGGGTATTCTAAAAATATGGTACGGGCTTAAGTTCCGTTCCATGATGTCATTTGAATGGTTTTTTATGCTCGGCACATGCATCATAGAGGTATACGAAAAATTGGGAGCAGAATACATTAATCATCTAATTGAAATAGAACTCAGGGTACGAGAATCTCCGTGTAGTTCATTTAGGAACTCCTCGCGAACGCTGGACCGATGACGACGATCGCGAGCTATCCACAGCTCAAAAGGGAGGACATACACGCGGCGATCAGCCACGCGACACGAGCCCTGAAGGAAGAGGCAGCATCCTCCATTCATCGATCAAGCTCCAAAACGACGATCGCCCTCCATTCCAGTCCGGCCCCCTTCCCTCATGGCGCCACCTCCGAGACCTCCCAGCAGCCTTACCAACCTCCTTCTCCGACGCAAACGCCCCGAAACGGTCTCCAAGAAGAAGTGCCCGAAAGCGCCGACGTCAAAAAACCTCACCACCGCAGAAGCCACGACAAATACTCACCGGACACCATCCCACTGCGGAGCCAAGCTCCACACCCGGTCGAAGGCAGCGACACCAGAAAAAATCACTATAAGTGGCGGGCCCGGTGGGACCCATACCCAAAAGGGTTCAAATCTTTTTTTCTCTCGTTAAGCGCATGTGTATAAAAAAAAGAAAGCATAAAAGATATTTTAAATTAGATGTCATCGTGATTCTGGTATAGAAATTTTCTTATTTGACGTGGATTTCATGTGTTTTTATAGTTTATTAATTATGAATTTTTTTACGCGTGCGCGAACCTAAAGAAGATAAATTGCAGAAAGACTAGCTTTTCCCTTTCGTATGCCTTGAAGGAAGCGACGTTTTCTTTCTCTGTTTCCTCTGCATCTTCTTCGCCTTCATCTTCTGCTTATGCTGTTCTCGACCTACAGCTTTCTCCTTCTGGCTTTTAGTCATTTTTTAACCTCCGCATTATTACTCATCACGCCGCGCATGCGAGTTGATTCTTCAGTGACACCACATTTTGCAGTGTATGCAATTCTAGTTTTCATATTCGCTAAACATCCAATGCTAGGGTTATGATATTAAATTCTTTAAATTATTTAAATATTTTCATATTTAAAATATGATAAATAAAATAAATTAGAATATAATTTATTTCCATTTTTAGGCATAAATAGGCAGAGATAGGCAAAATTACGTTTCGCGCGCGTCTTTGTGAATCAGTCATCATTAACGGGCGAGTCTTTTCCAGCAGAAAAAACAGCTGCGCAATCGGCTAAGAGCATTTCACACATAGATTACGATATCGCAGCTCTCGAAACCGAAGTGATTGACGTTACCTTCAAGTAGGGGGTTTAAAATCTAGCATAGGATCCGTGAAATATGGTATATTTCGATCCCATCCTGCGGGCTGTAATCGACATCAGTATACTCGTTACCTTCGCCAAAATTTTTGCAGGCGTGATGGTGCGGTTGAACATGCCTGAAGTTCTTGGTGAGCTATTTGCGGGCATCATTCTTAGTCCGTTCGCGCTTGGGTCATTACAAATCTTTGGAGAACCTATAGTTGCGTTCAATGAGCACGTTTTGGCGTTTGCAGAGATAGGAGCCATCTTAATACTTTTCGTAGCTGGGCTCGAAGTTGGCTTTCATCAGTTCAGAGAACTTGGAAGTCAGTCTTTTATAATAGGGGCCTCTGGTGTTCTCGTCCCCTTTCTAATTGGTTTGTACATCACACTTATTGTTCCTCTGCCTCCAACAGATTTGCCTGGTGCGCTCATCGTCGCATCTGCTCTGACAGCGACAAGTATTGCGATAACTATGCGTACTCTCGAGGATCTTGGTAAACTAAATTCATTAGAAGGTCGGTTGATGATTAACGCAGCTGTCATCGATGATGTGCTTGCGTTGATCGTTCTTTCAATTGTCACCTCCATCATAACTACAGGTGTCACTCCTTCACCTGCGTCGGTAATTTGGGTAATCCTGCGGACGCTTGGACTTTGGATTACTCTCACTCTATCTGTAGTTTACGTTGGATCGCGGCTAGTAACTTATTCGAAAAAGTGGAATGCGAAAGGAACAGTCGAAATGGAAGCCACTGCCTTATGCTTTGGGAGTGCAGCTTTATCTGTAGTAATTGGGTTGCATCCAATTGTCGGAGCATTTTCTGCGGGGATGGCCATAGCCGAGTCAAAGGTTCTGGAACAGGTGAGAGAATACACCAGCAAGGTCAGCCTTATCTTCTCGCCAATTTTCTTCGCAGTGATAGGGGCTCGTCTAAACCTTCGGTCCCTTAGTCTGTTGTCGTTCTATGGAATGTTGCTGATATTAGCGATCGCCGTTGTTAGTAAATTAGTTGGCTGCGGGATTCCCGCCATTCTAACTACTCGAAACCTGGGAATTGGGACGAGGGTCGGAGTGGGAATGATTTCCAGAGGAGAAGTTGGCCTTATAGTCGCGGGAATAGGCCTCAGTGCCGGAGCCATAACTCAAGATGTTTATGCACAGATAGTTGCGATGGCCATTATTACAACGATTATGACACCTGTGTTGGTTAGGCGTCTTTTTCAAAGACAGACGTTAAAAGAAGTTACCGATATATGATGATCTATACCCTGATTGCTTGGAAGTTGAACATATCGCTGATCATGCTTGAGCCATCGATTCTCAGTGATTATCCAAATGTTCGAAAAGTTGTTTGTCGCTCCTAAGAGCCATCAAGGCTCCAACCTGCATTATGAGAGCAAATCCCATTAAAACAAGAGCCGAGTATCCTTGATCGATGAAGAAACCAAAGACAGCCCCACCGATAAGAGTCCCAATGCCGAGCGCAATATTGAAGATGCCATAAGCGGTGCCCCTCCTACCCAACGGCGCAAAGTTCACAATAGCCGCACGGTAGATAGACTCCTGCATCCCCAGCACCAGCCCATAAACGACGCATGCCGCAACCACACCCATGAGGCCACCATATAAGACCAGGAACGCCGGCGGAATCGAGAGGACGAATGGCATGGCAAGAACCTTGACGCCGATCCTATCAAACAGTACGCCGGATACCAGAGCCATGGGCGCATCCACCAGTTGAACGACGACATAGAGAAGGGGCACGATCCACTGTTGACCTAAAGGCTGCAGGATGCTTGATCCCTTGTAGAGTATGAGCGCGACTGGAATCAAGCCGATGGTGTTGAAGAGGATCGCTCCACTGTAGAGCCAGAAACCCCTGTTGAGGGAGCCTTGGCCACTCCCCATTTTCTTCGCCTCTATGTCCACCCTCTTTCCTATCCTGCCGTAGGTGTATGCGATCGCCACCAGCATCAGAGCGTATGGGATTAGCAGGATCTTGAAGCTGATGGAGTAGTTGTTCAAGGTGTAGAACATGACGCCGCCGAGGATCAGTGGCCCTATCACGGCGCCTATCTGGTCTATGGCCTCGTGGATCCCGAAAGCTTTCCCCGAACCGATGCCTTTGCTGACGATGGAGACGACCGTATCCCTTGACGGTGCTCGTAGAGCCTTCCCTAGTCGCTCCAGGAGAAGAAAGGCCATAACCAGCTCAACACTCGTGGTGAATCCCATGAGAGGTATGGCAAGGATTAAGCCGTAGCCTAGGAAGATGAAGAGCCAGTACGCTCTGCTCCTGTCGGCGAGGCCTCCGCTGACAAGCCTCATTGCGTACCCTATGAACTCGCCTGCGCCACTCACGGCCCCGACCATGAAAGCCGATGCGCCGAGGAACCTCAGGTAATCCGGCGCTATTCCCCTGCCGGACTCGTAGACGATGTCACCGAGCATACTGACGATGCCCATTATCAGGACCGCAATGTAGGCGGTCCTCCTCGTGATTTTCAGACTTTCAGCCAACTCTATTTCCTTCCATTTTTTGTTGACTGCAGAAGCTATCAGCCTCCGACCCTGGGGCAGAGGCGGTTAAAGGCGAGCTTCATCGCCTTAGCATCTGAAAGGCCTACTATGTATTAACGGTTTTTCTAGAGCCTCATCGCATATGAGCTTCTTCTCTCTAACGAAAATGTTACTAACTCTTTCCTCGTTAATTAAGCCCTCCTTGAGGATCATTACCAGCTCGGCTGTCGTGCTCGCGAATGGATAGATATAAAGTAGAGAGACTATGTTTTCATGTTGATTGCATGCCTCTCTAGCGCATTCAAGGAATTGACGATCCTTTAGAATGTGGTCAATAGGGAACAAATCCCTCTTCACCAATAATGATTGGAAGTGCTTGCGTAGATTAAATGATATTTTATTGTGATAATATCGCGTGATCATCATCAGGAAGGGTTACGCACGTTTTGAGTGTGTGCGTGTGAGGTAGAGAAGCAAGATACCCCCGCGGCAGACAGAACCGCTGCGTAACCGAAGGCCACCATGGGAGAGACGAGCGTCCACAGAATTTTGACAACAGCACTTGAGACAAGTTGTTGATACCGTTAATTGTCTGTAAAATACCGAAGCTGGTCCCTCTCAGTTCCTGGGGTGTCGGTGATGACTGAAGAGATACCTGCTCGAGTGATTTCAGGCTCCATCGAGAGCAGATGAGGAAATATTAGACTCCGCTTACTCGCTACGCCTAGGGGTCTGACTCTGCCTTCCCAGAATTCCTGTGTATTTGAAGAACCAAATCTTTACCTCGTCGAGTAGAAAAGCTGCTGCGAGGACGGCTCCGAGAACACCTAACAAAAGGACAGGGGGAACGGCAGTCATCATTATGCCCCAGGTTGCGAGTGCGAACACCGCGACTACATCGCCCATCGTGACTGCGACGACGTATCGACTGGGTAGGAACGACCAGAAATGGTCTCGTACGCGGGTCATGTAAATCGTCGCCTGAGCCGAGAAAATGAGGTAGACGAACATGAGTGTTTGGATCTGAGGGATCGGGAGTTTCATCACGTTCAGACATGCCCAAAGGATGCTGAACGCCAAGACTAGCCAGCCGGCCGCAAGTATGCCCGCGATCTTGGCAATCTCTCCGACATTCCATCGCTCGGGTACTGGAGAGACCCACGCCCGGTCGGTTCCAAGGGTGAGTGTGACGAGGTCATTCAAGACGACGATCAGGACAATCAAGAATAGCGGCACTACGAAGATGCCAGTCGCGATGTAACCCACGGTCAGCAGAGCAGCAAGCTCCACCGTCCTCGCGATCTTAGTGATGGTCCATGTTAACATCCGACGATAAACACGGCGACCGCCAGAGACCACATTGATGATGTCCTGAAGCCCCGGACGGGTCATAACAACCTTCGCTGAGGCCTTGGCAACGTCCGAAGCAGAGCTGACCGCGATCCCGACTTCCGCCTGTTTGAGCGCTGGGGCGTCGTTTATACCGTCTCCCGTCATACCGGTGACTAGGTGGGAGCGTTGGAGAGCCTGTACGATGCGGAACTTGTCTTCCGGATAAATATTAGCAGCGCAGTCGTACTGGAGTGGATCCTTCAGGGCAGCGTCCAAATCGCCGATGCGATTGCCTAGACCAACTTCGTGGCATATCGCTGACGCGGTCGCGGGGGTGTCTCCGGTGACCATAATCACGCGGATGCTGAGTCCCTGTAGGGCTTTCACAAGTGTTGCAGCATCCTCTCGGGGCGCGTCAGCGAGCGCTACCAGTCCCCGGAGTGTAAGATGTTCCTCAGGACCCGCTGCAACCGCAAGTACACGCGCCCCGCTCGCTGATAACTCTTCGACGCGATTCATAAGGCTAAGCATCGGATCAGCGAGCTTTTCTAAGACCATTGGAGAGCCCATCACCACTCTGAAGGTTTGTCCGTTCCGGTTAACATATGCCTCGGAACGCTTTGTTGTTGGGTCGAAGGGAATGAACTTCGTTCGGCTCAGCGGCTGCACCGACCGGCGCTCCAATTCGTGAAGGATTGCTAGGTCGAGGGGATTCTGTGTTGACTCGTCGCAAGCTGCGGCTGCCCAGCTTAAGATCTCGTCTTCAGGCTCCCCTGACAAGGGGATGAGGGCAGCGATCGTCTGCTTGTTCTGCGTTAGCGTACCTGTCTTGTCGACGCAGAGGACTTCCATCGTGGCTGCTTCCTGAATAGCTGACAATCCGGTGACGAGAGCACCTTCTTTCGCCAGTGTCCTAGCTTCGATCGCGTTGGCGACAGTAAAACTCGCAGGCATAGAAACTGGAATGGTAGCAATCACCAACACCACAACAAACGGTATGAGCTGGAGCAAGTCGGATCGATTCCACAGGGCGGATCCGATAAGCACCACAGCGAGCACGGCGTCTATGGTTGCTAGATAGCGCACGACTGTGAAAAGAAGTTGCTCGAGGTGCCCGGGTGATCGAGCAGTCCTCACTAGTTCGGCAGTCCGCCCGAAGTAACTGCGTGTTCCAGTCGCTGTTACTGTTCCGAGGGCTTCGCCACGATGGACAGTTGATCCTGAATAAATTGTTTCTCCAGTGGATCGTGTTACGGCAGCAGACTCGCCCGTGAGCACGGACTGGTCAACCTCCACTGTTCCATCGTTGATTGTGCAATCGGCGGGTACGATATCGCCCACTCGGACATGTACTTGGTCGCTTGGGACGAGCTCTCGCGCGGGGATGAATCGCCAATCCGCATCGCGGCGCACCTGCGCGGTTACTTGGAGATGGCTGCGGAGGTAGCCCAGCGCGGTCTTGGCTCGGAGTTCATTGGTTTCGCCGACGAGGGCGCTGAAGGCCAGTAGGACTGCGATGATTGACGCCTCAACTATTTTGCCTAGAAGTACCTCAAGCAGGATCGCTGCTTCGAGCGTCCAGGGAATGGGGCCCCAGAGGCGTTTTAGGGTGCCTCGAATAGGATTGTGTTTCTCTTCCTTGATTTCGTTGTAACCGTACTGCGCGAGGCGTTTCTGGGCTTCCGCCTCAGAGAGTCCCCCTTCCGTACCAACGTTCGCTTCCAAGACCACAGGACCTCCTTCTAGACCAGTGTCTTCGGAACGTTAGACGTGGTATTCAATGGATTTTGCACCTTGCCCATCTTGTCACTGAGATACCTTGAGAACGATTTTGTGAAGCTGGCGGTCCCATCCGATAAGCCCTCGATGAGGCCAAACACTTCTGGTCCGCACCCAACTCCAGTGTCAGGAAAAATGGGAGGATGGCCGTCACCATCTCGTGGCCCATGTCGCTGAATGGGCTTGATAAGCCTAGGTGGAACACGTTGCCCGATAGCCAACGCCTTACTCCTTTCTTCTGATCCACAACGATTACCTCATAGTTGTTTGCTGTAGAAGCTATCAGTCCCCTGATAGGGGGCGGTTGAAGGCGAGCCTCATCGCCTTAGATTATTTAACGGTTATGACGGAATATTTAGGTCTTTCTTATAGTTCAAAAACAACTATTGCATATTATCCCTAATCATTTTATAAAATAATGTCTTTCATTTCATTTAGTTAATAAATGCGCAGGATCAAAGAATGCTTGAAAGTGAAACATTCCTTAAAGATATTCATTTATTTCTGAATTTTTAAAAGGCACAAACATCGAGTTACTTGTTCGTGAGGGAGGGGGATGGACGAAATCCACAAAAGGGTCCTAAAGAGTGGCTTACTTGTAATAGAAAGACGCTTGCATCAGATGGAAAATCAATTGTTGAAAGATGTTGAAAGACGCGACACTATCATTTACTCAGTTTCTGATGATCTTAAATCAAGCACTAAAACAGAAATGCTGGAGTTCATAACCGTCATGCTTCATGAGATAAGGCAGATCAAAGAGGTCTTCAAATTAGAACCAAGCAAGGAATCTACTCGACGAGAGATTTACGGAGAATTGAGTGAGATTTGGGTTACCCTTGAAGAGCTTATGCCTGAGAAATTAGAATCGTATGGTAAAGTGCCTGAAACTGATGGGGAGATGTTGAGATCGCATATCTTAACGTTGATACGGAGGATAGACGATGTGTGGCAACTACTCCACAATGACGCTTATATCGATTCTGAATGATCATAAACAAATCATTTGAGTATTTGTTCTTGAGAGATATGATTCTCATTTGGGGACTTAAATCAAACCGCTTCCAAATGATCCGACCCACGTGCCTTTCCTCGTGTTCACTCTAATCCAATCTCCAGATTTTTGTTGAGCATAATAAGGTATTTCATAGATCTCAGCTTTCGGAATAATTTTAAGGAGATTCATCATAAACAGTTTTAAGGTCGTTTCATATTTTTCAACATTATAAATGACCCCTGGTGAAGAATGATTCTCTTTTAGTTTTTCAGAGGACAGTCTGAATAATAGAATGGTAACTTTGGATATTTCGCTATCTGCGATACTCTTTATTATGGAACCTATTTTATCAACATGTTCATCTATGTCAATAATTCGATAATGAGACATAACTATACACTTATTCCTAAGGTTCTCAATTGAAATTATGCAAACAAGGCAACTTTTTAAATCTCTGGTCTCGATTGTTTCATTCTTTCTTAGTAAAACTGCACTGTTTACTTTGAGGTATTTTCTTTTTTCAAACATGGTTGATCTATCTAATAGGAGTTCAACTTCAAGGAGAGCGTCTTCTTAATAGCGCGGCCGGACCCGATCGATTTTTGTTTGCAAAGTCCTGCAAAATTTTTTTATAAATTTCGGGGATTCTAGGAGATTTTAGTGCTTCTTCTACTTTGATCCAAGCATATTCTGTAGACTCCCGAGTCGCAGTTATTTCTCCGCCGACTATTTTTGCTTGATAAACTATAATAATGTGATTTACTTGTCCTTCTTCATCGGCCATAAAATCGTCGTATACTCCAACTAACTTGGTAGGTAGAATTTCCAATCCCGTTTCTTCTCTAACTTCGCGTATCGCTGCATTTTCTGTGGTTTCATTTGGCTTAACGTAGCCTCCGGGAATAACCCAGCATTTGTGGTAAGGCACATCACCTTCCCATATCAAGAGGATTTTATTCTTTTCTTTTTCCATTACTACAGCTACGCTGACCAATGTCTTACCTTTAACCGTATCTCTTTCAGATATCACGCCTTAAACCTCAAATCGGGAGAGAGGATCCTAAACGAAGACATTAGACGCGACTTCCAGTGGTAAAGGATGGAGCCGAAGGCCCAGATTGGTAAAGTACACCGATTCCCGCTTCAACCTTAGGGGAATGGACCATTAGCGACTCTGCTCCTCATCAGTTTCCGTACTCCTCTTAAAGAATAGGTACCTCTCCTTCATCTCGTTCTCTTTATCGCTTGATCTGCTCTCCGGCGTCGGCGGTGTTTCGCCGTGCCTCTCTAAGGATCTCCTCAACAGGTTCACCTCTCCCCTGAGGCCTGAAACCTGGATCAGTAGGGCCTTGTTGTCCTCGACATACCCGTAGGACCTGAAATGGAGGCCGGTGTACATGGTGTCAAGATCAGACAGCCTCTTGGACAGGTCGACTATGCGATCTTTGAGGCGGTCCTTCTCTAGAGTTAGTCTCTCTATCTCCCCCAACCGATCCATCTGGAGGACATCCTTCCGTGATCCATCAACGCTAGACCATGCGACGTCATGGAGGCTTCCTAGGGATCTCCTGCCGGCCAGCTTCTCCGCTCCCTTGAGGATGATGCCCGGATCGGCTCCGCCATTTCTTATAGTGTCTACGTCTCTGTCGATGAAGCTGAGGAGCTGAGAATTCAACTTACGGAGGCTCGTATACTGGACTTCCGTCAGCTGTAGGGCGACGATGTTCCTAGTGGGTTCGGGCATGAGCATAAGCTTGTCGAGAATAATCCTGTAATGGGGGATGCAAATCCCCCCAGACGCCTTGAAGGGTTTCACGATCCCTTCATCCCCCATTCTGAGGGCCTCTATAAAAGCATCCACAGCGCTCCTTAATTCCTTCAGCATGACATCGCATATCGGGCAGGGGCGTCCCATGTTCCCCTTCGAGAGATGTGAATCCTTCCAGAACGATCTGAGAGACTTTATCCTGTCGACTGGCGATAAGTTGGATTTATCTATATGAAGCTGCATGTTTGATAGCTGTCTCTCTACCTCTGAGAGGCGCGCTTGGATGAGGGCTTTCACAATCAGCGCAGTCGAGAGCGTGTCTATGGTACCCTGAGCCATCCTGACAAGGGTCTTCTTGACGTGAGCTTCGCATAGAGAACCATTTACGCCAAGCACTTCTCTTGTTTGGGGGTCCGTCACAATCTTGTCGATGTATTTTTCGAGTCTTTCCTTTTGTCTCTCTTCGAAGATGCATAGGAAGCATTCGCCGGATTCTTTGAAGGCATCTTCGACTTCTCGCCTGATATCCATGATCTCCAACGCCATACCTCGTAGAGTCAGTAGAAGCTATCAGCCTGTTTGTTTTGGGGCAGGCGGTTGAAGGCGAGCTTCATCGCCTTAAAACTCTACCATATCTTTCAAGTATTTACGCATTTTCATTGCCTAAAAGGGGATCTTTAATAGGTTTTTATGATTCTTTTTTTTCAATCCAAATTTTTATGAGCTCCATCATATCATCATTAAGACTTGTTCTTTTTCCATTTTCTGATTCTAATTCCCCATCAATCTATGTAAGTTCTTTTTTTCGCGCGCGACGAGAGCCTTAGGATTCAACTTTTTTAAGAAACGCTTTGATAAGTTTAATATCTTCCTCTAACCTGGGAAGCGATTTATCTATAAGATGTTTTAGCACCCTGAAGCTGTCGGGCCTCCCTCCCTTTAAAACCTCTTCAATTATTTTTCGTTCGCGGTCAGTGAGGATGTATTCCCTCAAATTACCACAGTTATAATTACAACCACCAAAATATTTAAATACTAAGTTATAACTGTAATAATTACGATTATGATAATTATGATTGCTGGAATAAGCCATTTAACGAGTCCTGCTTTTCACGAAAACAGGCTTGTAAAAGCTTGGAATAATAGGGGGATAAATCAAGAAACCGATCTTTCTGGCTGCAGCTTTGGTCTTGAGAAGGATGGCAGATGCGATTTCTTGCTATGCAAATTCAGGTGTCCCAAATCAGATGAGCAGAAAGATCGGGTCAAGTTTGGCGAGCTGATGTGTCCTCGAAATGTTGAGTATACTCCGAGACGCAGACTTCACGAGCGTGATACCGTAGACCAGATATCATTCAATGGGAGGTCGACAAGTCTTGGACAATGAACAACTTCCAAACATGCTTTCACCCGAAGACTCTGACCCATTAGACTTCCTTAGATCTCAGATCGACGATTTATGCTTAAAAATTGTGACTAAGTTTAATCTCTACGATTCAACGGGTAGACCGAGAAATGCGTTCGTCCTCAATGCGCTAACCAAATATTCATGCATTGGATGCCTAGTCAACACTTTTACCCAGCCATATAAATGGGTAGATGTCGACGCAATATACAAGGAGAATCACAGACTCGCAGTGAATCTGCTAACAGAACAACTGCAGTATCGCCTCGGCAAGGAAGGTTTCAACTCCGTTGTTCAAGACGAGGTCGAGGGCGATTACGGAAGAGTCGACGTCCTGATCAGACAGATCAGCTGCGGAGTCTTGCTGACCTATAATGGCGCGCAGTTCATAGTCGAGGTGAAGACGGGCAAGGGGCTATCATACGACCAGATATTCAGATACCTCATCGACTGGCCGAATGCAACCCTGATAGTCTGGAGAGTGATAATGCGTCAAATCATAACCCTCGACCAGAAAGCAGTATCTCCGTTCCTACTCACCTACCTGGAAACTATTTTACAGCGTGGGACGAGGCTCCTAAATGGGGATAAAATAACTCCATGCAACCACAATTACACAAACGAAAAACCATACGTCATCAGGGACCCCCAGGGACTCATCAACGAATTCCTGTTAGTGCTGACCGAGACGCTGCCAAATATAATCGACACCATTGTTCAACAATTAAAGGACATCAACTCAGATGGATGAAACTACGCGAGTCGGTGAGGTAAATGAGCCACCAAGAATTTGTCCACGTAGGGAACGTTGATGTAAGTCATAAATCAGTTTTCAATAATTTATCCACTTCCTATAAAGCCCCGATAATTAAAAAACAACCAGCTCAGTACATATTTCTGAGAGTGGATGGGTGGCAGAGTGCTTATCAATCTGTCAATAATGTTCTACTCCATCTGATGAGAAGGACCAAAAGCGAAAGTTCAAAGGGGCTATATCTATATCATATTTACAAGTTCTGCATATATTCGAATAAAAATCCCGATGAGCTTATAGTGCTTCGAAAGGTTCAAGTTGAGACGCTTGTTCAAGGATTTGCCGACAGCGTATTGGATGTTTCTCCGAGATATTCAAACCTAGTGGTAGCAATATTGAAGACGTTTTTTAAATTGAATGGTTTCAAACATGCCAAACAATTAGAGTTGGAAACATATAAAGCACCAAAAAGAGAAAGAAAGACACCAGAATATATCCCGACGAAGTCAGAAGTCTACAAAATGGCTGATTCTGCTGGATCATTGCGTGATCGCGCTATAATTCTAACTATATTCAGTACAGGCCTGAGAAACTCGACCCTCAGGGCTTTATGTTACTATGACATTGCTGAAGAGTTGAGGAAAGGTTGCATCAACATTAAGATCCCTGTTTATCCAGAGATGAAAGAAAGGGATCCAAACGCATGCAAGGATAGAACGCCATATTACACTTTCACTAGCGATGATTCAACTGAGGCATTAAGTCTATACATCAAAGAAAGAGAGAATAGATATGGAAATATTGAAAATGCGGAACCACTTTTCTCTTCCGAGTACAACCAAATACCAAGGAATAAGAGAAATAGAAAGCTAATTTCTGCAAGGGAACTCCAAATCATTGTTAAACAAGCTGCAAAAAGGGCAGGAATAAATCAATGGAAGTCGGTTCATCCTCATTGTCTGCGTAAAGCTTACAAGACCGTCCTTCATACTCCGACAATCGATGGTGGCAATTTGGATATTAATATTCAAGATTTTTTCATGGGGCATGTATTACCTGGAAGCCGAGATCCATATTTTGATTCATCAGATACAGAATATCTGCGAGCTCAGTATCAACGTCTTAAATTTGGTAGAGTAATTATTGAGAATAGGTTCAAAATTCTTATAGCTGCGGTAACTAAAGCATTTGAGGGTACAGATATAAATCCTGAACAAGCTATAAAAGAATATGTGAAACTTAAAGAGATTTCTAAATAAAGGACGATTAATATATAGCTCGCGTATAAATTTTGATGTGCACAAGTTACAGGATCTATTTTTTTAAATTTTTATGATGGTTAAAAAAATGTAATAAATCATATTTGATTTCTGTTTGGAAATTTAAAGGCTGTAAAGATGCTTTAATATTTAGTTTGGTTACATTTTTCTGAAGAGGGCTTTCTTGAGGTATATAGTTAGTTAAAAAGATGGGCGATGGTAGTTCGCTCTCCTCAATAATAGTATTATTTAAAGTTTGCTCATATTGATTATGGATCCCTTTGTTTTTAATCGCTTGTTTAATGGATCTAAATATCTCCTCTGGACTTTGCTGTATATCCACCCCTAAAGTCCTAGCTATGGCGTTGAGAACTTCTATGATTTCTGCCATTTTTTCATTAGGCGGAGTAAATACGAGTTTTGCATATTCTTTTCGCAAATCTTCGGTACTTGCCCGATAGTAGAAATGCATAGATCCTGGGAGTTTGTGACCTACTAGGATTTCTTGGGTTTGCACATCCAGTCTGTTTTCATCCACTAAGGGGGAGCGTAAAATAGTGTTGAAATTTTTTCTGAGTACATGAGGGCGGACATTTATCCAATTTTCGATTCCAGCTCGTTGAGCAGCCTCTTTTACAATTAATTGGAGTTCCGATGCAGTTAATATTTTATGGAATTTTCTCCATCTTCCTCGAAGCTTGCTTGGTTCTGAGATGAATAATGGTTCATCGTCATCTATTTTGCCAAATCTCCGTATGCGCTCTTTAATATAGAGTCGTATAGACTTCGTGGCTTCAAGATTAGTAAAAATATCGTACTCATGACCGCCCTTGCAGGCATTTGGGTCTAATCTCTTCATTTCTTTACTAACTAATATGTGAATTATGTCTAAACCCTTTTCAAGTTCTTCTCTTACATCGCCATAACGAATTGCCCTTAAAGTCGAGTTGCGTAATCCCGTTGAGAAAAGCGTCAAAATTATTGCTCTGTTTCTTAAGCTTCCCGATGAATTCGCCATACTAAGAATTTCTTGCAGTGTGGGAATGTATTCAGGCCTTTGATGATAATATAATCGTTTGGAATAACCCTGAATATCAAGTTCTTTTTCCCTTTTGAATCCGTTGACTTTGAAAAAAGTTTTTAATATTTGCAATTTAACGTTTGAGGAATTTGGGTTGTGATATTTTTTAAAATAAATATCACAAAATTCTTGAACTAATGTTTCTATTTCTGTCTTTTCCATTTGGATAAGATCATCCGGAAGTTTATTTAAATATTTACAAATTGAATATACGGTCCAACAATAAAGCTTTCGACTTGCTACACTCCCTCCGATTCTTAACAAATAAGACAATAGGGTATTTACGCTTTTAAAATCACTTACCCATTCTGAGGTAAACCTTAGATATTTTTCCACTTGTTTCATATTCTATCCCTTTCTTGAAGGCTATACAAACCTTGAAGGCTATACCAAACGACAAAATATTGCGAAACTATTGTATCGTTATAAAAGGTTATAACGAAATCCCAGTTTCGTAATACGGTCGGGATTAATTCTTCATTGATATCAATAAAAATCATTATTTTTCACTCCTGAATAATTTCGACCATACTTCAGTTTTTGTTATAAATTCATTTACATCAAGTTGATCGTGCTCTGATAAAATTATTTCTCTAAGTAACCAATTTTTAGGAAGTTTCTCAAGAGCAAATAACTTTATTTTTTTGATGTTTACTTTTTCTTTTTCTTTTGGTTTCAAGGTTTTAGACAAGCTATCATACAAAATTTCATAGGGCAGCAGAAATAGAAATAGACTAAGTTCGAACTGATTCGAGGTGATGGCCTTAAAAGAGAATCAGGGAATAAGTGTTGGCGAAACACTAATACCTGAACTTGAAATTTTTACTGTAGATAATATGCGTAGTTACGACGATTATAAGGAAAAATTTGTTATACAAGACAAAATTTGCTCAAATTCGACTTTAAGTAAATATTTGAATCAATTAGTTCAGAAAAAAATTTTTATAAAGGTGGGTTATAAAGGAGAGTCAAATAAACGTTTTTATGAAGTATCGGAAAAACATAGGCAAAGAATAGGGAGTATGAAAATGGAAAGATATATTGAAGAATATTGGAATTTACTTACTGACGAAGAAAAGAAAGAGTACTGTGAATCACTTACTAAAGAAGAAAAGATGGAAAAGATAGCATATATTGGAGTTTTATGGGATATTAAAATGCATGAGTTTAGTTTCATAGAGAAAGAAATCAATAGTATTCTGGACTTCGAGGAATGGCTTGAGTCTACGAAATAAGATTAAAATAAGTTAAAGTGAAAGATCGTAAATTTATTTAGACAAGAGAAAGTCTTACAATCACATTGCCATTTGGCAGCGTTGCCACGAACTCCCATCCATCGTTTAGGTAACGCTCGACTTCATCTACAATCACTACTTTCTGAGTTGTACAGTCGTTTGTTTTCTCACTCAGGAGTTGTTTCCTCAACATTACCTGAAGATCTTCATCACCTAAAGAGAGTAAATCTATCTTATCGATCTCTTCCTGACTGAATCCTACTGCCAGAAGTAACTGCTCTCTAAAGGTTATCTTCAACTTTTCCTCGCTTGCTTCGGCTTTGGTTGTCTGTAGAAATTCTTGGCTTTTTCTATAGGCTTCTCTCAAGTCCTCTATGACATCTCCTGGAAGCCATTGTTTGTTCAAAGTGTATCTGTGCTCGATGTCTCCTTTGTGGCCCATCCAGAATTGTCGATAATCTCTCAAGATTAGGCCTTTAGATTCGGAAAGCATAAGCTGCGTGGCGAAATAGGATCTCAGTACATAAGGCCTCCAGAGAAATCCAGCTTTTTTTATTGATTTTCTAATTACGTCTCCAACGTTTGTTGTTCTTATAAATGCCTTCATTTTCGCTTTTGGTGTGATTATTGGCGAATCAGAGTCGATTCTTTCGTCTTCTCTTATTCGCCATTCCAAATAGTCTTTGAGATAATCGCATCCTTCATCGCCCAGAAACGTGAAATATTGATGACCTGCTTTGCTTAGCGGTGCCCTGACAACAACCATTGTTGGAATTTTTTCGAACTCCACAGAATCGTTTTCAATTTTTAATTCGGGGAAATCCTTAACCCTAAGCCCGTCGTTTCCGCTGTAATTACCAAGTGATATGATTCGAAGTCCGCTATGGGCCACTAAAACGGAAGCGACCCTCGCCTTTTTATCTCCAGATAAGAATATCTTTCTGAGCTCGTCCTTCGTCGGAACCCTCTCATCCTTGAGCGAAGGGGTCTCTTGGGCGCCTTGGATCCTGATCTTTCTTTTGATTTCGATTCCGTTGTGTGATAGCCAGGACTTGACGGCTTTTATCGTTGAATGTATGTAGCTTCCCGCATAGCCTCTTTGTTCCATAGAGGTAACGTAATCTAAGAGAAGATTATAGATCGAGTCCTCGCTCGTTGTAAGAAGATCTTTAGGCTTATGATCAAAATAGTTGCAGAAAGAGCCCAATCTTCTTAAATAGACGTCTGCAGTGATGAAAGATCCTCTTGCGACGTTATCATACCAGCGTTTGACATTCACGTCCGTGAACAGAGAGGCGTATTTCCATCTTCTTTCACCGGCCATGGCAATAAGAAGGTGTGATCGAACAAGTATATAAGGACTTGAACCGTAATGGGAGCGGGCCCGGTGGGATTTGAACCCACGACCTCAGACTTAGGAGGTCTGCGCCCTATCCTGACTGGGCAACGGGCCCATTTCACCGTAAGGATGCAGCTTCACGTTTTTAAGAGTAGCCCCGACGACATCGGGAGCTCGTGACTGCCTCTGAACACCCCAAAGCCACACGATGAACGGGGACAGCGCACGATGTGAAGCATTTTTAAGACGAAGGCGAACCAATCTTCACTGGGCGGGGGTACCCGAGACTGGCCAAAGGGGCGAGACTTAAGATCGACAGCCTCGGAAAGAGATCTCGTGGCCTAGGCCTACGTGGGTTCGAGTCCCACCCCCCGCACTTTTTCTTATAAAGCGATTTAAACAGTGACAACCAATTTTAACCCGCTGTCTCAGACTAAAATCCCACGAAGAGGAAATTGAAAGAACTCTCATGCTGCCGTGAATCATACCTAAAGCCCTCACCTTCCTTTCATCTTGAGACCGAGCGCAATCCTTTAAAGATGGGTAAAAACGAAAGAAATTGGAGTGCGATTCAATATGCCAGAATGTGAGGTATGCGGAGGGCAAGTAGACAAGGTGTACGGATGCAGGATCTGTGGCGCCAAGTTCTGCGAGGACGATGGCTCACCTTCGGATAGGATCTGCATCAACTGCTCAGGGAAAGAAAAGGAAAGACTTGAAGCTGAACACGAAGAAGAACGAGAGAAAGAACACGAAGAAGAAGAATGGGAAAAAGAAGAGAAAGAATACGAAGAAGAGGAGAAAGAAGATAAAGAAGAAAACCCAGAAGATTATCCATAATCATATAGTCAATCCAATATAGCTATTAATGTATAAAAACGGAGGGCCAGAGCCTCACTCCAAACCCTCTGAAATCATTTCTTTACCAGATAGATCAGATCCGTTTTCTTAACGTCTCTAATGAGAACAAAATTGAATTTCGTAAGGTTCACCTAATGAATTCTTTAATTTAGATCCGGGCTTGTTGACTCGAAATCGTTTACATTGAGAGATTTTAGGAATGTTATCATTTTTATCTGCCATTGCATGTGCATCGCTGAACTGTTGAGACTTAGTGATCTTATTTACTGAGTATAAATCCATCGCGACTCGGCAAAGGAGACTTTTTAATCGAACTTGACACGAGCGATCGGCAGATGGTCTCGGTTCCAATCCTTTCAATAACGTAATGGGCGAATATTCTGCCTATCACGTTTCCAGGGCGTATCTTTAGCACTTAAATGCTTAATCAAATACCTTTATAAGTTGGTAAGCACATTATAGTTTATGTGGGTAAGCAAGGTGGAATGGAAATGGCGACAAGAATAAG
>Ga0315280_10003725_pt1 | contig 23124 bp, 17 predicted proteins | sample YL17G06_40_MG_FD_203697 | JGI IMG/M metagenome (GOLD analysis project Ga0315280, IMG submission 203697) | Sediment microbial communities from Yellowstone Lake, YNP, Wyoming, USA - YL17G06_40 | ecosystem: Environmental > Aquatic > Freshwater > Lake > Sediment | place: USA: Wyoming | collected... | reverse complement strand
CATCAATCTGATTAAGTGATGTGTCATATATCTTAAGGTTGTCGCCACCCGGCTCGTTATTCTTGCCGGTGCTCACGTACACCAAGCTGGTCGCCTGGTCCACTGCAAGCCCCATCACGCCACCATCAGGCTCCACTTGGACCTCTGTCTCAGTATGTGCGGCCAGGTTGTACTGGGTCAGATAGGTGTTCCAGACCTTGCCGCCGGGGTATGGCCCGCCCCCGGCGTACAGCAAACGATTCTTGGCATCAACCGCAACACTATACACGGAACGACTAAGCTCGACATTCTTCACAAAAGACCAGTCGGAGGTACTGTACACGGTAATGGTCTGGCCGTTATTAGCCACATAGAGAAGGTTGTTGATTTCATCCAAAGCGATCCCAAACGTGGTAGAACCCGTCAACTGGAACGGCGAACCCGGCACTTCTTTAAGCCTTATACTCTGTGGCTGCCAGTCATACACGTATAGCCTGTCTTGACCCCGGTCAACACAGTATAGTAATCGCTTGCCGCAGTCGTAGACGATGCCTGCAAGGTTACTGGCGCCTGGGACGACACGGGTCTGCTCTATTATCGTCGTCCTGGCGTCTATCAACTGGATTACGTCCGAGTCTTCATACGTGACAAAAAGGTATTGGCTATCCGGATCGATAGCCAGACCCACCGCGCCGCGCGCGAACCGCGATATGTGATATTCAACCTGAAAAGTCAAAGTGCCATCCGGCGCAATATCATAGGCATGCAAAGGCGTGGGGTCGCCATTGATATCGGCGATCAAATACAATGACTTAGCTGTCGCCGTGCCCGTGATAGTCGCCGATAATATCGCCGCTGTTACGACCACTACAAAGGCGCCAGCTCTGAGAATGCCTCTACCATTTTTGCTCTTCATATTTAGACCTCCCAAGAGCGTTTCCATGCTCTTGTTTTTAAGTAAACCTCGTTCTTACCAGAGTTCCTGGCGAGTTCACGGTACAGAGATAGACCCGCTCTGTATCTTGGCGGGTGAAAACCTGCGAGAACATGAGGAAAATGCTTTCACCACACCTCCTGAATCCAACTACTTAAATTTACACAATTTGGACGCATTTGTCAAGAAAAAATGCCTGGCAACGGCCCTGGGGAATGTAGAATTAAGAATTTAGAATGTAGAATTGAGGATCTGTCTTGGTTAATTCTTAATTCTCAATTCTAAAAGAGGAGCTAAAAACTTCGCCTTACCGCCGATTTTGAGCACGGTGGGGATGCCGATTATATCGACCTTGCCGGATTTGCCTGGCACCGGCTGAATGTCGGCTGTATCGGGTCGCAGGGTTGTAACGGAACCGCCTTTAACTACGATGATGAATGAGTTATGTAGAAGGCACAAAGTGGCAAAGGCACAAAGTAGCTATCTGACTGCGTCCTTTGTGCCTTTGTGCCGAAGCCATCACCACTGCGCCTCGATATAAGGACCGATGGGGCCTTGCGGCTTGGGTTTTGGCCGGGACTTGATTATCGCTTCAGCGATGGCGATGTCGCTTTGGTGCGTAATCTTTATATTCGAAGAATCCGCCTCCACAATGGTCACTTTTTCGCCCAGCGCCTCAACCAGTTGTGAATCATCGCTGATTTTGCTTTGATCCAGATTCTTGAGGTTTGCATACGCCCTTTTAAGTAGCGAAGCTGCAAAGACCTGCGGCGTTTGTGCCTCGTAAAGACCCGCCCTGTCGACGGTCTTAATTATGCTACTGTCACTGGCCTGTTTTATGGTCGCGGCAACAGGACATGCCGGTATAGCTGCCCCACTTACCCGGGCGGCAGCGATGACCTCGCCAATCAATTTATCCGTTACACAGCACCGGCAGGCATCGTGCACCGCGAGCAAATCGATGTCAGCTTTAACCAGTTCAAGCCCTTTGTTGACGGTATCGAAACGCTCGTGGCCGCCGAAGAAGGGTTTGACGCCGAAGAACTTCAGGTTGGCCCCCCACTTTATGGTCACCAGCTCCTCGTCTTCAGGAGCAATGCCCAATAGAATCTGCTTTACGTCGTCCCGACCGGCAAAAAGTTCCACGCTTCGCAGAAAAACCGCCCGCCCACCCACGTCTACGAACTGCTTTTTTCTCTTTCCGCCGAATCGACTGGCGGGTCCTGCCGCACAAATAATCGCTGCCACAGTTTTAGACATAGCACAAGCAATCCCTGATTAAAGACTTCCAGCCGTCAATTTTCGGCTGCAAATCCTCAATTGTCAATTTTCAATTGGAGTTTCCTCTTGACGAATAACCGCAAATGGGTTCTATTTGGTGCTGCGGATGGCGAGCAAAAAAGTTCGCCGGATGTAATAGCTTACAAATAAACGGTTTGCGTACCTATACGGAATAGTGGCTTAAGGTTAGAAAGGATTGAACCATGCGGACTGCCAGACTTTTGGGAATTTCTCTGGCATGTACTTTCATCGTACTTGCCAGTGGTTGTAACGGGGAGATGAAGGACCTTAGAATCCAAAACGATAGACAACAGAAACGAATATCGCAACTTGAGAGCGAGCTGAAGACGGCAGAGCTGCAGCTTGACCAATTGAAAAGACAGCTTGCCACCGCTGAAGCAACCGGCGGTATAGATGCCCAAGCGCTGCGCGAGAAGATTGCTGCGCTGGAAGCAGACCTGGCAAAAAAGAAAGAGTTGATCGCCTCGATGCAGGAAAGGCTGCTGGGCGTAACACCGCTGCCGATCGAGCTTAGTACCAAGCTGGAAGATTTTGCCAAGCAGCACAGTGACATGGTTACGTACGATGCCAGCCGGGGCCTTGTCAAGTTCAAGAGCGATTTGCTCTTTGAATTGGGCAGCGACCAGGTGGCGGTTTCGGCAGCCGGCGCCATTAGATCGCTCTGCGAAATCCTGAATTCCGAGGAAGCCAAGAAGTTCGACGTTGTAGTTGCCGGCCACACCGACGATATCCCCATCGAAAAGGCTGAGACGCGAGTGAGGCATCCGACTAACTGGCACTTATCGGCTCATCGAGCCATATCCGTGCTACAGATTATGGCCAGCAGTAACGTTAGCGCGGATCGGTTGAGTGTTCGCGGGTTCGGTGAATATCGCCCGGTTGTGCCGAACATGCCCAACAAGAAAGGCAACGCCCAGAATAGACGCGTCGAGATATACATCGTCCCCTCGGCAACGTAGCACGGCACCAATTATACGGCGATGGCAGAACGCACTTTAATTATTATCAAGCCCGACGGCATCGGCCGGCATCTGGCAGGAAAGATAATCGCGCGCTTTGAGCAAAAGGGCTTGAAACTGGTCGCTGCCAAGTTTATGCAAATCTCGCAGGACCTCGCCCAGCAATTGTACGCCGTTCATTGCGCCAAGCCATTTTACGAAGGTATTATCAAATACCTTTGCTCAGCCCCAACGCTCGTGACGGTCTGGCAGGGCGAGGGCGTGATAAAAATGACCCGTAAGATGATGGGGGCTACTTTCGGCTATGAGGCCGAGCCGGGCACTATTCGAGGAGATTTCGGCTGTTCACAACGCTATAACCTTGTACACGGTTCGGATAGCCCCGAATCGGCCCAGCGCGAGATAGGGTTGTTTTTCAAGCCAGATGAAATCGTCGATTATAAATTAGCTGATGCCGACTGGCTCTACGGCAGAATCGATTAGTCCGAGAAAACACCGCACCCCCCACACCTCATGGCTTTCGCAAAAAATCACCCTGCTTCGAGGGCACATCGTGTCACCATCTTTTTGCTTGAATTGGCGGGCTATTGATAGTAAAATGGTAACAATGTTAAGGCTTGCCGGGAGGGCAAACACTGAATGAACAAGCTCGTTCTTGCTCTTGTATCGCTGCTGGTGATCATCCCCTGTCAGGGAAAAACAATTACCGTTGACGACAATGGGGCGGCGGATTTTGCCCATATCCAGGATGCGATCAACAACTCCTGGCACGGGGATACTATTGTTGTCAAGCCCGGTACGTACAAGGAGAACATCTCTTTCATCGGTAGGGCTATTACACTCACCAGCCAAGACCCCAATAGTGCGAGCATCGTTCAGTCAACTGTCATCAAAGCCGATTCCGACTACAGCGTGACTTTTAAGTGGAACGAAGGCAATAATTCTGTGCTGACGGGCTTTACAGTCACCGGGCGAGGCATTTATTGCAACGGCACTTCACCGACCATCACAAAAAACCTGATCACTATGTGTGCAACTGCCGGTGTATTCGGGCAGAATAATGCCGCCCCTATTATCTGCGACAATACCATCCAAGCCAACGCCCAGCAGGGCATATACCGGTGCGGTGGGCTAATCAAGAATAATGCCATCCTGCAAAATAGTGCCGGCATAGCCTATTGTAACGGGCAAATAATCAACAACCTCATCTGGAGCAACTCCAACACCATCGAAGGATTCGGCGGCGGCCTTTACTACTGCGACGGTGACATCGTCGGCAATGTGATCACCAACAACTATGCCTCGTTTATGGGCGGCGGGCTTTACGGATGCGACGGCAGTATTGTCGGCAACATCATTGCCGGCAATAGAGCCGCTTTGTCGGGCGGCGGAGCCAGCAATTGCAGCCGGCCTATCCGCAATAATACCATCGTAGGCAACATTGCCGCTCAAGATGGCGGCGGCCTGTACAGTTGCACAGATGTTATTCGCAACAATATAATCGCGTTCAACAACGCCATTTCGGGCGGCGGAATCCACGGCACCGGCAAAAATTCCTACAATTGCTTCTGGATGAACACGGGCGGAAACCTCGGCGGCAATGCGACGGTTGGCTCTGGCGATATCATTGTCGAGCCTCTTTTTGCAGTTAATGGTTACTGGGACACAAAGGGCACGCCCGACCAGAGCGACGATATCTGGGTGGGTGGTGACTATCATCTGAAATCACAGGTTGGCAGATGGGACCCCCACAGTGAGAGCTGGAGCGTTGACGATGTGACCAGCCGGTGCGTTGACGCCGGCGACCCCAATTCAGATTGGACCGCGGAATTGTGGCCGCACGGCAAACGGATAAATATGGGAGCCTACGGCGGCACACCGCAGGCAAGCATGTCACTTTCTCAGGCGGGAAATATCGCAGATACCAGTGGCGACAACCGGGTTGACTACGGCGACCTGATACTATTTACGCAGCACTGGGCACGCCAGGAAATCTTATTGGCCGCCGACCTCAATAGAGACGGCCTGGTCAACTTTGAAGATTTCTGCATTCTGGTCGACAATTGGGGTGCGAAGCCGCCTCCTCCAACGCCGCCCCTACCAAATCCAATGACCTGGGCGAAAGAACCTTATGCCACCTCGGCGTATTCAATCGCGATGGTACCTGCCACCGCTATCTCGACTGACGGCAGCGGGGCGGAATATTACTTCGAGAATTACTACAGCCCGCAAAGCAATAGCGGCTGGCTTTTATTTGCGCCGGGCGAAGAGCCCAGGTGGGAAGTGACGAATCTTCTGCCGCAGACTTTATATTGGTACAGGGTCAAGGCCCGCAATAAGACCAATCTTCTGGAGACCAAATGGACGGACCGTGCCGGAGCGACCACGCTGCGTGAGGACACTATCCCTCCAAGTCCCGACCCGGCAACCTGGCAGACGAAGCCTCATTCGACCTCGGCAGGCTCAATCCGCATGGTGGCTACCGCAGCGACCGATGATAGCGGCGTGGAGTACCAATTCGAATGCACCTCGCATCCGGCATACACCAGCAACTGGCAGGATAGTCCCATTTATGACGTTACTTCGCTGCCGAAAGACTTATACATCTTTGTGCTCCGCTGCCGCGACAAATCGCCCAATCACAATACTACCCTTCCGTCAATTGCGGCTACTGTCGATCTGAAACCTCCGCAGCCGGACCCAGCGGAATGGCAAGTTGAGCCTCACGAAACCTACGGAGGCGGCGGAACCTTTGATTACTACGCTACTATGACAGCCACTGAAGCCACGGATGAAAGCGGCGGTGTGCAGTATTATTTTCAGTGCACCACTGCATCAGGCTTTAGCAGCACCTGGCAAACCTCACCCACATATACCGTCAAAGTCGGAAGACGCAACCAGGGCCACCGTTTCTGCGTCAAGGCACGCGACCTATACCACAATGAGACCGGCTGGTCATTACCTCCGCTGCCGGCTCTGCCCTGACCCGTAAAAGGTGCAGAACGTATGTCGTATGTCGTCCTTCGTCCTTCATCCCTCGTCCTTCGTCCCTCGGCACAGGCGGTCGCCGCAGTTTAATCTGCCTGATCTTGTTGCTTACGGAAGGCCGAGGAGAAACCCTGCCCGGCGGCGTAGGCGGTGAACTTATAAGACTTTCGTTGCGTATGGTTCTTGCCACAAGGCTGGCTTCCAGACACCTTTTCTAAAGCTATGTTCTTTATTTGCCGATACTTATGATGAACGGTTAGCCTACTTCTGTCTATTTTTGTGCAACCGACCGGCACGGAGTCTATCTTTTATGAAGGCATTAGTTACAGGCGGTGCAGGTTTCATCGGCTCGCATTTGGCCGAACGCCTGCTGGAAAAGGGCAATAAGGTAGTCGTTGTTGACAATCTCAGCACCGGCAGTCTAAAAAACATTGCGGCTTTCAAGAAAAGGAGCGGCTTTGAATTTGCCAAGGGCGATATCTGCGACGAAAAGCTAATGGCAACTCTGATAAAGCGGTGCGACGCTGTCTTTCATCTTGCGGCAGCCGTTGGCGTAAAGCTGATAGCCCAGACCCCGGTTCATACGATCCAGACCAACATCGCAGGGACAGAAACCGTCCTGGAGGCAGCCAACAAATTCAACAGAAAAATCCTGATCGCCTCCAGCAGCGAGGTCTACGGCAAAAATGAGAGTGTCCCGTTCAACGAAGATGATGATATTGTGCTGGGCAGCACCAGCTTATCGCGGTGGTCGTATGCCTGCAGCAAGGCAGTCGATGAATTTTTAGGGTTGGCTTTTCATCAGCAATACGGCCTGAAAGTAGTAATTAGCAGATTTTTCAACACCATCGGGCCCAGGCAAACAGGCCGGTACGGAATGGTTGTGCCTCGCTTTGTTCAGTGGGCGCTAAGAAACGAGCCGGTCCTTATCTATGGAACGGGCAAGCAGAGGCGATGCTTTTGTTATGTGCAGGACATTGTCGAAGCAGTCATCGGCCTGATGAATTGCGAGCAGGCAACCGGCAAAGTGTTTAACATAGGCTCAGTCGAAGAGATTACCATCGAAGCGCTGGCTGATAAAGTAATCGCGATGACCGGCAGCCGGAGCAAAAAGGAATTCGTGCCGTATGAAGTTGCCTATGGCAGGCCTATTGAAGATATGATGCGGCGGGTGCCGTGCCTTGAGCGAATCAAAAAGGCGATCGGCTGGGAACCTAAAACAAACCTGACGGGCGCGCTGCAGATAATTATCGAAAGCTTGAAATAGAGTTCAGAGGCGTATCGTGTCTACAACGCTTAGGCATCCGGATGGGTTGGTCCATATCGAGCAACCGAAGACAGGAAAAAACAAAATCTCTATTGAGCTCCTCAACAAAAAAGTGTTCATGCCAAGAAGCACATGTGAAACATCCTATCCTGTCGATTTGATAGAACGGATTTTGAATGTAAAAGGAATAGGCTATTTATGCGATGAAATAATGAGGGATGAGGATCCGATGTATGTCGAACATAGCCTTAAATATGACATGTTGAGCTATGTTGACCAGGATAGTTTAGACAAAAAAAGGATTCTCGACTTTGGCTGTGGCAGCGGCGCATCCACAATGGTGCTGGCTCGAATGTTCCCAAATAGTGAAATGGTTGGGGTAGAGCTTGAATATCAGTTGCTATCCATCGCCAAGATGAGAGCAAAGTATTATGAATTCGACAATGTGAGTTTCATTTGGTCTCCGACTGCTGACGATCTTCCATCCGAACTCGGTGACTTCGATTACGCGGTTTTAAGTGCCGTGTATGAGCATCTTCTTACAAATGAACGACAAAACTTGCTGCCTAAGATATGGTCCCGCTTAAAACCAGGTGGTGTCCTGTTCATTAATCAAACACCTTATAGGTACTTTCCGATAGAGTCGCATACCACGGGTCTACCGCTGATAAACTACCTTCCGTATAAAGCAGCATTGTACTTAGCCACAAGATTTTCGAAAAGGGTCAGCCCCGGTGACGACTGGGAAACTTTGTTACGCAGAGGAATACGAGGCGGAACAGAGCGACAGATAATGAAAATATTGAGGGCAACATCTTATGAACCAGTCCTTTTAGAGCCGGATAGACCTGGAATAAAAGACAGAATCGACCTTTGGTATGGGTTGTCGGGGACGACTCGACTTGCGATTCTAAAAAAGTTCTTGATGTACTTGCTAAAAACTTTCAAGTTTATCTCTGGGATTACAGTCACTCCGTTACTGTCCTTAGCGATAAGGAAATCACATTCAAAATCATAACGGCAAGCAGAGAATTTCAAGGACAAGTGCTTTGGCGGCTGAAACGAAACCAAAACTTGGTTATTGGTATTTGGGATGTCTTTGTGGCGCATGTGTGCTTTATCTTCTCAGTTGTGCGCCGGGGGCTTTGTGGCAGGATAGCGGCCTGATTCAGTACCGCATCTGGCATAATGATATAGAAGGATTTTCAGGCCTGGCCATTTCGCATCCGCTGTTTTACTTATTGGCTATCGGCGTAAAGTACATACCGCTTGGTGAATTTGCGCACAGGGTAAACCTGCTCGCAGCAATTGCGGCCGCGGCGGCAGTTGCAAACGTCTTCTTATTTACCCATCTGTGGCTGGGCAAAAATTTTCCCGCGGTAGTAGCAGCTCTTACTCTGGGCGTTTCCCACACATTCTGGAGTCACGCGAGCATTATCGAGACGTACACCCTGTGGGCAGCATTATTTACAGCCGAACTAATAATGCTGCTGCAATATGTTAGGACCCAGCGAGTCGGCTATTTGTACTGGCTGGGACTGCTTAACGGCCTGACAATTGCCGTCCACATGCTCGCTTCGATACCGCTTCTATGTTACGCCGTGTTTCTTATTATGCTGCTTGCCAAAAGAGAAATTCGCACGCGAGATCTGCTGGCCGTCGCTCTATTGTGGATCGTAGGTGCGATGCCATACGAGTATCTGGTAATCAAAAATATAGTACAGACAGGCGACGTTGCAGGTACTTTAGCCTCTGCTGCTTTTGGCCTCCGCTGGCAAGGGGCGGTTCTTAATACCTCACTGTCAGCCAAACTTGTCAAACAGGACTTCCAGTATATTCTCTATAATTTTGCCACTCCCAACATACTGCTATTTTTCGTGGGCTGCTTTGCGCTACTCAGGGATAGAGCCAGGCCCGGGCTTAGAAACATCCTGCTGGTTCTTGCAGTCTTATTCTTTTTGTTTGCTTTTCGATACACCATTGCGGATAGATACGCGTTCTTCATTCCATTTTATTGTGTAGCCTCAATCATCATAGGTGCAGGGGCATACGCGGCCAGCCGGCACATAAACCGCAAGGCGGTTCCGTATCTGATTTTGTTTTTCAGTTTATTGCCGATGGCTGTTTACGCCTTTGCGCCGCGTTTGGCTGCGAAGATGCAGCTTGATCTTGGCACAAGAGCTGATGTTCCTTACCGCGATGACTACAAATATTTCCTTCAGCCGTGGAAGACTGGCTATGATGGACCGGAGCGTTTCGCCGAGGAGGCGTTGGAGGCCGTAGAGAATAATGCTGTGGTCTACGCCGACAGCACAACGGTTGCACCGCTTTTGTACGTCCAGGAGGTCAAAGGTACACGCCCGGATGTGAAAATCACATCCGGCACAGCAAGAAGTAAGGGTGCACCGAGGCTTGACAAGACTACAGTTGAGCAGTTGCTGCAGGAGGGCCACATATACGTTGTATCATCGAAGCCGGACTATTGCCCGGCATTTATTCTTGACAATTATGGGCTGGTTCAGGCTGGACTTCTGTGGCGGGTGGTGAAGAATTCAAAAATCAAAGATTAAATGCAAATATGCACACTGAACTATCGGCGGATAATCCACACGGATACAATCGTTACGGCTTTGCGTGGCAACATATACCCGCCGGTGGTGCTGCTCATCTTGATTTTGGCTGCTACGACGGTGCTTTTCTTGCCAGCCTGAAAAGCAAAGGGATTGCTCGCCTGGTCGGCGTAGATATTTCCGCCAGCGCGGTACGCCAGGCTCACGAGCGATTTGCGGATATCGAAGTCATACATATCTCAAAGACCGTGCCCTTGCCCTTTGGTGATAGTGCCTTCACATCCATTACGATTCTGGACGTAATCGAACACCTGGATGAGCAAAACGCCCTGTTGGACGAGCTGAATCGCGTACTGCAAGATAGCGGAATACTGGTTGTCACAGTGCCGGGGCAGCATCTTTTTTCGTTTCTGGATGCAGGAAATCTTAAATTCCGCTTTCCCCGCATACACCGCTGGTACTATTGTAGAAAGCACTCCAGAGCTGACTACAAATACCGCTACGCGGCAAATCCAGACGGACTTGTTGGCGACGTCTCAGCACAAAAGCGCTGGCATCAACATTTTTCCCCAGTGCAACTGGAAACGCTGCTCAATAGGTCCGGCTTTACAGTGATTGGCTTCGACGGCACGGGCTTTTTTATTCGCCTGATCAAGGGCGTCCAATTTCTGCTCGGATGGCTGGCGCCGATGCAATCATTTTTCAGAAGCCTTGAGGTTCTCGATGCAAGGCTTTTTGAATCAGCCAACCTATTTTGTGCAGCCCGAAAGCAGCGGAAGAATTCTCAAGATCACCTGTGCAAATCATAGACTCCACTATGGACGAGCGTATTGCGACTTCAAAAAGGCTGATCCACAACACGGTTTTCAACGTCGTCGCGCTATTAAGTAACGCTGTTATTGCCTTTTTCTTGACGCGTTTCTTTCTATCTAAGCTCGGGCAAGACCGTTATGGCGTGTGGTTGTTGATCGGCGGCTCTATATTACACTATGGGCCGTTATTGAATATGGGGCTAAACAGCGCCGTAAATAGATACATTCCAGTCTATCTGGCAAAAAAAGATAGCCAAGGCATCCAGCGAGTGATTAACACAACGCTTCTTTTCTACCTGGTCCTGGCACTACTGCTTGGCGTGGTGAGCATCGCGCTTCACTACAATATCGGCTCGTGGTTCACCATTGAACCTGAGCTGGTGCCGACAGCAGCGGTACTTGTCCTGGTGGTCGGATTCTCTTGCGCGCTGGCGATGCCTCTGCAGTTGTATAGTGCGGTGCTGAGCGGCCTGCAACGGTACGACATCATCAATTCAGCGATGCTTGTAACTTTGCTGCTGCGAACGGTGCTGTTGGTGGTATTACTGTCGCGGGGCTATGGTCTGCTGACGATGGGGATAACGTTTGGCCTGAGCGAAATCACGATGAGAGCTTTACAGTTCGTCTTTGTCAGAAAGTTGTTGCCGCAAGCGTCACTATCTCTGGCCTACGCGGATTTTCGTCTCCTGCGCGAAATGCTATCTTACGGCCTAAATACCTTCTTATATGCCACCGGAGCCATAGTAATCTACCAGGCCAGCAACGTAGTAATTGGCATCTTCATGGGTACGGCGGAAATAAGCCAATTTTTTATTGCCAGCGCGGGGATTCTTTTGTTGTCGCATTTCTTGGAGGCCTTCACTGCCGCCATAAAGCCTGCCGTCAGTGAGCTGGACGCCAGGAACGACCAGGTCAGGGTCAAAGAACTGTCCTTTCTGACACAAAAGTACAGCCTCTTGTTCACAATCCCAGGCGTCTGGTTCCTGGTCATAATGGGCAGGGACTTTCTCCAGGTATGGGTTGGCGATGAATTCCCAGACCCTGCCGTAATTGATGCAATGGCAGTTATCTTAGCCATCCTCGCTGTGGGGCACTGTTTAAGGCTGGCGCAGCACAGCAACTTCCTTGTGCTTGTGGGGCGCGGCGAGCATAAAATTTTTGGCGTCTTTACGGCTCTAACGGCATTCTTTTGTGTTTCAGGTTCAGTTGTCTCCATAAAAGCCTTTGGCTGGGGATTACACGGGGTAGCCTGGTCCAATTTCCTGCCTATGGCGTTAATATCCGGTGTAATCTTGCCGATATATTTCAACTGGAAGATGCGAATTTCCTTGTTGGAAAGTGTGCGCAGTGTTTGGCGACCAGCTTTGTTAGGCTCATTGCCGGCTGTGGCACTGATCAGCATCTGGAAATATGTGGCTGCGCCAAACTCGTGGTTCGAGCTTGCAGGCGTGGTAGTTGCATCCATCGCGGTGACACTGGGCGGCGGGTGGTTCCTGAGCCTGGAAAACATCGAGCGAAAGCGATTGAGTTCGTTGTTCTATGAACAATGAACAGTGAACAATGAGCTACAAGGACTCGCATAAATACGCCCAGAAAGGTGCCGAATATGAAGCCTTCTACCAAATGCAGCCGTGGGAGGGATTTTTATGGTCGCGCGAGCAAAAAATTATCCTAAAGATTCTCGAAAAATATTTCAAAGGCAGGGACATTCATCTACTCGATTTTGCGTGCGGGACAGGACGGATAACAAGTTTTCTGGAGGATCGGGTAACAACATCAACAGGCGTGGATGTGTCGGGTTCGATGTTAGCCGTTGCCAAACGGAAATTGAAACGCACCGAAATTATCAAGGCGGACATTACCACAGAGGACGTCTTGCAGGGAAGAAAGTTTAACCTGATAACGGCCTTTAGGTTCTTTGTTAACGCTGAGCCGGCTTTGCGCTGCTCTGCGATGCAAGCCCTTGCTGGGCTGCTATCCGAAGATGGTTATTTCGTATTTAACAACCATCAGAGTTACGGCTCACCCTGGATTAAGCTGCGATGGCTACGGCATCGGCAGGTAAATCCACAAGGCATATTCAATGTTATGACTATTGGCCAGATGAGAGAACTTGTTGAATGCGTAGGATTGGAGATCGTGGAGCTTTATCCGGCTGGTTTTTTTCACCCGCCCAAGATTGCCATTCCACGGGCTGTTTCCAGTGCCGCGGAGAATATATGCAGCCGGGTCAAGTTTCTCGCCCGGTTTTCTGAAAGCCCGGTAGCGGTGTGCTGCCGGCGTAACAGGGCATAGTTGATGGAATTTGTTGGTGACATCGCCCGCAAGAAAGGCAAACCTTCCTTGTTGGCTGTGGAGGCGCTAAAAAGCCAAAGGGCGGGCGAAATCGGAAGAAGTAGTGGACTTTTTTATGTCCCTAAAGTCATCGACTTTGACGAAAAAACCGGCGTGCTCGAATTTGAACGCCTCAAAGGTCTTGTAACGTTGCTTGATTTAGCCATCAAAAAGGACCAGCGGTTGTTTGGACTATTAGAAAAGGCGGGCAACGCATTGGCTGCGATTCATCAGCAATTGGTTTTGCCTGATGAAATGAAGCATGAATTGCCGCTGGAATGGATGGGCCCTCCGGAGGAAAATGTTTTTATTCATGGCGATTTTGCGACCATTAACGTCTGTTTCCACGAACCATCCGGCCGACTTGTCATATTGGACTGGTCGGCGGCGCCGATTATGGGAAGAACTCCTACTTTTGGCAGCCGGTTCTTCGACATTCTTTGGTTTGCGTGCTGCATTTTTCGTGGTGTGCCGGCAAAAAGGCTGCTCAGTTGGAACGCCGAGACCATGACTGATACGTTTATAAAAGGATACGCAAATGCCGGCTCGCAGGATAGATTGAGCAGATTCAGAGATTATCTGTCTAAAGTGTACCGGTTGCAGAGACAGAAAATCCGGTATCTTGCGCGACGCAGGTCCCCCGGCAAGGCCGGGCTGTATATCTCTTACCAGCTATTTATGTATGCTCGTCTGCATAGGTTTTTGCAGAATTACAAATTGTGAAATTGGGAGTTTGATATGTACGCGGAATATGAACACCAAACAGACCAAGAGCAATTGGTCTACGAGCCAGCCGAGCAGACTTCTGATATTCAACTACCTGGGGCTCTGAATTTTTTGCTGCTTGCGATATGGGCAGTGATATGTCTGATTGGATTTGCTGTGGTCTTCCTGGCGAAAAATCCCGTGGCTGGAACATTTATTATAGGTGTCCCGACCTTTGTGGGCATGGTTATAAAGCCGACCTTTGCCCTGTGTATTATGATGCTGGTGCTGCCGACAGGCGCCGGCATCGGTGTACAGCAGGACTTCAGTCTCGACCGGGGAGTGGGGTTAGCATTAGCCATAGCCTTTGCACTGAATCTTCTGATAACTCGGCCTAGATTACATGTCAGCAACAAGGGATTGTGGGTCTTGATTATATACACGCTTTGGGTGCTTCTAACAGTGGTGGCGGCTCCTTATTTTACTCTGGAATTGGTACGTTCCTTTACCCAGGTTCAGCTTCTGGCACTTGTCTTCATCGTGTACTGGATATTGCAGACAAACCAGGCAAAATCTTTCCTGTGGGCGCTGAGGTCGTACGTGGTTGGGACGCTGGGCACTATCATATTAGCGTTCATAACCGGCGCAGCGATACAAGTGCTGGAAGATACGCCCGAAGGAAGATATGCAGCCACGGTCGGCAGGGCAATTGATGCAAATATGTTGGCCGGGCTGACAGCGATGGCGTTTTTAGCTGCGATGTATTTGTTCGCCCGCGACAAAAACCTGCTCTGGCGGGTCGTGTACCTGGCTGCGATGGTGGTTCTGCCGATTATGTTGCTGCGAATAGGATCACGCGGCGCCCTTGTAGCACTGGCGTTCACGCTGCTCACGCCATTTCTATTTGTCAGGCAGGTTTTGCGAAGACCGGCTCTGGCACTGTTACTGCTGGCCGTCATCTTGGTTAGTTCTATCTCCGCCGGGCTGATGGTAAGAAAAAGAGGGCTGGAAACAGGAGTTGCTGAGCGGCTGAGTGACATCGGACTTGCCAAAGAAGCTGTTGATTACAGGATGATGCCTATTAGACAGGCCGTTAGAGCCGTAACGGTAAGGCCGACAGGGACAAGCTATTATGGGTGGTTCGAGACAAGCGGGCTTCGAATCCTGCCGCACAATGACTTCTTTCTGGCGCTCGGAGTCTATGGAATACCCGGCGGCACTCTTTTTGCCCTCTTTGTAATCTTGATGATGTTGACCGTAAAACGCACTCCCTTAGGACTGGAAAAGTTGTATGCCAGAGCAGTGCTGACGTTCCTATTGGTGATGGGGCTGAGCGTAGGACAGTTGTATCAAAAACACTTCTGGGTCTTCCTGGTATTTGTGATGGCCGGCGAAAGGATAGGCAGATTATATATGCCCGCGGATGATTTGGCAGCCGGTACAGAATACGACGAGGAACCGTTAATGGAGCTTCCAACTCCGTATTGAGGCAAATAGACGTGGCCGCCAATCCTGCTCCGAGCAAAGCCTGCGGTGAGCAAAGTCGAACCGTCGAGGGGGAAAACGATCGCGTCCGTCGAGCCTACGAGAAGCGCAAAGCCCAAGGATTGGATCAAAGGTACAGTCCTTTCAATAAGGGTTTCTTGCAGAGCGTCCAGGAACGTGAGCGGGTGTTGTTGTCCATGCTTGCTCGGACTCTGGGGACGACTCTATCCGGCGAATCCGTTTTGGATATAGGCTGCGGAACGGGGGGGACTTTGCTGCCGATGCTACAGTACGGCTTCCAGGCGCAAGACTGTTGTGGGGTGGACATTCTCCAGGACCGAATAGCGGCGGCCCGAAAACTTTTGCCCAATATAACCTTCCAATGCTGCTCCGCGCAACAGATGCCTTTTACAGAAAATTCTTTCGATCTGGCAACTATGTTCACCTGTTTGAGCAGCATATTGTCAGACTCGGTCCGCGCCGAGGTATGTCGTGAAAGCATGAGAGTTGTTAAGCCCGGCGGCTGGGTTCTAAGTTATGATTTTAGGGTCAACAATCCCTTTAATGCGGACGTGCGTGCCGTCACATTAAAAGAGTTAAGGCGCTATTATCCTGGTTGCAGGTACATAACAAAGACATTGACCTTATTGCCAATGCTGGGCCGGATGGTTGGCAAATACTGCCCGGCATTATGCAGTCTACTGTCACTTTGTCCTGCCTTGCGTACGCACAGGATGACAATGTTCCAAAAGCCAACGGCCGGGCAAAATATTTAGCCCCACGTTTCACGTGGGGTCCTTACTCGCAGAAAAGAACGGGATTCGCAGATGCACATAGCGATGGTAACAGCTTTCCCCAAAAGCCCTGAGTGCATCGACGGGGGAGTGGCTGGCGCCGCCAAATACCTCGTTGATGAACTGATAAAGCAGCCGGGCGTCAAGTTAACGGTCATTGTCCCGAAAGCCGGTGCAGGAGAGAGATTTCGCCAGCAGTGGCCGGACTTCGAGGTCTATAGACTGAGTAAGAAGGGACTCTGTAGGCTTCTGCCGGGCACTTTCTACGACATCTTTGCAGGCAAAAGACAAATCCGTTCACATCTGGAGCGATTGAGCCCCGACATCGTACATTTTCAGGGTCTTACATTTCTGGCAGCGAACTGCGAACAGCCACACGTCCTGACCATACACGGCATTGTGGAAAGAGATGCGCTCTTTGACAAACGATGGGGACCTTTACGCTGGCTGAAGTGGCTGCTTTTGAAATTGACCGAGCAATATGGACGTCGCCGGGTTCCGTATATCATCTTGATAAGTGACTATGTCAGGGGATTTTTGCCTAAGGACAATAGTATCCGAAAAACCTGGCGCATTGACAATCCGATAGCGGACTCGTTTTTCGATGTCGATTGGCATTTTGAACCTGGCAGGATATTCTGCTGCAGCAGAATCAGACCTCTCAAGAACACGCTGGGCATGATAAAGGCTTTTGCTAAGGTTTCTCAGCGCATTGGTGAAAAGACCGTCGCCGTACCGGCGACGGCTAAACGCGCGCAACTTCGCCTTGCAGGAACCGCCGAAGAAGTCTATCTGCGGGTCTGCCGGCAGCAGATAGAAGCACTTAACCTGGGTAGCAATGTCCATATTCTGGGCAATCTTAATATTAAAGAGGTTCAGTCCGAGTTATCCAAGGCGAATTGCCTGGTAATACCTTCTTTTCAGGAGCACGCACCTCTGGCGGTGGAAGAGGCGATGGCCGTGGGTGTTCCTGTTGTAGGAGCAAGAGTAGGCGCCATTGCTGAGATGGTCGAGCACGGCGAAACCGGATTTCTGGTTGACCCTTACGATACAGAAGACATCGCTAAAGCGATTCTGCAGATTCTTTGCCAAGAGAGTCTTGCTCAGAGCATGAGCCAGCGTGCCAAGCAGATTGCGGAGCGGCGTTTTAAGGCATCAGCCGTATCCCAACAGACCTTAGCAGCTTACAGGCAGATTTTGGCCGATCAAAGACAATAAATGAGCCTGAAGCCCATTATAAAGGGCATCCTAACGTACGTTCCTGGATTGGGTGCGTTCGTAACCAAGCGCACAGGCGGGGCGGATTTGGCCCGTTACTGTTATTCCGTCTGGCTAAGGCATCTAGTCATCGCACAGAAGCACGGTGTTACTACCCAGCCGCGGGTAATCGCAGAGTTAGGTCCAGGAGATTCACTTGGCATCGGTCTGGCGGCGCTATTGTCTGGTGCCGATTGTTATTATGCACTTGACATTGTGGACTACGCCAACACGCAGGCAAATCTTGCCATCTTCCATGAGTTAGTAGACCTGTTCCTGCGAAAGGAGCCAATCCCCGACGAGCAAGAGTTTCCTGCACTTAGACCGCTGCTGGAATCCTACGAGTTTCCACGCCAGATTCTGAGCGACCAGCGGCTGGCCCAGAGTCTAAGCAGTAATAGAGTCCAGCTCATAGCCGAGGCACTGACAGGCACCAGCGACTCAAAAAAAAACCCGATCGAAATCCACTACATTGTTCCCTGGTACGATGAGAAGGTGATAAGGCCGCAATCCGTTGACATGATATTCTCGCAAGCCGCACTGGAGCACGTCGATGACCTTGCACAGACCTACGAAGCTTTACACCGCTGGCTCAAGGTTGATGGTTTTATGAGTCATCAGATCGATTTTGGATGTCACGGCCTGGCAAAAAAGTGGAATGGGCATTGGGCTTACTCGGATCTGGCGTGGAAGATAGTCAGAGGTAAGAGGTCGTATCTACTAAATAGATGTCCCTACTCTGTTCATAAGCGGCAGCTTGCGCAGTGTGGTTTTAATATCGTCGCTGAAGTAAAAACTTTTGACGATTCCGGCCTTGACAGGGCACATCTAAACTCCAGATTCCAGAGGGTATCGGATGAGGATTTGACGACAAGAAACGTCCATATCCTGGCAAAGGCACAAAGTGCCAAAGGCACAAAGGCACAAAGTAGCTCTGTGCCTTTGTGCCTGTGTGCCTCTGTGCCTTCTTCGGTGAATTGCAAGGTCGCTTATGTTGTTTCTGGGATGCATCTGACCTTTGTTGCCGCTGAAATGGAGGCACACGAACGGGCTGGATGGCAGGTGCTGCCGCTTGCCAGTTGTAAGTGCAACTCATTGGAAGGCCTGTCGGAAGTGGTGACTAAATGGTCCGGGCGCGCTATTTACCGATCAAACATTGTTGCGCAGATTCGGGCGAGCCTACGTGAATTCATCACGCATCCGCTGCGATTCCTGAGAATTTGTTTTTGGACTGCCGGATTAGCTGCTCATAGCCTAAGTGAATTTGCAAAGGCCGTCTACGAATTGCCCACAGCGTGCGACTTTGCCGGACACTTGCGGCGATTTGGGGCGCAGCATATTCACGTGCACTTTGCCAGTCGCTCTTTAAGTCTCGGTCTTATGTTAGGGATGCTGACCGCTTTGCCTGTCTCGTGCACCGTCCACGCATTTGATATATTCACCCGCCGACGCGGCAGTTTGCGTCCGCGTCTATCGCGATGCAAGTTTATAGCCGCCGTTTCGCAATTCAACGTCGATTATCTTCGCCGGCTCTGTGGCAGCAAGGTCGCTGACTTATGCCACGTTGTGCACTGTGGGGTTGACCTGGAGAGCTTCATCACTATTTCGCGACAGCCCCAGGCAGGCCATATAGTGTCCGTGGCGAAACTTGTGCCCAAGAAAGGCCTTGATTTGGCTATCCAGGCTTGCGCAAACCTGAAGGAAATGAACGTTGAATTCCTGTTTGAAATTGTCGGTGACGGGCCGGAGAAGAAGTATCTGCAGCAGGAGATTCAGCAACTGGGATTAGATCGGCAGGTTGTTCTGCTCGGCTCGCAGCCTAACGATCGGCTTGTGCCGCTGCTCTCTAAGGCGTGCGTCTTTTTGCTGCCTTGCGTGCAAGTGCCCGGCGGCGATATGGATGGGATTCCCGTTGCGATGATGGAGGCGATGGCCTGTGAAGTGCCCGTCGTGTCAAGGCAGATATCCGGAATCCCAGAACTGGTATATCACAACATCAATGGGCTGCTGGTTCGTGAGCAAGACCCGGCTGCGATTGCTGAGGCTGTAAAGGAATTGCTTGCCGATCCGGATAAGGCCGGACGCTTCGGCCAGGCCGCCCGCAAGCAGATTCGGCTGAATTTCAACATCCAGAAGACCGCAGCCCAACTGCGAGAACTGATCTGGATTGACAAACAGGAGCGTTTGTAATATACTCGCAGTAGGCTGGAGGAGGATAAGGGATGAAAAAGGTCGTACTATTATTTGTCGTTTTATGCCTTTTCGCAGATATGGCGGCGGCGCAAACCGGCCCATATATTGAAGCCTATACTGACAAAAAGAGCTATTTGCCCGGCGAGACCATCCATTTCCATGTGTCCACTACCGCTGCCACTTATAGCATCGAAATTGGTAAGCAGCAGTGGCAGCGAAAAGTAATAGCAAAGGCTACGAATATACCCGGCAAATATTATCCTACGCCGCCCTACGAACAGCAGCCCTGGGCGACGGGAGCAAATTGGCCGGTCAGTTATAGCTGGGTAATCCCACAAGAATGGGAGAACGGCAATTATCTGGCATTTTTCTACACGCCCGGCACTAACTACGGCTCCACATACCATCCGTTCATTGTTCGCACGCGAGTGCCGGGCTCTCGCAGCAAGGTCGCTTTTGTTACCAATTACAACACCCGGCAGACTCAGAACCGCTGGGGCGGCAGGAGCATGTATTACAACGCGGTGCCTGGGGATCTGCACTACGCTGTAGCTGTAACCTTTTTAAGACCCTTCAACGCATCATCCGGCCGGGGAGAATGTTACTGGGGGCAGTGGGAAGTGAGCAGTCAGTTGATCGCCGACGGATTCGATCCCGAGTTTATCACCGAATGGGACATCTCTTCCAACCCGGCTATTCTCAGGGCATACGATGTTCTGGTTTTCGCCTGCCATCACGAATACATCAGCCGTGATATATATGATGCGCTGGAGGCCTACCACCACCGCGGAGGACATCTATCATTCTTTTCCGCAAACGATATTTACTGGCAGATTCGGTTTGAAGATAACGGCAACACAATCGTCTGCTACAAGAGCTACGCCTACAAAGAAGACCCTATGATGGGTGTCGATGATAGTCTTGTTACTACCAGGTGGCGTGATGTGCCGAACCGACCGGCTGAGGCACTGCAGGGCATCTGTTATCAGCCGTACTCATACTTTTTTGAGCGGGAGGACTTTATTGTTCAGGACTGCAACCACTTCATATTCGCAGGGACAGGTCTACGAAATGGCGATGCCCTTGGCGCGAAGATGGCCTCCTGCGAGACCGATTATATCGGGCCCAAGTCGCCTCCTATAATGGATATACTCCTCAGCAGCAGGCGAGACCGCGTCCGTGTAGGTTACGAGAGTCGTGTGTCAGTTGACCATATTGACGCTGCCACGATTTATTACGAGGATAGTCCCAAGTACGGTTTCCCAAATGGTCGGGGCGGGCAGGTATTTTCCGCCGGTACAAACGATGGCTGGGGGGATTGTCTCGGCGACTGGTCGCCGGGCTATGAAACCGTCCGCAAAGTGACGCGAAATATCATCCAGCACATGGTTGACGCACCGCCGCCTCCGCCGAGCTTGGAGGATTTGGCGGTGCTTATGTCACACTGGCTCGATAAGTGCAGCTCGCCCACGTGGTGCGAGTATGCCGATATAGATATGAACGGCACTGTGAACCTGGTGGATTTTGCCCACCTTGCCGCCTCGTGGGCAGCGTTACGGAACAAATGAATGCGGGGGATAAAGAACTAAAAGCTGAAAGCTAAGAATGGAAAACTGTTGAATTCCGCACTTTTGCGCTTTAAGTTTTACGCTTTCAGTTTCACCAAGTGAGAGAATATGAGAATAAGTATCTTCGGGATGGGCTATGTCGGAGTTGTCAGCGCTGCGTGTCTACTCCGTGACGGCCACGAGATTACTGGTGTGGATCCGGTTGCTGCGAAAGTCGCGGACCTGGCACAGGGACGCTCGCCCATCCAGGAGCCGGCAGTAGCCGATCTGCTGGCAAAAGGCTATCAGGCTGGCCATCTAAAAGCGACCACAGAGGCGTCTGAGGCCCTATCGGGCAGCGAAATGGTCTGGATTTGTGTCGGGACACCATCTTCACCTGATGGGACGATTGATCTGTCATCGGTTGAGGCCGTAATAAAGCAGATCGGGCGTGTACTTGCTGGCTCGACAGACCATCCGCTTATCGTTGTGCGAAGCACTTGTCTACCTGGAACCACAAGCAACCGTGTTATTCCCTTGCTCGAAAGAGAATCTGGTCTAAGAGTTGGCAAAGACCTCAACGTGGTGTACCACCCGGAATTTCTGCGGGAAGGCTCAGCGGTGGATGACTTCTTTAATCCGCCGAAGATTGTGATCGGCGAATCTCAGCCTGGCGCCGGCGACCTTCTTGCAAAGCTCTACAGGAATTATCCGTCGCGAATATTTCGCCTTGCTCTTGCCGAGGCTGAGATGGTCAAGTACTATGACAACCTTTTTCACGCCCTTAAAATGACCTTTGCAAACGAAGTCGCGACGGTAGCCAAATCGGTGGGTGTGGACGCCCGCAAGATAGCTGAGGTTTTCTGTGCGGATACCAGGCTCAATATAAGTTCGCACTATTTGCGTCCGGGCCCGGCATTTGGCGGCTCTTGCTTACCCAAGGACCTTCGGGCGATTTTGCGGTTCGCCGCGGTCAATTCGCTCAGGCTTCCGGTGCTTGAAAGCGTGCTTACCAGCAACGACGCACAGATTAAAAATTTGGTCGCCCGCATATTGTCGTACCAGCCGCGCACAGTGGGCATGGTAGGGCTGGCCTTTAAGACTAATACAGACGATATGCGCGAAAGTCCCTACGTAAAAGTTGCCAAAGAGCTTATCGGCGAGGGGATAAAGTTGAAAATCTATGACCCAGTGGTGCAGCCTGCGCGGCTTATAGGAAGCAACAAACAGCAGGTTCAAAAGGCACTTCGCCACCTGGAGGAGCTGCTTGTTAGTTCGCTTGATGACCTCAGCACGGCAGATTTGATTGTTGTAAATCACGCCATAATGGATGCCGATCGCATTCACAGTTGGCTGGCTGCCGGAATTCGAGTATTGGACCTGGCTGACATCAGGGGCGTAGATCCCCAAACCTCCGGCTACGAAGGAATCTATTGGTAAGCGTTCATGGTTCACGGTTCATAGTTCATCGATGAACGATGAACAATCAACAATGAACATACTCTATCTACATCAATACTTTGCCTCACGCAAAGGAATGACAGGGACGCGCTCCTACGAATTCAGCCGATACCTGGCGGCAAAAGGTCACCAAGTTACAGTCGTAACTTCGGGTCTGGCTAATCAGGAGTTTCCGGTGCCGAAAGGTAGCCAATACGCAGAGGCAAAAATAGAGGGTATCTGGGTAGTCTCTATTGCTGCGGGCTATAATGATCCGCAGGTGGGCACGGCGATGAGCGGCTGGCGCCGTATGCTCAAGTTCCATCAGTTCGCCAGGTTAGCCGCTCGTGTTGGCAAGAATCTGGCCGCACCCGACGTTGTTTTTGCTACGCACACGCCATTGCCCGTTGGCCTTGCCGGCATTGCCTTAAGCCGGCATTTTGGTGTGCCCTTTGTCTTCGAGGTCCGTGACCTGTGGCCTGAGGCGCTGGTAAACGTGGGGGCGATGAGGAATCCTGTGGCTATCTGGTGGCTCAGCCGAATGGCAAAAAAAATATA
>Ga0315280_10003724_pt1 | contig 23125 bp, 21 predicted proteins | sample YL17G06_40_MG_FD_203697 | JGI IMG/M metagenome (GOLD analysis project Ga0315280, IMG submission 203697) | Sediment microbial communities from Yellowstone Lake, YNP, Wyoming, USA - YL17G06_40 | ecosystem: Environmental > Aquatic > Freshwater > Lake > Sediment | place: USA: Wyoming | collected... | reverse complement strand
TATAACTACTACATGTTGGTTCTCCGCATTCACCATAAGAATCAGGACATGATTGACAATTAAAGACTGTACCACTACCTGAGCAGTAACATGAAGAAGCAGTATTTGAGCATAGGGTATTATCGGCTGCACAGTTAAATGAAGTTCCTGAACCTGAACAGGTATCACAGTTACCAGTACAATAGCCAGCATCAGCCCTACAAGCACCACTACCATTACACTCATCACAATTACCAGTACAAGCACCATAAGGATCTGTATCAGCAGCTACATTAGAACAACTATAACTGGAACCCGTACAGTACTTACATACACCACATCCCTGCTGTCCTGCACTTAAATATTGACAATTTCCTGCACCATTACATGCAGAACCCGCACAAGTCCCTACTGTACCAGGACATTCATTCTGGTAATCAGAGCCGTTTGCTGTATTTATACATGAACCCGAGCCATTACAAGATTTACAAAATCCAGTGCAGTCTGTACCTGCAGCGTAGGCACTATTCCCGCAAGTATAACTACTACATGTTGGTTCTCCGCATTCACCATAAGAATCAGGACATGATTGACAATTAAAGACTGTACCACTACCTGAGCAGTAACATGAAGAAGCAGTATTTGAGCATAGGGTATTATCGGGTGCACAGTTATAAGGCCCTGTTCCACTACCATTACAGACATCACAATTTCCGGTACAGGCAGCACTATTGGCTGAACAATTAAATGAGGTTCCAGAACCTGTACACTGCTTACAGTTACCGGTACAGTAGGATGAATCGGGTGCACAGTTATAAGGCCCTGTTCCACTACCATTACAGACATCACAATTTCCGGTACAGGCAGCACTATTGGCTGAACAATTAAATGAGGTTCCAGAACCCGTACATTGTTTGCAGTTACCGGTACATATGGTGGCATCGGCTGCACAGTTGTAGGTGGCTCCACCGTCAGTAGTAGAACAGGCATCACAATCACCCGTACATTTAGAAGCATCAGGTACACAAGCTCCCCAGGTACAATCTGATAGACAAGTCTGGGTTCCACAATTGCCACAGGTTCGGATTGCACCCACTGGACCACATCCATCACAAGAGTTATTTACACAGGCAGGGTTAGATTTTATAGTTCGAGTACCGAGAACACTATAATTGCAAGTACATGGGTTAGGATCACCGCCCTTACAATAATTATCTCTATTTTGTTGGTCTTGGCAGGTATAGGTATAAAATACACCTACTTCACAACAAGAATAGGGAGAACCAACATTCACCCATCCATCGATCGGGCAGTTAGCATCACTGGGGCTTAAACCACATCCTCCAGCATCGCTACAAGCAGCATTACAACAACCACAAGAAAGGCAAGTTTCAGTTAAATAGTCACAATCCCATCCGCTGGATATACATTCAATTGAGGCATTATAATACCAGGTATTCCCGCTACAATGATTAGCGCAAGGAGGTTTGGGATCTGCATGAAAATACATACATGTTGACAACAAGCTGCACATATCGAGATCGTAACAACAAGTAGTGGCTCCCAATTGGTAATAGCTTGGACAATTATAATTAAGGTCGCAAGGGAGACACCCCTGCGACTGCGATCCATTCGTTTTAAGCGGCACCAATAACAATAAAAAAATTAACAAAGATAACGGTATAAAAAACACTTTGACAAACGGTATTGATGACATATCTTCATTTTTGACGTTATGCCATTGCATATTCTTCAACTCTACACCACCATATTATAAAAGTATATCATAAACAAACAATTGTTCATTCGTAAAAATTATCTGTTTGTTGCCGCACGAGCACACCGACTCTCGGCAATCCGGGGAAGGGTTGCCAAAATGAGCGCATATCCTATTTGAGGCGTCCTCCAGCTTGTGTTCATCAGTCAGCATCATTTTTACATCATCATCGTCTTTGACGAACACAATATCGTCCACACACGACAAAGTTTCATCGTCTTTTTTTACACACTCAAATAAAGATGCCAACCCATCTTCGTAGAAATCTGCGATTTCTACGCCAAATTTTTCATAATTTGTTAAATAGGGTCTTCCCTTTGGGTTCATTCTCTCCCCGCCAGTTCTATTAACCCAACCAAAACCAAAACAGGCATGTATCTTGCCGCAAACAAAGCAAAGGTTAGAATTGTCGTAATAATATTCTTTGGGTTCGCAGGCTAATAATTTTAAGCGATAATCCACCGTTTCTTTCATGTAATCGGTAAATGAAGAATAGAGTTCGGTAATGTTTTTCAAATATTTTGTTTCTTCACGGGGACGAATAAAAAAGAAACTGTATAGAAAGCTTGATACAAATAAAAAGAGGGTAAAGAGTATAATGGATAGAATTAAATTTTTCTTTTTCATTTTAGAAACCCTTTAAACTATTTTAACACATTAAAAAGAAATTAAGCAAGAAAATAATCCACCTCTTGACTTTTTAAAAATCATATATTAAACTAATTATAGTATAGAACATTCCAAGTTGAATATGGAGTGATGTGAAAAATGAAAAGAAAATGGAAAATACTCCTGGTTGGGTTAATAACCCTAAGTATCGGTATTGCCTTGAATAAGTACTCCCCGTTCATTCCGACCTCTGAAGATGAAATCGAAACAGAACCCCCCCAAGAAACAGAACCTCCTCAAGAAATAGAACCTCCCCAAGAAGCCATCTCCGGAAAGATTCCTTTCCTTTCCGATCGCAAAGGCGGTTGGGATATCTATATCATGAACCCAGATGGCACTAATCAGACACAACTTATAGATGGTCGTTCCAACTTCGGAGGGCTCTTGTGCTCTTACTCTATCCTTCAATTTAGTGTCTCGCCTGATGGTCAAAAAATTGCCTATGCTGCCCCATCATGTATTGGCCCGCAAGGATGGAAAGAAGACATTTATCGGGTAAACATTGATGGCAGTGGTCTAATAAAACTGACTGATGATCCTGAGCGAGACATAAACCCTACCTGGTCGCCAGACGGCAAAAAGATTGCCTTTAGTTCGAGACGCGATGGTCACTTTGAAATCTACATTATGAATGCCGACGGAAGTAATCAGACTAGAATTACTAAAACTAGTGGTGTAATCTCTCCTGATTGGTCACCTAATGGAAAGGAGATTGTCTTTGTTGAGTACGGTCTAGCAACCAGTATTTCGATCATGAATGCCGACGGCAGTAATCCGACTTCAGTCATTGGGGCTATGGGCATGAATCCTAAATTTTCACCCGATGGAAAGGAAATCGCCTATCAAGCTTTATGTCCTTACAAAGGTTTATATCCTTACAAAAACGGTATGGCATGGGAAATTTTCGTGGCATCTAATCTCTCAAAGCAGATACCTAAGATAGTTCAATTAACCAACCAAGACCCTCTACATCCTTATAATATGACCAAGACTGAAATTGGTGAAGATTACCCAGGTCATCGGAATCCTTCCTGGTCGCTTGATGGAAAAAAGATTTTTTTCGATCTAGCCCTTAACGATGACATAGATATCTACGTTATGAATGCTGACGGCAGCAATATGACAAGACTTACAGAATTGGGAAGAAACATGTGCCCCATTTGGTTACCAACCCCTAAAGAATAAGAGGCAAACCAATCCCAAAAACCCTGAGCAAAAGCCCAGGGATTTTTTTATTTTTCAATTTGCCAAGTAATGGGTATTTGAGTTTCTTTTCCTTCTTTATTTTCAGTTTGAAATATTGCTGAATAAGAAGTTTCGGCTGAAATATCTTTTGTTATCCAGGAACCAAGCCACCTTCCTTCTTCCACCGTCCCCTCAACTAATTTCAATTTTATTATTTCTTCTCCTATGTCAGTTTTTATATCAGCCGTCACTTTTTCTATGCCCTGGGGGTCTTTTATCCAAATAGAAAAGAACTGTTTTTCTCCTTCTTTTACCTTAAAGGGATCGACTATTACTTCTCTTGTAAAAACAGGAAAATCCTCTCCCCCTCCACTGATATAAAATTTCTCGGCTCGCTCAGAGGGAATGAATTCCTCTTCTTTCGTAATTTCCTCTTTTTCTTCAGAAACCGGGGGTTTTACCCCTGATGGTTTAATCTTTACCAGATAAATGGCAAATCCAATAACAATACCTAAAACCAAGAGTAAAATAATAATATTTCTTTTTTGCATGGATTAAAAATTAATAATCAGAAACATTAATACCAACTAAACTTTGGTTATCGGCTAAATTGCTCCATTTTTTATAATCAACCCTGGGGGCAGATAATCTATAAGAAACTTCGCCAGTCCCCTCTCCATAGATTGTGAGGGTATTCCCATTTTTCTGATACCAAGCCTTTCCATCAAAACTCGGAGTTAATAAAACTGCTACATCATTAATATTTTTATTAGATGCCTGCCAGAAAAGCCAGAGATTTGAACCTTCCTCAAGATTATCAAAATCAATCACCTTTTTAGGTTGTAAGTTGTCAGTTGTCAGTTGTAAGTTATTAGTTGTAAGTTGTATAGTTCCACTCGTCTCTACTCTTGTTCCACCGGCAAAATCAGCCATATAGGTAGCGTATTTTTTGCCATTAATTTCAAATATTGGGTCAACAGTTCCGACATCGAGTTTCCCTGCCCCACCACCGATTATCACTTTATCTGTTGAAACAGTTCCAAATCTGGCTGTAGTAGCTCCACCACTTACTACATCTAATTTATACCCCGGGCTCGCCGTCCCGATGCCGACGTTGCCATCAACTAAAAGATTACCAGTAAATCTGCCACCCATTGAGGTTTGCACGCTTTGGAAACGAAATCCTCGCTGTCCACCACCGATATCGCCTTGAAGAATAATTTGACCTTCGGCAACTCCACTATCGTGGAATTGTAAAGTTGGCTGGTTAACTCCGTAACCTTCATTGATAGAAACTGTGTAATAATCTGCGCAACAAGGTCCTACACCATCATCAAAAGACGCTACCCTTGTTCCTGAAGGCGCTGAAACTGTTAATTTTTGCCCAGGACCAGTCGTCCCGATGCCGACGTTGGTGCCATTGTCAAAAATCTGGGAGTTACCAATAGTGCCTGTGTCAGTGAATTTAGCAAGATAATTCAAGGTACCTCCGCCTTGAATACCGGTTTGAGACCAAGTAGTTTTGCAGGTACCAGCAATACACAATCCACCTGAAGCATTAATTTGACCTCCTTGAACATCAAGTTTGTATCCTGGTCCCGTCGTCCCGATGCCGACGCTACCGCCAAAATAAGAAACTACCTCATTGGTTGCTCCCTGCGGGATTCCCAACAGGGCCTCAATTGATGGTTCATGCCCATCTATCTCTTCAAAGCCCGGACCCCAGAAATATTGGATTGAACCAGCAATAGTATCATAATAATTGTAAGTTCTATGAACTTGATAATTGGTTGTGCCTCTATTTTTATAATCTCGGCCGGTTAACACTTTTTTGCCCGTTACTCCATCATAGACTGCCGAATAGCTAGTAGTACTGGTATCATTGTTAGCGTGAATATAGCCTACCAATAAATACCATCTGTCTGAGGTTAAGTTGCTGGAAGCAAAAGAAAAGAAATAGGGATTGGTATTGGCAGTATTATCCAGATTTAATGTATTACCCCCATCGCAACCTAAATAAACAGTACCCGAAGTTGTGCCCACCTTTTTAATCCAAACAGTTAGACGATAGGCTTTATTGTTATCTATGGGAATACTGCCATAATTCCACCCTCCGTCAGCATCGCTTCCCGCATCATTAATTGATTCCCATATTAAGGAAGGCCGACCAAAGGGGTCAGTACTCCAAATTCTTCCATTTTCAGCAGTTGCACCATTTTGACCAAAACCACCCACACCTCCAGTGCCACTTCCAACGTTTGTAGTCCAAATAGTTGTATCAAGCATGTTTCTATCCAAATAACCTGTTTTGCTTTTTACCCAGCCCGCCACATCCAACTTTGCCCCCGGCGCCGTCGTCCCGATGCCAACGTTACCATTGTATATTGTCAGACGGTCATCTCCCATCTGATATAAAGAGAGGCGGTCATCAGCATCATTATTAATTCCAATACGGAGCCGCGTAGTTTCTCCAGATTCAACATAATAGCGTATAAATGCCTCATCTCCACTTCCACCACCAGGATTGGTTGGAAAATAAATTCCGGCGTCACCCGAATTGCCAACTGCTGGGCGAATCGAACCACCTTCCACAGTTAGTTTCTTACTCGGACTCGTCGTCCCGATGCCGACGTTACCTGTTCCGGTATCGTTGTTAATTATTACCGAAGTTCCCTCAAGATAAATTGGTGCTCCATTAGCTGGTTTACCACGAAGGATTAAATCATTGTAGCCAACGATTTCATTGATATTTATTACGTTTCTTTCTGACCAAGTTGCTCCGGCTAAATTAAGATCGGTGGATTCTGACCTTAGAGGAGAAGGGACATTTCCTCCCGGTGGACAAGGAGGATTAGTACAAGTTCCACCATACGGAGGTTCTGTCCAGGCAAGAACAATTAAACTGATTGAAAAAACCATTGCCAAAACGCCGACCGATAGAGCAATGGCCTTAGATAGATTTGACTCGTTCATGTTTTTAGCAATAAGCTTCTTCCTTGAGATAACGAAATTTGCGACCTTATCTCACGGAGTTTGCTATTGCAAATTAATTAAATTATTATTTTATTTTAACAAAAATAGGTTTAAATAAAAATCAATAATTTTTTGACCAAAAAACATGGCTAAAAAGGTGCCGGTAACCAAAAATGGGGCAAAGGGAATTTCTGATTTGAGGGTTTTTCTACCAAGAGCAATTAGGATTAATCCCACTGCGGCCCCAATTAAAAAAGCCAAAAATAAAGCCACTAAAATGTCTGGAAAACCAAGAAATAAACCCATAAAAAAAGCTAACTTTATATCTCCCACGCCCATCCATTTGCCACGGGAAATCAGAACTATTGTCAGAAAAAAAGTGGCCGCCCCAAAAGCAGATAGAAAATTGTTAATTGTTGATTGTTGATTGCCAATTGTGAATTGATAAATATTATAAAGAAAAGCAAGAACAATGGCAGGATAGATAACTTTGTCGGGAATAAGATAGTGTTTTAAATCATAAACAAAAATAATTATTAAAAAGCAAGCAAAAATCAAATAAAAAATTAGGGACATACTAAGGTCACGGTCGTAACTTAAATATGTCCAGATGAATAAAATTCCGGTAGCTAGTTCGACTAAGGGATATTGCCAGGAAATTGGTTTTTGGCAGTAGCGGCATTTACCCTTCAAGAATATAAAACTAAAAATGGGAATTAAATCTTGCCAACTTAAAATATGTTTACAATGAGGACAATAAGATCTTCCTTTTAAAAAACTTTTGCTAACTTCCAATCTATAAATAACACAATTTAAAAAAGAACCACAAATTGTACCAAGAACGAAACTAAATAAACCAAAAAATAAATTTAACATTATTTAATTATAACAAAACTGGCGGGAATTTCTCGCCAGTTAATCAGAAACGTCCCCATTTTCCTAAACTTTTTTTCAAGCTAATAATATTACCACGCAGTACAAACAGCAAGAGTGGGCGGAGTGCCAGTATAATCAGCCGTGGCGGAACAAATCTCTTTAGCCCCATTTTGGTTAGCAACAAAGAAACGATTTGGTGTAGTACCGGTACAACTACCAGCATTTTCTGCCTTAGCTAAAACACAGAAATATTGGCCTTCCGCAAGATTTCCAATTGTTCCTGTTCCAAGGTTATCAACCCAAATATATTGAGTGGCTCCACTATTTGTAGGATCAGTAGCCCCAGCATAATATACGGTACCAGCACTATTGGTAATAGCGGGTAATGTGCCAACCACACCATCATTTTTCTTATATGCTTCGTCGTCTCCCATTACCATCTCTTGGGCAGTAACAACTTGGCGTATATCTGACTGTCTTTTCGCATCCCTGGCCTTGCTTCTGGCTCCACCTAAAGATACTAAAACAATTCCAGATAAAAGCCCAATAATAGCAATGACCACCAATAATTCAATTAAAGTAAAACCCTTTCTCTTCGTGTTCATGTTCATTTTTATTTTCATTAATTATTAATTTAAATCGACCTTTAAAAAATGTACACGTCCCTATTTTTTTCCTTCCCATTAATTAAGGTACAAGACCGCAGCACTCTGAAATTGTCGGTGGGCCGGCATATGCTTTCGTAGCAGTCCCGGCATTTGAAGCGCAGACATAGGTTGTGGCGGTAGGAGCTTCCAACTTAGCGTAAACACAATATTTCTGATCAGTACAACCAGAAACCCAGGTATACCCCGTGGTGCAACCAGAGGGATCGCAGGGAACTTTAGTCATATAATTTCCAATAACAGTAACAGTATTTACTCCAGCCGTAGCAACAAGATATTTTTCGGCTCCCGTTCCGCAGGCCGAATCATCGTAACACATTTCCATGGCTAAATTAATCTGTCTGATGTCAGATTGACGCGCCGCATCTCTGGCTTTTTTCCTGGCCGGCCCCAAGGAAACCAAAACTATCGAAGACAAAAGCCCGATGACGGCAATAACGACCAGCAATTCAATTAAAGTAAAACCTTTTTTCTTCATAATATTAGTTATTTAATAATTATAACTCCGACCTTTTTAATTGTCATTTTATTTTACCAACATTATTTTACTATAGCAGAATAACTAAGTAAACCCCGTTAGAAATCCCCGCTAATGAAACTGGGGATTTTATAAATTATGTGATTAATTTATCATACTAAAGATTTCTAACGGGGTAAAGTGGATAACTTATTTCTAAAAGGCCGTCATCTTATAAAGAGGTAATAAAACCGCAAGCATCAGACCGGCAACGATTAAGCCCAAAAAAACAATCAAGAGAGGCTCCAACACGCTAAAAAGATTTTCGATGTTCCTATCCACTTCTTTTTGATAAAAATCGACTAAATTAAGTAAGGTTTTATCTAAGGTTCCGGTTTTTTCGCCAACCAAAGTCATTTGACAAAAAACCGGGGGGAAAATCTCGGGGTATCCTTGTAAAACCGAAGAAATATTCTCTCCTTTTCTAACCTCATCTCTGGCTAAAAAGATGATTTCTTTATAAACCGTATTACCGACTATTTCTCCAGTGGTTTCTAGGGCCTGAGCAATAGGTAGGCCGCCGGAAACAAGAGTAGAAAGATTTTCAGCAAACCTGGAAAGATAGACCATTTTCAAAGAAGAACCAATCAGGGGCAACCTGAGAAAAATTTTATCAAGATTCTTTTTTCCTTCAGAAGTTTTTATGTATCTCTGGAAAGAAATAACCAAAATTACAAAAAAAACAAAAAGAAACACTCCCCACTTTCTTAAGAGAATAGAAAGTTTAATAATCAGTTGGGTTACAAGAGGCAAGGCCTGACCGGTTTCTTCAAGAACCTTAGTCAATTGGGGAATAATATAAAACATCATGACAAAAAGAACTACTAAAATGACCAGCACCACTAGGGCAGGATAAAGCATTGCTCCCATAACTCGAGAGGTAAGATGATATTCCCTTTCTAAGTGGTCGGCTAAGTAATTCAGAGATTGAGAAAGTTTACCAGCCGTTTCCCCGCTTTTTACCATGGCAATATAAAATGGGGAAAAAATTTGAGGATGCCTTTCCAGAGCTTTTGAAAGGGGACTTCCCCCCTCCACTTCTTTTAAAATATCTAAAATTATTTCTCGAAATTCTAAATTTTTTATCTGAACAGCGATAGTATTTAAGGCCTCAACTAAAGAAACTTTTGAACTGAACATAATCGACAATTGCCTTGAAAAGAGAACAATATCTTTTAAAGAGGTTTTTTGAAAAATTTTAATCTGCCGAGCATAAACTGGGGGCTCAGTTATTTCCAGATAGGTGATATAAAATCCGTGCTTTTGTAAAATATTAATAGCTGCTTCTTTTGAAGAGGCCTCAATGGTGCCGGCCACAATCTCTCCTTCTTTAGTTCTGGTTTGATAGTTAAACTTCATCTGACAAGTAGCTTGAGTTCTTCGGGGTTAAGAGAGAAATTTTGGGCATTTTCTAGAGAGATTTCTCTCATTTTGACTAAAGTGGCTAAAGACCGATTAAGAGAAATCATGCCAATTTCAGCCGAAGTTTCAATGACCATGGGAATTTCGTGAATTTTGTTTTCTCTGATTAAGTTGCCGATAGCCGAAGTGGAAAGCATGATTTCGCAAGCAGGGATAAGACCGCCTTTTATTCTGGGAATTAATCTTTGAGAAACCACTCCTAAAAGCGAACCTGACAACTGAGCCCTAATTTGATTTTGTTGCCCGGAAGGAAAAGAATCGACGATACGATGAATTGTCTGACTGGCGGAATTGGTGTGCAAGGTGGCAAAAACTAAGTGGCCGGTTTCAGCCGCCGTAATAGCCGTAGCCATGGTTTCCGGGTCCCTCATTTCTCCAACCATAATAACATCGGGGTCTTGACGGAAAGTGGAACGAAGAGCCCGGGCAAAAGAAAGACTATCTTGATAAACTTCTCTTTGGTCAATAACTGCTTTATCAGGCTCAAAAACATATTCAATCGGGTCTTCAATCGTTATGATGTGCTCGGCTCGGGTATGATTTATTTCATCAATCAAGGCGGCTAGCGTCGTTGATTTCCCCTGAGAAGAAGGTCCGCAAATTAAAACAAAGCCCTGATTTGCTTTAGTAAATAAATGTAAAACCGGAGGTAGATTTAATTCTTCAATTGTTCTGATTTTAGTCGGGATTAATCTAAAAGCTGAAGATAAATATCCTCTTTGAAAAAAAATATTAATTCTAAAACGGGCTTTGTCCTCAAAATTATAGGAAAAATCAACTTCTTTCTCTCTCATTAATCTTTCTTTTTGTGCCTCGGTCATTAAAGCAAAAGCTAAATTTTCACAATCTTCGGGCAAAAGTTTTTTCTCTCTGATTAGGGGAATAAGCTGGTCGGCTATCCTTAAAACGGGTGGATAACCGACTGACAAATGCAAATCAGAGGCCTGTTCTTTAATAGTTATCTCAAGTAATTTTCTTAATTGGGCAAAATAATTTGGCATAAATTTATTGATTTTTCAATTAACGAATTGCGAATTCTAAATTTTTTATTATAAAATTTCTTTTATTTCTTCAACTACTTCTGATGGAGTGTAGTGAGCTTTGATAAGATATTTGGTGGCTCCTAGCTTTAGGCCTTTTTCAACTTCTTCTTTTTGGCCAAGATTAGATAAAACAATAATTTTTAAATTTTTTAAACTTTGATTTTTGAATTTTGAATTTTGAATTTCCTCTAAGACCTTCCAGCCATCAATCCGGGGAAGAACAATATCTAAAACTAAAAGGTCAAAATTTTTTTCCTTTAATTTTCTCAAACCTTCCTCGCCACCCTCAGCCACTTCGACCGAAAAACCGCTTTCTTTTAATTTAGTAGTATAAATATCAATTAGAAATGGGTCGTCTTCAACTAGTAATATTGTCTTCATGTTATTTTTCTTCGGCTACCCTCAAAACCTCCTCGATGGTGGTATCCCCCTCTAAGGCCTTTAAAATGCCATCTTGTTTCATTGTCATCATTCCCTGTCTTTTTGCCTCCTCTAAAATTTTAGCTTCCGAAGGTTCCTTCAAAATTATTTCAGCTAATTGAGGTGTCATTTCTAAAACCTCAAAAAGCCCAACCCTTCCTGAAAAACCTTCATTATGACAATCTTTACAGCCAATCGCCTTAAAAATAGAGATAGGTTCTTTAATTTTAATTTCTTTTTTAGCCCTTTCAGGAATTCCAGCCAATTCTTTCAAAATTAAATCTTGAATTTCTTTTTTAGGTTTTATTTTCTTTTTGCACTTCGGGCAGAGTTTTCGAACCAATCTTTGAGCGATAGCCACACTTAAGGTTGAAGGAATTAAAAATGGCTGAACTTTCAAATCAATTAATCTGGGAATAACGCCGACAGCATTATTGGTATGTAAAGTTGATAAAACAATATGACCGGTTAAAGCGGCGTGAGTGGCTAAAGAAGCAGTTTCTTTGTCTCTAATTTCACCAACCATAACAATATCCGGGTCTTGCCTGACAATTTGCCTTAAACCCCGAGCAAAATCATAATTAATTTCTGGTCTGACCTGCGATTGATTAACCCCTTCAATAAAGTATTCCACCGGGTCTTCTAAGGTGACGATATTTACCCCCTCTTTATTAAGAGTTTGTAAAATGGCATACAACGTGGTAGTTTTTCCACTACCGGTGGGACCGGTAGCTAAAATCATTCCATAAGGCCTTTGGGTTGCTTTTTTAATTACTTCAAAATTTCTACCTTTTAATCCCAATTCTTCAAATTGCCTTAATCCCACTCTTGGATCTAAAACCCTAATTGCCACCTTTTCTCCAAGAGTGGTAGGAAAAGTTGAAACTCTAAAATCAATATCTCGGTCTTCTATCCTGGTTGAAAAACGGCCATCCTGGGGAATTCTGGTTTCATCAATTCTTAAATTAGCCAGGATTTTAATTCGGGCTACAATGGCTGGTAAAAATCTAATTGGCAGTAAAATCGAGGAGTGTAAAACTCCTAAAGTTCTAAAACGAACTCTTAATTTATCTTTTAGCGGCTCAATATGGATATCTGAGGCCTCTCCCTCAACTCCGTATCTTAAAATGACGGCTACTACTTTTGAAATGGGCGCTTCTTCAACCAAACTTTCGATTTCAGCTATCCGGGTAATTTTCTTGGTTGCTAATTCTGTTTCCAATTCTTCTAGGGCTTTTCCCACTTCTCTTTTTGGTGCGTGATATTGATTAAAAAATTTTTTGAAGGTGCTCGGAGTAATTAAGTAAACCTGATAATTGAAATTTTCTCTTCTCGATAAAAATTGGAGGGCCTCTTGACTAGCAAGGTCTTCGGGATAAACCATGCCCACTTCTAAAGTGTTTTCTTTTTTTGATAGGGAAATCATTTTATAAAAACCGGCAGTTTCTTCCGGAATCAATTCTAAAACCTCCAGAGAAATCTCATTAGGGATTTCTTTTTTAAAGGGTATTTTTAAATAATTCGATTTTATTTCAAATAAAACATCCTCGGCTAAAAAATCTTTTTCTAAAATAACTTCCTCCTCTCTTTTACCAGAAGTTTTAATTTCTTTTTCTAAAATCGCCGCCTTTTCTTTATCTAAAACTCCCTTTTTAATTAGTTCATCAACAAGTGCCATTTTAATAAGGTAAAAAAGGATTATCTCTTCCTGGTTTAATACCAGTTTCAGGAACGATTTTTTCAATTGGCTGAAGTTCCTCTAAAAGTGGATTTTTAAAAATTTCAAAATTTATCTTTATTTTTTTAGTCGGTATGGGAAAAATTCCCACTTCTGGAGGTTTTTCTTTAGCAAGAAAACCTTCCCAAAGGATAACTGCCATAATTAAAAAAATAACAATGCCAAAAACCAGAATTAGATATTTTTGTTTTTTTATTTGTTCGACAAAAACAATAGCCATTTTAATATGAATAAACCTTAATTGTTAAGTTAAAAGTGAAAGGGCCTTCTTCGGGGGAAGAAAAAGAGATGTTTTCTATTTCAATCAATCTAGCTGATTTTTCTAAAATAGAAAGAAAATTTTTGAAATCAGAATAATTGCCAATTAAAATAAAATTTACTCTGCTTTCTTTCAATCCCTTTTCCCCGGCCGGAACAATGGCGGCTGGACTTACTCCCTTTAAAGCGAGTCCTGACTGGGAAGTTTTCACTTGAATAAAGTTTAAAAGTTCGGGCAGGGAGGGGCTATTAGGTAGAGCAGAATCTATTTTTGAAATGGCGGTTTCCTGTTTTTTAAGTTCCTGGCTAATATTTTGAAGGTCTTGAAAATATTTTTCTTGAGAGGTAAGCTCAACTTCTTTTTCAGAAATTTCTTTTTTTAAGAAATTTAAATTTTGATAATTGGGAAAAATTAAAAAAGAGGTCAACAAAATTATGCCCAAGAAGAGGATAATAATATAAAATAAGTAATTTTTCATGATTTAATATTTTAAAAAATCAGGCTTGAAAGAAAGATTTAAAATAAATTCAATTTTTCCGGCCTGATTAATAGAAACTTTGGTTAAATTCAGATTTGTCAGCTGGGGTGTTTTTTCAAAAATTAAGATTTGTTGCCCCAGAGTGAAAAAACTATCAGTTTGACCGGTAAGGTCAGCTAGTGAATCTTGCGAGTTTAAACTAATTTGAGAAAAGAAAACCCGAGGATGGGTATTTGTTTCTAAAAATTCAAAAAATCTTGAGGGAAATTTATGGTTTTCGAGGAGGGGAAAAAGATCTTGAATTTTTCTTTGATAATTAAAGTTTTCTTTTTCCAACGAGAGGATTTCTGGAGTTTTTCCCCGAGATATGGTTTCAGTTAAATTGGAAAGTTTGGTCTTTGATTTTTGCTGAAGTGAAGTTAAAATAAAATAACTAATAATCAGGAAAAAGAAAAGAAAAATTAAAAAATAAAATAATCTTTTTTGATAACTTGGTACTTTTTCAATTGGTTTTGGAATTATCTCTACCATATTATTATTCAAAGCCCCTTAGGGCCATGCCCACGGCAATGGCATAAGAAGGCCCCATTTCTTTTAAGGTTTTTTCCAAAATCGGGGGGTAAAAAATTTTTGAAAAGGGATTGGCGATTTCTATATCCTTTTTAAAATAATCCTGAAAATATTCTAAAATTCCGGGTAAAAGGGCTGTGCCTCCCGCTAAAATAATTTTATCAATTTCTTTCCCTTCTTTCCACTGGAAGTTTTTGAAAATCTTCTCACTTTCTCTTAAAATTATGTTTATTAAAGGAAGTAAAATTTCCCGAATGTCTTTTGCTTCCAAAGAAGGCAGGGAAGAAGGCGTTAAAATTCCATATTTTTTCTTAAAGTTTTCAGCCATCTCTTCACTACCTAAGCTAAGGCCCTTGGCTATTCTCTCTGTTAAATCATCACCTGAAAGGTCAAAACTATGGGAAACTTTCAAGGTTCTTTTTTCAATTATACTACAGATGGTGGTCCGAGCGCCAATATCAATGAGACCAATTATTTGCTTTTCTTCTTTTTCAATTAAAGACCTGATTAAACCAAAAACCTCGGCTTCCAGGGCCAGAAGCTTTAAATCAGAAAGAGCGGCAATCTCTTGATATTGGGAAATAACTTCGTTGGGAACGGCCGCCAAAAGAATTTTTAATTTAGTATTTTTTTTATCAGAAACTTTTCCTTCAATTATCTGCCAATCTAAAATAACTTCTCCTAGGGGCAGGGGAACCTGTTTTCTGGCCTCGGCCTCCACTGCCTGGGGGAGTTCTTCTTGGGTCATTGCCGGCAACTCAAAAGTAGTGAAAAAAGTGGCGAAATCAGGAATAGAAAAAAAACAATTTTCCGTCTTAATTTTGGCTTCTTCTAAAATTGCTTTTATCGCTCGGGAAATTTCTTCCGAAGAAAGTAAAAGAGTGCTTTTTCCAAAGGTCCTAAAGGGTTTTTGATAAAGGACTTTAGCTAAAACCTCGCCATAATTTTCCAATTTTATTCTTCCAGCAAAAGAAGATAATTCTACTATTTTAATGGCCGAGGTACCGATATCTATACCTAAAAATTTTTTTGGTAAAAATTTGGGAAATTCCATTTTATGTTATTATATCATAAATGAAAGAAAATATTAAAAACTTTCTATTAAATATCTTCTTCCCAAAATTTTGTTTTGGCTGTCAAAGGGAAGGTACCTTCTTATGCCAGGATTGCCAGGCCATCCTTGATATTTCTAATTCCCATCGAAAATTTCAAACAGAAAATCTTTCCGATTTATATTATCCTCTTGAATATAAAAATCCCTTGATTAAAAATTTAATAAAGCTTTTCAAATATGAACCATTTGTCAAAGAACTGGCAAAAGATTTCACATCTCTTATTATAGCCCATTTTCAATTACTTGATCCCCCACCAAAATTTGGTGGGGGAGATTATGTTTTGGTGCCGGTTCCCTTAGAAAAAAGAAAATTAAAGTGGCGGGGATTTAATCAAGCCGAGGAAGTTGGAAAAGAAATTGCAAAATTTTTAAAAATACAGTTAGTAAATAATGTTTTAAAGAAAATAAAAGAAACTCCGCCCCAGGTTGAGTTATCCGACCGAGAAAGAAAAGAAAATATTAAAGGAGTTTTTCTTTGTAAAAATTCTGAGCAAATTAAAGGAAAGAAAATTCTTTTAGTTGATGATGTCTATACAACTGGCTCAACTTTAGAAGAATGCGCCAAAGTTTTAAAGAAAGCCGGGGCAAAAGAAGTGATTGGAATAGTTATTGCCCGCGCCGCCCCCGGCCAAGACCAATTTAAAAATGTTTAATTGCGGAGGGGGTGAGATTCGAACTCACGAGGGCCTTTCAGCCCTAGTGGTTTTCAAGACCACTTGGGACAACCGCTCCCTACCCCTCCTAAAAAAATGGCGGAGGAGGTGGGACTCGAACCCACAAACCGCTTTTTAGACGGTTACAGTTTAGCAAACTGCTGGCTTGCCAATTCGCCGCACTCCTCCATCTTGAATTCTAAAATAAATAAATTCTCTCGTCAACCAATACCAAGACATATTAAAGTCACGACCGTGACTGAATTATGTCCTTATTAAGGAAATATTGATTTTGGATTAATTTTTTGATAAGATTTAGAATAGTTGCCATTAGAATCCCAAGCAAAGCTTGGGCCCCTATAGCTCAATGGATCGAGCGTCTCTCTGCGGAGGAGAAAATGGCTGTTCGAGTCAGCCTAGGGGCACATGAATCTCTCAACTCCAATCGGGGAAATTCCTCGAATCGGTCCCCAATATCAAAAAAGATTAAAGAGAATGGGGATAAAAACAGTAAGAGATTTTTTATTTCATTTCCCCCATCGTTATGAGGATTTTTCAAATTTAATTCCAATTTCAAACGCCGAAGCTGGCGGTCCTTTTTGTTTTCAGGGAGAAATTTTAGATGTAAAAAATATCATAACTTTCAAAAAAAGACTGGTTTTAACCCAAGCCACCATAGCTGACGAAACGGGAAAATTAAAAGCCATTTGGTTTAACCAGCCCTATCTCATCAATACGTTTAAAAAGGGTGATTATCTCTGTTTGGCGGGAAAAGTTGTTAAAAAAAATGGCTCAAAATATTTATCTAATCCAGCCTACGAAAGAATCAACCTAGAACCTAAAACCTATAACCTAGAACCTAATTTAATCCATACCGGCAGATTAATACCAGTTTACCCAGAAACCGAAGGGCTTTCTTCAAAGTGGTTAAGATTTATTATAAAACCTCTTCTAATGAAATTAGGGGATCAACTTCAAGATTCTCTACCCCAAAAAATCAGAGAAAAATTCAACTTTCTGCCTTTTCAAAAAGCCATCTGGCAAATCCATTTTCCTGATTCTCTAAAAGATGCCGAAGCCGCTAAAAAAAGATTTGCCTTTGAGGAATTATTTACTCTTTCTCTTTTTGTCATTAGAGAAAGATTAAAATTGGCCAGAGAAAAAGCAATCGCTATTCCTATGAATCTGGATTTGATGAAAAAATTCACCGGGAGCTTACCCTTTAAGTTAACCGATGCCCAAAAAAGATCGGCCTGGCAGATATTAAAAGATTTAGGAAAACCCAGGCCCATGAATCGGCTTTTGGAAGGAGATGTGGGTTCGGGTAAAACAGTAGTGGCGGCCATGGCAATGTTAAATGTAGCCAAAGCCGGTTATCAAATTGGTTTTATGGCACCAACCGAAATTTTGGCAAAACAGCATTTAAAAACAATAAACAATCTTTTGGAAAGATTCAAATTGAATATAGGATTGATAACTGGCAAAGAAAGTTATCTAAAAAATAAAAAAATCAGTCGCAAAGAACTTTTGGAAAAAGTAAGGGAAGGAAAAGTTGATGTTCTAATCGGCACTCACGCCTTAGTCCAGGAAGACAAAAAAACCCTTCAAACAATCCCAACGGTCAAATTTAAAAACTTGGCATTGGTCATAATTGATGAACAGCACAGGTTTGGCGTAGAACAAAGGGCTAAACTAACAACTGCTCAAAAAATGATACCTCATTTTTTGAGCATGACCGCCACCCCTATCCCCCGAACACTCTCTCTCACCGTTTACGGCGACCTAGATTTGTCAATTATCGATGAATTACCAAAGGGTAGAAAAAAAATAATTACCAAAATTATCCAACCCAAAGACAAAAAAGCTACTTACGATTTTATAAGAAACCAGGTTAAAGAAGGAAGACAGGTTTTTGTAATTTGTCCTCGCATCGAGCCCGCCAAAATTTCACAAAGCGAAATTTTTGGCGGTAAAGATTTATCATTGGATGAAAGAATTATCTCCTGGATGGACGTGAAAGCGGTAAAGGAAGAGTATGAAAAACTCTCAAAAGAAATTTTTCCAGATTTGAAAGTTAGTATGCTCCACGGAAAAATGAAAACTGAAGAAAAAGAAAAAATAATGAAAAATTTCAAAGACAAAAAAATTAATATCTTGGTTTCAACTTCGGTCGTTGAAGTGGGGGTTGATGTTCCCAATGCGACGGTGATGATGGTTGAGGGTTCGGAAAAATTCGGTTTAGCTCAACTTCACCAGTTCAGAGGCAGGGTTGGACGCTCGGATTTTCAATCTTATTGCTTTTTATTTACCGATAAACCAGGCATAGTTTATAATCGGAGATTGCGAGCTTTAATTTCCTGCGAAAACGGTTTTGAATTAGCAGAAAAGGATTTGGCAATCAGGGGTCCCGGAGATTTTTCTGGTCAAAGGCAGTGGGGAATTCCGGACTTAGCTATGGCTTCTTTAACAGACGCGATTTTGGTTTCACAAGCCAGAGAGGAAGCCAAAGAAATACTACGTGAAGACCCGGAATTAAAAAAATATCCTCTTTTAAGAGAAAAGTTAAAAGAATTTGGTCAAAGAATTCATTTGGAATGAAATTACTAGGCAATTTTTTCCAACTTGAAGTTTTTCAAAAATCGGGCTACTCTAAAAATAGAGGAGTAATAAAAACATGTTTATAATAAAACGATTATTTGCCGGCAGATTAGATAGGAAAAACTTCATAATAGCCCTATTTTTATCAGTTCCAATATTTGCCATTATTTTGTCTATGGTTTTGGTTTCAACTAAGAACGCAGCGATTAGTATATTTGTATATGTATTAGAGCAATTTTTCCTTATTTCTCTATTCGTTAGAAGGTTTCACGATTCAGGCAAGTCTGGGTGGTGGATAGTTTTGATTCCCTTGAGTGGAGGTATAGCGTTAATTTATTTATTTTTAAAGGGACAACAGGAAGAAAATAAATACGGATCAGTGCAACCACAAGATATAAGGTTTATGGACGCAGTTCTAAATAAACTTTGACCTCAAGTATTGAGTTTCTTATCTGTTTTATTATACGCAGGATTTTCAACAGATCTTATCCATTTTAAAATTTCTAAATCCCCTAATTTAAGAGGCTAATAAAAAACGCCCATGGCTGGGCAATTTTATATTTTTTCTTTTATTTCTATTCTTCTAACCAAATATTTAAAGAGATTCCAGACTGTCTTACCATACCTTTTAATGTTCTTGGTTTGAAAGTTTTGGAGCCGTGAAAAGGAACTCGAACAATCCTTGGTTCGCCACCGTATTTACCGGTATAGTAATAATGACTTCCTTTTGCATGTGTATAAACGAAACCATGCTTTTTCAAAAATTCTACTACATCTGAAAACGTCCAATTAAAAATTCCTCTTGGCATATTTAACGAGCGAATGCATTAGCTCTAAATGGGTGTAGTCCAAAAGTATAGACTTGTTCAGGTATGGTAATTCTTTCTGTTTTTCCTTTTTCTAATTTATCCCACAGTTCATCATACTCTTTATCAGGTTTTTGATTTAAAGGCATTGGACGTATTTTTAATTTCCGAGCATTTTCAACATATCCTTGGATTGCTTGAAATAAAGAAGCCATTACCTCTAATGGATTATCTCCGTCTTCCACTATATTAAATTCCAAAGCAACCCCATACCAAGTACCGTTTTCTTTAAAAATAATATATCGTACAGAACCTCTTTTTAGTGTATTTTTATACTTCATATATTTATTATATCATATTGTGCCTTTTGTACCTTAACAAATTATAGATAATCCTGTCAAATGAATAGATAACAATTTATTCATCTGTTTAAAAAATAATTCAGTTATTTAAACACCACTTCCTAACCCAGGGCTCTAAAATCGCCCGCATAATCACCTTTTGATTTCTAAGGTTAGGAGAAATTAATTAGGCCAGTCTTCAATCATTAGAGAGGTTTTTTTGTTTTTGAGTGGTAATTTTTGATAAATCTCCTCAGTAATAAATGGGATAAATGGATGCAAAGCCTTTATTGAATTGAATAAAACAAAAAGTAAAATCTTTTTTGTTTTTAAATCATCTTGTTTCTTTGAAGCTTCGATATAGAGGTCGCAAAAATCATGCCAGAAAAAATTGTACAAGTTTTCCGCCGCCTGCCCGAATTCAAAATTCTCCAAATCTTTATTAACTGATTTTACCGTTTTGTTTAAGGATTTTAAAATTTTAACGTCGGCGCTAGTTAAACCTCTTTTATTAATTTTCAAGTTATATTTTTTATTCTTAGATTTTTGGTTTTGAATTTGCATTAAAACAAACCTTGAAGCATTCCAGATTTTGTTGCAAAACTTTTTCCCCATTAAAATGTTTTCCTCACCGAATTTTAAATCTTGGCCGCCTTTTACCTCCCAGATGATTCCGAATCTAGTCGCATCGGCGCCGTATTTTTCAATTAAATTCATGGGATTAACCCCTGTACCTAGCGATTTTGACATTCTTTTTCCTTCTTTGGTTAAAACTGTCGGATGAATATAAACATCTCCGAAGGGCTTTTTTCCCATAAATTCTATTCCAGAAAATATCATTCTGGCCACCCAAAGATTAATAATATCTCTGGCGGTTGATAAAACATTAGTTGGGTAAAAATCTTTCAAATCTTTTGTTTTATTTGGCCAACCTAAAGTCGCGAAGGGCCAGAGAGCCGATGAAAACCAGGTATCTAAAACGTCTTCGGAATTGGGTCGTTCTATTGGAATTTCATGCCCCCACCAAATTTGTCTAGAAATACACCAATCTTTTATATTTTTTAACCAATCAAAAAGAATTTTTTCAAATCTTTTAGGGTGAAATTTTATTCTTCCACTTTTCACTTCTTTTTCTGCCATTTTTGCCAAATCATTCATCTTTAAAAACCATTGCCTTGAAGGAATTACTTCAATTGTCATTGAGCAGCGATAACATTTTGGAATAGAGATTTTATAATCTTCAATTTTCTCTAAAAGTCCGAGCTTCTCCAAATCTTCAACAATTTTTTTTCTTGCTTCCGTTGTCTTCAATCCTCGATAAATAGAGGGTATATCTCCGGTCATTTTGGCTTTTTCATCAATCACTTTAATTGAAGGCAAATTATGTCTTAAAGAGATTTCATAATCAGCAAAATCGTGAGCAGGAGTAACTTTCACCGCTCCAGTTCCAAAATTTGGGTCAACTAATCTGTCAGAAATTATTGGAATTTCTCTTTTAACTAAAGGCAAAATTACTTTCTCTCCAATGAAATTTTTATATCTTTTATCTTTTGGATTGACAGCCACCGCAACATCTCCCAACATTGTCTCTGGTCTTGTCGTTGCAACAGTGATAAATTTTGAATTATGGATTGGGTATTTTATATACCAGAGATTTCCCCTTTCTTCTTTGTATTCTAATTCCAAATCGGAAAGGCTGGTTTGGCATCTTGGACACCAATTGACAGGTCTCTCCCCCTGATAAATCCAACCTTTTTTGTAATAATGTAAAAAAGCAGTTTTCACTGCCTGGACGTAATCTTTGTCCAGAGTGAAACGAGTTCTCGACCAATCACAAGAACATCCCAATTTTTTAAATTGCTCCAAAATAATGTTTCCGTATTTTTCTTTCCATTGCCAAACCCTTTCAATAAATCTTTCTCGACCTAAATCAAATCGGGTTTTTCCTTCTTTTTTTAATTCCTTTTCTACTCGAACTTGGGTAGCAATCCCAGCGTGATCGGTTCCCGGCAGCCAAAGAGTTTTTCGTCCTTGGAGTCTTTTCCAACGGATTAAAATATCTTGAACCGTAGCATTTAGGGCGTGGCCCATATGAAGTTCTCCAGTAACATTAGGAGGAGGAAGCATAATTGCATAACTCTTTTTTCTAATACCGGGAAGTTTATCGGGATTGAAAAAACCAGATTTTAGCCAAAGCTTATAAATTTTGTCTTCGACTTCTTTAGGGTTATAAACTTTTGGGAGCATAAGTTTGTCCTATTCTTAAATTAGCATTTGCTTTAATTTTTTCCAAATTATATTGTTCTTTTTTGAGCCAATGAAGATATCCTGTTAGGGCTACCATGGCGGCGTTATCGGTGCAGAATTGGATATTAGGTATTAGATATTTGATATTAGGTAATTCTTTTTTGATTTCTTTTTTAAATTGATTCCTTAATTCTTCGTTAGCGGCAACTCCGCCTCCTAAGATTATGGATTTCGCTTTAAAATTCTTAGCTGCTCTTAAGGTTTTTTGAATTAAAACGTCAATAACCGCCTGTTGAACTTCTTTTGCTATTTCTTGAATATAAACTTTTGATTTTCTCACTTTTGGGGAACGACTTTTAAAATCATATAAAACAGCTGTTTTTAATCCGGAAAAACTAAAATCATAATTTTTCTGATAAATCATCGGCCGAGGCAAATTAGGTTTTAGGTTATAGGTTTTAGGTTTTAGGTTGGCGGCTTCAGCCGCTATAGCCGGACCACCTGGGTAGCCAAGGCCTAAAATTCTGGCTACTTTATCAAAACATTCACCAGCCGCGTCGTCACGGGTTTCTCCTAAAATTTTATATTCCTGAGCGTCAGCGAAAGTGGAAGAAGAAGATTTATCTTCTTCGCCCTTTAAAAAATCATTCATTAATATTAATTGAGTATGTCCCCCCGAAACAACTAAGCAAACTGCTGGAAATAAGAATTTAGAATTTAGAATGTAGAATTTAGAATTTTCGTGAACGAAATTAGCAAGTAAATGTGCTTCAATATGGTTTACCGGGACAACTG
>Ga0315280_10003723_pt1 | contig 23131 bp, 20 predicted proteins | sample YL17G06_40_MG_FD_203697 | JGI IMG/M metagenome (GOLD analysis project Ga0315280, IMG submission 203697) | Sediment microbial communities from Yellowstone Lake, YNP, Wyoming, USA - YL17G06_40 | ecosystem: Environmental > Aquatic > Freshwater > Lake > Sediment | place: USA: Wyoming | collected... | reverse complement strand
GACCCTTGGACCCTTGGACCTTCCTATGTTAAGAATGAGGGGTTTGCCGGTTTACTACAAAACAGGAGGAGCAGCCTGATGGCAGCGGTTGAAGAACGGGTAAAGCAGATCATCGTGGAGCAACTGGGTGTGGATGAAGCCGAAGTGACGCCCACCGCTTCCTTCGTGGACGACCTGGGCGCGGACTCGCTCGATACCGTGGAGCTGGTGATGGCCTTCGAAGAAGCGTTCGAGATCGAGATTCCTGACGAGGACGCCGAGAAGATCAGCACGGTGAAGCAAGCGATCGATTACATCCAGTCACACGTGAAAGCGTAGCCGGGGGCCTGGCCCACCGGGCGGCGCCGCCTGGAGACGCAGCGGTGGCTTTGCGGGCCGCTGTCCGGCTGTGCCGCGATGCGAGAGGGAGTACATGGGACGAAGGGTAGTGATTACCGGGATCGGCCTGGTTTCCCCGCTGGGTCTGACCACCGAGGAGACGTGGCAGGCGCTGCTGGCGGGCACCAGCGGGGTGTCACACATCACCCTTTTTGACGCCTCGAGTTTTGCCTGCCGGATCGCGGCCGAGGTGAAGGGCTTTGACCCGCTGAACTGGATCGAGAAAAAAGAAGTCAAGAAAATGGGCCGGTTCATCCACCTGGCGATCGCGGCCTCGGACGCCGCGGTGCGCGCGGCCGGCCTGGCCATCACACCCGAGATCTCCGAGCACGTGGGGGTCTACATCGGCTCCGGGATCGGCGGCTTCGACGTGATTGAGCGCGAGCATTCGGCGCTGCTGGAGGGCGGACCGCGCAAGATTTCGCCCTTCTTCATTCCGGGGGCCATCGTCAACCTGGCATCGGGGCAGATCTCGATCCGCTTTCATGCCCGCGGCCCCAACTCGGCGACGGCGACGGCCTGCTCGGCCAGCGCCCACGCTATTGGCGACTCGTTCCGCCTGATTGGCGGCGGCGAAGCCGAGGTCATGATCTGCGGCGGGGCCGAGGCGGCCATCACGCCCATGGGCGTGGGCGGGTTTGCCTCCATGCGCGCCCTCTCGGTGCGCAATGACGAACCGCAGCGCGCCTCGCGTCCCTTCGACAAGGACCGCGACGGCTTCGTCATCGGCGAGGGCTCCGGCGTCCTGGTTCTGGAAGAGCTGGAGTTCGCGCAGCGGCGCGGCGCTTCCATCATCGCCGAAGTGGTCGGTTATGCGATGACCGCCGACGCCTTCCATATCACGGCGCCATCGGAAGACGGCGACGGCGGGTTCCGGGTGATGCGCAACGCCATGGCCCGGGCCGGAATCGGGCCTGAGCGCGTCGGCTACATTAACGCCCACGGCACCTCCACGCCTTACAACGACAAGTTGGAGACCATCGCCATCCACCGGGCGTTTGGCGTGCACGCTTCCCAGGTGGCGGTCAGTTCCACGAAGTCGATGACCGGGCACCTGCTGGGGGGCGCGGGCGGCCTGGAGGCCGCCATTGCCGCGCTGGCGCTTCGCGACCAGGTGCTGCCGCCGACCATTAATTACGAGACTCCGGATCCGGAATGCGACCTCGATTACGTCCCCAACCGGTCGCGCCCGGCGTCGTTCGAATACGCGCTCACTAATTCCTTCGGATTCGGCGGGACGAATGCCTGCTTGGTGCTGAAGCGCTGGGTCGAGTGATGAGTGACAAGTGACCAGTAAGAGTTCGGCCGCTGGTCACTCGTCACTGGTCACTTGTCACTCTTCCTGGGTGTTTTATGAACATCGTTGTGTGCATCAAGCAGGTTCCGGCCAAGGATTCGACGTTGCGTCCCAGCCAGGACGGGACGTGGATCCGCGAGACCGATATCAGTTACGAGATCAACGAGCCGGACGCTTACGCGCTGGAAGCGGCGCTGCGGCTGAAGGAACAGCACGGGGGCAGCGTGGTGGTGCTGTCGGCCGGCCCGGCCCGGGCCCAGACGGTGATCCGGGAAGCGCTGGCCAAGGGCGCCGACCGCGCCATCCATTTGGACGACGAGGCTTTCGTCGGCCTGGACGCCTACAACACCGCCCGGCTGCTTTGGCTAGGGCTGAAGGGCGAGCAGTTCGATCTGCTGTTGACCGGGCTGCAGTCGGACGATCTGGGCCTGGCACAAACCGGCGTGGTGCTCGCCGAGCTGCTCGGCCTTCCCCATGCCACTATCATCATGGACGTGCAGCCCGCCGGCGGCCGGGTGACGGTCAAGCGGGAGTTGGAAGCCGGCTGGTTCCAGATGGTGGAGATGCCCATGCCTGCCGTGCTCACCATCCAATCCGGCCTCGCCAAGCTCCGCTACGCGGCCCTGATGGGCATTAAGAAGGCCAAGACCAAGGAAATCCGGCGCATCACCAAGGCCGACTTGAATTGGAACCACGCCGAGTGGACGAACCGCTGCGTGATCCGCCGTGTCTACGTGCCTCAAAAGACCAAGCAGACGCAGTTCCTGACCGGCACGCCCAAAGAAGTGGCCGCCAGACTGGTGGAGAAGCTGAAGTTCGAGGCCCGGGCCCTGTAACACGGTCCAAGGTCCAAAGGTCCAAGGTCCAAAGGTCGGAAGCTGCCTTCGCCTTGGGCCTTTGGACCTTGGGCCCTTGGACCTTTGGACCGATTCAAATGCCAGACGCGATTCTAACCGTGATCGAGCAGCAAGCGGGGAAACTGAACCGCATGAGCCTGGAGACGCTGGCCGCGGCGCAGGCCATCGGCCATGACCTGGGCCGTGAGGTCGAGGCCGTCATTCCCGGCAGCGGCATCAGCGAACTGGCCGGCCAGGTCCCGGCCCCCAAGGTGTACGCAATCGAGCACCCCTTGTTGGAACCGTACACGCCCGATGGCTACAGTATCGCGCTGAGGCAGGCCATCGAGCATTTGCGGCCCTGGCTGGTGCTCCTGCCGCATACCTACCAGGTCCGCGACTTTGCCTCCAAGCTGGCCGCGTCCCTCGAACGGGGCTTCGTGCCCGACTGCATCGGCTACAAGGTCGAGAACGGCGAACTGGTTCTTACCCGGCAGTTGTTTCAGGGGAAGATGAACGCCGACGTGGCCTTTGCCGGCCAGCCGCCATACTTCGCGTCGATCCAGGCCGGGGCGTACCGTGCCGACCAGCTCGCCACTGTTTCGCCGGCGGTGGAGCGGATCGATGTGCGCCTGGAGCCCACGCAGGTCCGCAGCAGGCCGGGCGAGCGGTTCCAGGAAGCCAAGCAAACCGTGGACCTGACCCAGGCGGAGGTGATCGTGGCCGTGGGGCGGGGAATCAAGGAACAGGAGAACCTGTCGCTGGCGCAGGGTTTGTGCGAGGCGCTCCACGCGGAAATGGCGGCTTCGCGGCCCATCTGCGACAACGGCTGGCTCCCCATGGAGCGCCAGATCGGCAGCTCCGGCCAGACCGTGTCGCCCAAGCTTTACCTGGCGCTGGGCATCTCCGGCGCCATTCAGCACCTGGTGGGCATGAAGAACTCCCGCGTCATCGTGGCCATCAACAAGGACCAGAACGCGCCCATCTTCGAAGTGGCCGACTACGGCATTGTGGGCAACCTGTTCGATGTTGTTCCCCCTCTGGTGGAGGAGATCAAGAAAGTGAAGACGTAGCCGTCAGCTATCGGCTTTCAGCTATCAGCTTGGAGCGGCTGATGGCTGACGGCTGATAGCTGATAGCTCGGTATGCCTGAGCGCGACGTAATGGAAGCGGATGTGCTCATCGTGGGCGCCGGGCCCGCCGGGCTGGCCTGCGCCCTGCGGCTGGCGCAGCGGGCCTCCGCGCAGCCGGGCGTGCTCGACCTGGAGAACGTCAGCGTGCTGGAGAAGGGCCGCGAGGTAGGCGCGCACCTGCTCTCCGGGGCGGTCATGGACCCCCGGGCACTGCGCGAGTTGCTCCCCGGTTTTGAAAAAGAAGCGCCGCTGGACAGCCCGGTCACCAGCGACGCCGTTTACTTCTTCACCCAGGGCGCGCAGGTCAAGTTCCCCGTTACCCCGCCTTTCTTTCACAATTCCGGCAACTACATCGTCTCGTTGAATCGCCTGGGTAAATGGCTGGGAAGGAAGGTGGAAGAGACGGGCATCACCATCTTCACCGAGACGGCCGGCATGGAGGTGCTGTACGACGAGGGCGGCAACGTCCGCGGCGTGCGCAGCGATGACAAGGGCCTGGACCGCGACCGCCGTCCCAAGGAGAACTACCAGCCCGGCAGCGACCTGCACGCCAAGGTGACCGTGTTTGCCGAAGGCACCCGCGGCTCACTGGCCAAGCAACTGTGCGCGGATAAGGGTCTGGCGCGGCAGAGCAATCCGATGACCTATGCGCTGGGCGTCAAAGAGTTGTGGGAGCTGCCCGAGGGGCGGCTGGAGGCCGGCAGCGTGGCGCACACCATGGGCTGGCCCCTGGCCGCCGAGCAATACGGCGGCGGCTGGGTCTACGGCCTGCGCGACAGACTGGTGTCGCTGGGCCTGGTGGTGGGCCTCGATTACCGCAACCCGCTGTTCGATCCCCACGACGCCTTCCAGCGCTGGAAAACCCACCCCTTCTTGCGGCGCCTGCTGGAAGGCGGCCGCATGATCAAGTACGGCGCCAAGACCATTTCCGAGGGCGGCTACTTCTCGATGCCGGAGCTTTCCACCGGCGGCGCGCTGATCGTCGGCGACAGCGGCGGCTTCCTGAATTCGCAGCGGCTGAAGGGCATCCACCTGGCCATCAAGAGCGGCATGATGGCGGCCGATACGGTCTTCGACGCGCTGGCCGCCGGCGACTGCTCGGCCCAGCGCTTGGCGGCCTGCCGCAAGAGCTTCGAGGCGAGCTGGGCGCATGAGGAATTGTGGAAGGTGCGCAACTTCCACCAAGCCTTTGAGCACGGCCTGGTGGGCGGCATCTTTCATGCCGGCCTGCAGATGGTCACGGGCGGGCGCGGCCTGTACGCCCGTTACGGCGCCGAGGCGGGCCACCGCCGCTACGTCAAGCTGACCGAGCGGCCGAGGGGTCAGCCTTCGCGGGTGGCGCCCGACGGCAAGCTGACGTTCGACAAGGTGACCGACGTGTACCACTCGGCCGCCAAGCACGACGAGAACCAGCCCCCACACCTGCTGATCCACGATGCCGACATCTGCAACAACCGCTGCATCCGGGAGTTCGGAAATCCCTGCCAGTACTTCTGCCCCGCCGCAGTCTACGAGATGGTCGAAAAAGACGGGCGCCAGCAGATCCACCTGAACCCGTCCAACTGCGTCCACTGCAAGACCTGCGACATCATGGACCCCTACGAGATCATCACCTGGGTGCCGCCGGAGGGTGGCGGCGGCCCCAATTATGAAAACCTGTAGCCAGCTCGCGCAGGTAAACAGCCACGGAGGCACAGAGGCACGGAGACAATAAACCTCCAAATGGAGACGCATGGGACGCACGAAAATCGTCATAGCCCTTAACGACGGAACACTTGATCGCGTTGATAGGCTGGTGAGGGCGTGTGTTTTCCCGAGCCGCAGCCGCGCAATCCAGCAAGCTATCGAGGAGAAGCTCGAACGACTCGAAAAAACTCGCCTCGCGCGCGAATCTGCAAGACTCCATCCTCATTCAGAAGCCGCGATGGCCGACGAAGGCCTGGCTGCCGACTTGGCCGAATGGCCCGAGTACTGAGCGGCATACAGAGAGGCTCTCCGTGTCTCCGTGCCTCCGTGGCTATTCATCTGCGCGAATCTGCGAAATCTGCGGATTGGCTAAACCCCTTTGCCGGAGAGGACGTGGGGAATGCTGCGGAGCAGGATCTTGATGTCGAGCAGCAGGCTCCAGTGATCGATGTAGTGCAGGTCCAGGCGCATCCAACTGAGGAAATCGAGCTTATGGCGGCCTTCCAGGGCCCACAGGCAGGTTAGTCCGGGCTTCATGCGCAGGCGGCGGCGCTGCCAGCGCTCGTAGCGCTGCACTTCCTCGGGCAGCGGCGGGCGCGGCCCGACGAAAGACATGTCGCCGGCCAGGATGTTGATCAGTTGCGGCCACTCGTCGATGGAGAACTTGCGCAGGAAGCGCCCCACCGGCGTGACCCGCGGGTCGTGGGCGCACTTGAACACCGGACCGTCCGTTTCGTTCAGGTGGGCGACCTCGGTGCGGCGCAGGTCGGCGTCGCGGTACATGGAGCGGAACTTGTAGAGGCGGAAGCGGCGGCCGTTCAGCCCGCAGCGAATCTGCGAGTAGATGATCGAGCCGGGCGAGGTCAGCGCGATGGCCACGGCCACCACCACGAAGAACGGGGCGGCCGCCGCCAGCAGCGCGCCGGCCATCAGCACGTCCAGCACCCGCTTGAGAAACAGCAGGTATTCGTTCTCCGGGGTGGTGCTGAAGGTCAGCAGCGGCAGCGTGTAGAGCTTCTCGAGCGAGACCTGGCCGGCCAGGTGGGGGAAGAAGTTCATCAGGATGCGAACCTTGACGCCCTCCTCCTCGCATACCAGCAGCAGGTCCTCCATCTGCTCGATGTCCCGCTTGGAAACCGCGAAGATCACTTCATCGACCACGTGGTCGTGAAGCATTTCCGGCAGTTCGGAGAGGTTCCGGACCGGGTAGCGGCGGCGCAGTTGGGCGGCTTCCAGCCAGCCGGGCTCTCCTGAGCGGCCAGGCCTGGCCGCCCCGGCATCGCCGCCGGGGGGCTCCGAAGGCCGCTCGCGCACAAAGGCCATCACCTGGTGGCCGAGGTCCTCGCTGGCTTCCATCAGGTAGGCCACTTCCACGGCCTTCTCACCGGTGCCGACGATCACGTAATAGCGCCGGCCGAGCGGCTCCCGGCGGCGCAACCGCCGCAGCGACCGGGCCGACAAGCGGGTGACCAGCAGCAGGAAGGTGCTGATCACCACAAACAGCAAGACGAAGGAACGGCTGATTTCGCCCAGCTTCAGAACGTACACCCAGCAGATCAGCAGCGCCGCGCCCCAGAATGCCTGCCGGATCGTATCCCGCACCAATTGCGGGGCGTCAAAGAGTTCGGCGCGCCGGTAAAGACCCAGGACGGCGCCCACAATCCCCCAGATGGCCAGGATGCTGATCAGCACCCCGGCAAACACGCCTGGCTCCAGGTAAAAGAGGCGGAGTGATTCAATATGTTGGCGGAGAACATAGGCCAGTTCAAAGGCGACTGCCGTTACGGCGGTGTCACCGAGCGCCAAGCCCAGGCCGAGGATCTTGCTGCGACGACTAAACATGAGCGAAGCGGCAGGCGCCGCGGATTAACGTCTGGCAAAACCAACAGCAGGCGCGGAAGGGACAGGCCCACCCTCTCACCCCCGGGGAAGCCTCATTCTACAACAGCTTGGAATCAATACGCCAGTCGATTCCCACGATACCACGGCTCCGCGTGGGTTGGAAACCAGGCGCTCATATGATGCGATTGGTGTTCATCCGTGGTGAATCCAGCCACCCGGCAATGCTAAAATTGGTTCCTATGGCGTTGCGGCTGTACAACACGCTGACCAACCGCGAAGAGGAATTTGCGCCGCTGGAAGACAACCTGGTGCGCATGTACAGTTGCGGCCCCACCGTCTACGACTACGCGCACATCGGCAACTACCGCACCTTTGTCCTGCAGGACATCCTGCGGCGCTTCCTGAAGTTCAAGGGCTACGAACTGCTCCACGTTATGAACATCACCGACGTGGACGACAAGACCATCCGGAACGCGAAAGCGGCCGGCCTCAGTCTGCGTGAGTACACCGACCGTTTCACCGCGGCGTTTCTGGAAGATGCCGGGAAGCTGCGCCTGGAGAAGCCGGAAAAACTGGTTCGCGCCACCGATCACATCCCGGAGATGGTCGATCTGATCCGCCAACTGGAGGCGCGCGGGCTCACCTATACAAGCGACGGGTCGGTCTATTACCGGATCGCGTCCTTCGCCGGGTACGGGAAGCTGTCCAAGCTGGATGTGGCCGGGATCATGCCGGGCGCGCGCGTGGACGTGGAGGAGTACGAAAAGGAGCACCCGCGCGATTTCGCGCTCTGGAAGGCGGCCAAGGAAGGCGAGCCGTTCTGGGAGACGGAGCTGGGTCCGGGGCGCCCCGGCTGGCACATCGAGTGCTCCGCCATGTCCATGAAGTACCTGGGGCCGAGCTTCGATATCCACACCGGCGGCAGCGACCTGGTGTTTCCGCACCACGAAAACGAGATCGCGCAGTCGGAAGGCGCCACCGGCCGCCCCTTCGTCCGCTTCTGGTTCCACTGCGAGCACCTCATCGTGGACGGCAAAAAGATGTCGAAGTCGCTGGGCAACTTCTACACCCTGCGGGACCTGCTGGGCCAGGGGTTCAGCCCGGACTCGATGCGCTACCTGCTGGCTTCGGTCCCCTATCGCAAGCAACTGAATTTCACCTTCGACGGCCTGCGGCAGGCGGCCTCCTCGATCGAGCGCTTGCGGAACTTCCGGCTGCGGCTCCAGACCGAGAGGTTTGCCGAGGGCGAGGAGCCGGCGGCCGCCGAGCTGCTGGCCCGCGCCGCGGCCGATTTCGAAGCCGCTCTCGATGACGACATCAACACCGCAACCGCGCTCGGAGCGGTGTTTGAAACCGTTCGCGAGCTCAATACCGCAGCCGACGCCGGCAGGTTCCGCGCCGGCAACGTTCCGGCGGCGCTGGCCTTCCTGGAACGCTTCGACCGCATCTTTGACGTACTCGAGACCGAGGCTGAGCGCCATCAGAGCAACGAGCTCAAGCGTCTGGCAGCCGAGGTCGATGAAAAACTCAGGCAGCGGGCTGAGGCCCGCAAAGCCCGCAACTTCGCCCTCGCCGATCAAATCCGGCAGCAACTGCTGGACCGCGGTGTTATCATAGAAGATACGAAGGAGGGCGTCCGATGGAAACTCAAATCATCCCCGTAACGCTTCCCTCCGAGGCTCGTCCCAACCTTTTCGGCAGCGACTAATCCGCTTCTCCCCACGTCTGCTTATTGAAGCGCAAGTGACAGCACAATGGGCTGAGGGCTGAAGGCTGCCGGCTGACGGAATCCCCGCCCGACCGCCTGACCGCCGACCGCCGGAGTAAACAGATGTCGCACACCGCAATTTTGGAGACCGGTCTTCCCTTGTTAAAGACCGAGCTGCCCGGCCCGCGGGCCAAAGAGATCCTTGAACTCGACGCCCGGTACGTGTCGCCGTCGTACAGCCGTCCGTACCCGCTGGTGGTGGCTTCCGGGCGAGGCGCCATTGTCGAAGACGTCGATGGCAACCAGTTCCTGGATTTCAGCGCCGGCATCGCCGTGGTTTCCACGGGCCATTGCCACCCGGCGGTGGTCGAAGCCATCCAGCGCCAGGCGGCCGAGCTGATCCACATGTCGGGCACTGATTTCTACTACCCGTCGATGGTGCGGCTGGCCGAGAAGCTGGCGCCGCTCATGCCCGGCCCCGCGCCGAGGAAGTTTTATTACGGCAATTCGGGCACCGAGGCCGTGGAAGCAGCCATGAAGCTGTCGCGCTACAGCACGGGGCGCGATAAGTTCATCGCCTTTTTCGGGGCCTTCCACGGCCGGACGCTCGGCGCCCTGTCGCTGACGGCCAGCAAGCCGGTGCAGCGCCGGGGTTTCGGCCCGCTCTTGCCCGGTGTGTTCCATATCCCGTACCCGAACTGCTACCGCTGCCCGTACAGCCTGACCCCCAAGAACTGCTCGATTGAGTGCGCGCGGGTGATCGAAGACCGGCTGTTCAAGACCACGCTGCCGGCCGAGGAGACCGCGGCCATCTTCGTCGAGCCGATCCAGGGCGAGGGCGGGTACGTGGTGCCGCGCAAGGAGTTCTTCGACGAGTTGCAGGCCATCGCCCGCCGCCACGGAATCCTGATCGTGGCCGACGAGGTGCAGTCCGGCTGCGGGCGCACGGGGAAGATGTGGGCCAGCGAGCACTTCGGGCTGGTACCCGACATCATGACCATGGCCAAGGGCATCGCCTCGGGCATGCCGCTGGGTGTGATGGCCGCCGATGCCAGGCTGATGACCTGGGGGCCGGGCTCGCACGCCTCCACCTTCGGCGGCAATCCCGTGTCGCTGGCCGCCGCACTGGTCACGGTCGAATTGCTGCAGACGGCGCTGATCGAGAATGCGGCCTCGGTCGGCGCTTACATGCTCGAGCGCATGGCCGACTGGCCGCGCAGGCTCCGCCTGGCCGGCGACGTGCGCGGCGAAGGGTTGATGATCGGCGTCGAGCTGGTGCGCGACAAAGAGACCCGCGAGCCGGCCAAACAGGAGCGCGACCGGCTGGTGGAAGAGGCGTTCCGCCGCGGCCTGCTGGTTCTGGGCGCCGGGGAATCCTCGATCCGGCTGAGCCCCCCGCTGATCATCACCCGCGACCAGGCCGACTTCGCGCTTGAGGTGCTGGAAGAATGCTTGCGCTAGGTCTCACCACAAAGACACAAAAGCCAGGCTGTAGGCTGTGGGCTCTAGGCTGTAGGCTGCAGGAGTTAGACCACGGGTTGTCGCTTCAAGCCCACAGCCCACAGCCTACGGCCCACAGCCTCTTCCTGCCCTGCGTGCCTTTGTGGTTCAATGTAACGCATGGCGTCTCAGCCGCTGATCTTGGACGTGGGCTGCGGCCGGAACAAATTCCCGGGCGCCATCGGCATTGACATCCGGCCCAACACGGCCGCCGACGTGGTCTGCAACCTGGACCGCCCGCCATACCCGTTTCGCGACAGCGTCTTCGACCAGGTGCGCGCCATCCACGTGATCGAACATGTCGAAGACGTGCTGGCGGTCATGAAGGAGCTGCACCGCATCACCCGGCCGGGCGGCGCCATCACCCTGGTCACCCCGCACTACACCGACTTCAGCTCTTTCTGCGATCCCACGCACCGCTGGCACCTGAACAGTTTCAGCTTTCGCTATTTCGGAGAAGACCATGCCGGCTTCGGCTATTACCTCGATCGGCGGATGCTGGCGGAGACCGGGGTGCACGTCCGCCTGCTGGCCCTGTGGCGGTGGCTGGGGTTCGAAGCGCTGGTCAACCGCTTTCCGCGGTTCCGCCGCTTCTGGGAGTATTACCTCTGCTACATCGTCCGCGGCAAGGTGATGACCTTCGAATTTGAAGTGCGGAAGTGAGCCGCAGCCGCAGATTTCGCGGATTGCATCGTGCCGAGGCCGCCCCCACCGTCCTCGCTCCCCGCGCGCTGGCGCTCGAAGGAGGAGAAGCCAAATGGTACTCGGGGGAACGGGGGCCACCGGTCGCCATCCGTGGTACTCTGGGGAGGGACAAGGGTTCCGGTGAGGGAGGAATGTCCGTGGCAACAGACAAGCAGGTTTTGCACGCGAGTGAACGGCGGTTGACCGCGGAAGTTGCCGAGCTCTTTCCGCTGCAAAGAGAATGGAACGAAGAAGCCTACTTCGCGCTGCCCGACACCAACCGGTTTCTCGAGCTGTACCAAGGAGAGCTGATTATGCCGCCGCACCCGACTCACCGCCATCAGCGGGTTGTTGGCCGGGCCTATAGGCTGTTGTCTGATTTCGTCGAGGACCGCGGTTTGGGCATCGTTCAAGTGGCGCCGCTGCCGGTCCGGCTCGGCCCCGACCATGTCCGCGAGCCGGACGTCCTGTTCCTCCTTAACGAACACGCGGACCGCGTCAGGGATCAATACTGGGGCCCGCCCGATCTGGCGATGGAAGTGACCTCGCCAAGTACCCGCCAGGCGGACCGCCAGGAAAAACTGCGGGAGTATGCCCAAGCGGGCATTCCCGAGTATTGGCTGCTCGACCCGGAAGAGGAAACGATTGAGGTTTACGTCCTGCGCAAACGAGCCTACCGCCTGTGGGCGAAGGCCGGCCGGGGCGAGACGGCGGCTTCCCAACTGGTGACAGGCTTCAAATTGCGTGTGGGCGAGGTGTTCGCGCCGTAAGGGGGGAGGGCGCCGGCTGCGGCGGAAACCCCAGCGCCCCTTCGTTCCTTGTGAACGGCGGGATGATTGAGTTCCCAGTCCTGGCGTTCTGTGAAGTCGCGCACAACGCATTGAAATTGTTCGGGATTCCAATTTCGGCCGGCCTCCCCACCGGCGCCATCTCTAACGATTCCGTTTCCTCGGTTCCACTCATCATAGTTACGCGGACGCTCGCTTATCTGCCGCAACGGGCGGCGCGGTTGTGTCTCTGTGGCAAATTAATCCGCGCGATCGGCGAAATCCGCGGCTGAGCTTGGTAAGATGATTGGGTATGACTCGTTTTACACGGGCGATTTATCCGGGGTCGTTTGATCCCCCGACCAACGGGCACCTGGACCTGATCGGCCGGGGCATCCGCATTTTCGACGAGCTGATCGTGGCCGTGCTCAGCAACCCGGATAAGGACCCGCTGTTTTCCCTCGAAGAGCGCATGGAGATGCTGCGGGAGATCGCCGCGCCGCTGGGCAACGTGCGCGTGGAGGCCTTCGACGGCCTGCTGGTGGAGTACGCGGCCCGCCGCGAGGCGGCGGTGATTCTTCGCGGCATCCGGGCCATCTCCGATTACGAATACGAATTGCAGATGGCGCTGATGAACCGCAAGCTGTTCCCACAGGTCGAAACCGTGTTCATGACCGCCGCCGAGAGCTACAGCTACATCAGCTCGCGCCTGGTCAAAGAGGTTTACCTGCTGGGCGGGTCCATCAGGGAACTGGTGCCCGAGGTCGTTCAGCGGCGCCTGAAGGCCAAACTGCGGCCGTAGGCTGTAGGCTGCGGGAATCGCAGCTTTTCCTGCAGCCCACAGCCTACGGCCCACAGCCCAAGAAGATGCGACTTTCCGACCGCGTTTCCAGAATTTCGGTAAGCTCCACGGCCGCCGCATTGATGGAGGCGGACCGCTACCGCGCCGGGGGCGCGGACCTGGTGGACCTGGCCGTCGGCGAGCCGGATTTCCCCACGCCGGAGAATATCCGCCGCGCCGCGATTGAGGCCATCCAGTCCGGCTTCACCCGCTACACGCCTACCGGCGGCATCACCGAACTGAAGGAAGCCATCTGCCAGTGGCACCGGCGCGAGTTCGGCACCGGGTACACCACCGCCGAGGTCCTGGTCACCTGCGGAGGGAAGCACGCGATTTTTAACGCCGTTTCCGCGCTGATCAACGCCGGCGATGAGGTGCTGCTGCCGGTTCCGCATTGGGTGAGCTTCCCCGATATCATCCGGTACGCGGGCGGCCAGCCGGTGCTGGTGCCGACCGAAGAGGCGGACGGATACGCGCTGCGGGCCGAAGCGGTGGAGCGCGCCATCACCCCGCGCACGCGCCTGCTGATCCTGAACTCGCCGAACAACCCCAGCGGGGCGGTGGTGGCGGCCGGCGAGTTCCGCCGCATCCTTGAATTGCTGTCGGCCCGCGGCATCTTCTTGCTTTCCGATGAGTGCTACTCACACTTCGTTTACGAGGGCGCGCTGTTCTCGGCCGGCGCGCTTCGCGGCGCCCGCGAAAACGCCATCGTGGCCGGGTCGCTGTCGAAGACCTTCGCCATGACCGGCTGGCGCATCGGCTTTGCCCTGGCGCGCCCGGAACTGGTCCGGGCCATGATGAAGCTGCAGAGCCATTCCACTTCCAATCCCAACTCCATTGCCCAGAAGGCGGCGGTGGAAGCTCTGGCCGGCCCGCAGGACGTGGTCGGCATGATGCGCCAGGAATACCGCCGCCGGCGCGACCTCGTTGTCGATGCTCTCAATCGCATTCCCGGCATCCGGTGCTCGATGCCCCAGGGGGCGTTTTACGTTTTTCCGAACGTCGCGGCGTTCCTGGGCCGGGGCGGGCAAGCGGGCGGCGCCCGCCCCGAATCCTCGGCCGAGCTGGCCGGGCTTCTGCTCCGCGAAGGACATGTGGTCACGGTGCCCGGCGAGGGGTTCGGGGCGGGCGGCCATCTGCGCCTCTCTTACGCCGCCTCGATGCGCGAGTTGAAGCGCGGCATCGGACGGATTGCGGAGTTCCTGGGAAGCTTGCGCCGGGCGTGAGTGCCGTGCATCCTCTCCGCAGTTTCAAGTCTAAAGTTTCAAGTTTAAAGTCTTCGCCGGGCCGCAGCCTTGAACTTTAAACTTTAGACTTGCAACTTGAAACTAAATCGGACGAGCGGGCGCGACGGTATAACCGCACGCGCCGCTACCTGAGCCTGGCCGCCTTTCTGGTCGGCTTCGCCTGGCTGGCGGCGCTGCTGTTCCTGGGCTGGTCGGCGGGCCTGCGCGACGCTGCCTGGCAGGTTTCCGCGCGGTATAGCCTGGCGCTCGCCGTTTACCTGCTGCTGGTGTTTGCGGGCGGGCAACTGCTCGGCCTTCCGGTGGATTTTTGCGCCGGCTACGTGATCGAGCACCGCTACGGGTTGTCCAACCAGACCGTTGCCGGTTGGGTTAAGGACCAAGCGAAGAGCGTCCTGATCGGCGGGGCGCTGTCGCTGGCGGCGGCCGAAGTGGCTTACGCGCTGATCCGCCGGCAGCCGGACTGGTGGTGGCTGATCGCCTGGGCCGGTTTCCTGCTGTTCGTGGTGCTGATGGCCAACCTGGCCCCCGTGCTTTTGTTCCCGCTCTTCTACAAATTCCAGCCGCTGGCCGATGAGGAGCTGAAGCAACGGCTGCTGCGGCTGTCGGAACGGGCGGGCGCGCGGGTGCGCGGCGTCTTCGAATGGAAGCTGAGCGAAAAGAGCCGCAAGGCGAATGCGGCGCTGGCCGGCTGGGGAAACACGCGGCGCATCATCCTGGCCGACACTCTGCTCGAGCAATACACGCCCGACGAGATCGAGGCGGTCCTGGCCCATGAGCTGGCCCACCATGTCCATCATCACATCGGCAAGTCTCTAATGCTGCAGGCCATTGCCAGCTTGGCCGGGTTCTGGCTGGCCGGCCACGCGCTACGAGCCTTCGGGAGCCATCCGCGCCTCGGATTCCGCGGGATGGCCGACTTCGCCAACCTTCCGCTGCTGTTGCTGCTGGCGGCGGCCCTCTCCCTGCTGTTGCTGCCCGCCGTGAATGCGATTTCCCGGCATTTCGAGCGGCAGGCCGACGATTACGCGCTCCGCGCCATCCCGCACGCGGGAGCGTTCATTTCCAGCATGGAGAAACTGGCGGCGCAGAACCTTGCGGAGCGGCGGCCCAACCGGGTGATCGAGTTCATCTTCCACAGCCACCCGTCGATGGAGAAACGCATCCGGCGCGCCGTGGCGTATCGCGAAACAACCTAGGGGCGTCCAGCGTCGCGTCAGGCGCCGGTCGAAGCAGGCGGGGCCACGCCGGCTCGCGTGGTGAATGGCTCGATGGGGAGGTCCAGGGGCGGCTCCCGCAGGAACGCCAGACCCTCCATTTCCCGCAGCGCGGCCTGAATATTGGCTTGGGACGCCGGTTCCAGGGTGATGACGAACGGCAGGCGGTGTTTGTCCCAGCCCCGCTCCTGGATCACCGCGTCGATATTGATGTTGTGGCGGGCCAGGATGGCGGCCAGGGCCGCGATAATCCCCGGCTGATCCTCGACGACAAATCGCAGATAGTGGGCCACGGTCCCCTGCGGCGTTCCCAATCCGCAATCCGCAATCCGCAATCCGCAATTCTCGGCCTGGTAACCCAGCGGCGGAACGCGCAGGCGGGCCCCGGAGCGCCGGTCGCGGCCCGCCCGGATCAGGTCGGCCACCACGGCGATGCCGGTGGCGTCGCCGCCAGCGCCGCGGCCGTAATACATGGTGTCGGCGCCGCGCCTCCCCTCCACCCACACCGCGTTGTATGCGCCATCCACTTTGGCCAGCACGTGGTCGCGCGGGATCAGCAGCGGCCGCACCGACAGATCGACCGCATTCGAGCCCACGCGCCGGGCGCTGGCGATCAGGCGAATCGTCGAGCCCAGGCGGTTGGCATAACGGAAGTCCAGCGAGCTGATGCGCGTGATACCCGCGCAGGGGACGGCCGCGACTTCGATGCGCGCCCCGAACGCCATGCGGGCCAGGATGGCCAGCTTGTAGCGGGCGTCATACCCTTCGACATCGGCGCTGGGGTCGGCCTCCGCGTAGCCGCGCGCCTGCGCTTCGGCCAGCACGTCGGCCAGGTCCCGCCCGGTTTTCTCCATGGTGGTGAGAATGAAGTTGCAGGTGCCGTTGAGGATGCCGAAGACAGAGAGGATGCGGTCGCCGGCCAGGCCTTCCCGAATGGCCGCCAGCACGGGAATGCCGCCGGCCACCGCCGCCTCGAACTCCAGCCCCACGCCCTTGCGGCGGGCCAGCGCCTCCAGCTCGGCGCCCGCTTCGGCGATGAGGTTCTTGTTGGCGGTGACCACCGGCTTGCCGGCTTCCAGCGCCGCCGTGACGATCGCGCGCGCCACGCCGGTGCCGCCCACCAGCTCGGCGACGATGTCGGCCTCGGGCGCCGCCACCACCTCCCGCCAATCCTCGGTGCGCGTGACGCCCGCCGGCAGCCAGCCGGTGTCCAGGCTGTGGATGTCCAGGCCGCAGACCGCCGCTATGCCCAGTTCAAAACCCGCCCGGGCGCGGATATCTTCGCGGTGTTCCACCAGCGCGCGCGCTGTTCCCTGGCCGACGTTTCCAAACCCAACGATTCCAACCTTCACCATAAGCACCCCGGCGAATTAAGAATCAAGAATTAAAAATTAAGAATTAAGCAAGAAGCGCTCACTTCGATTTTAGCCCTCGCTTGGTTGCGAGCAATATCGAAGACAGAATCTTGATCAGCTCAGACGTCTCGTCGCGAAGTGGCTTGAGGCGCGAAGCCGAAATCAGGTTCGCTTCGCTTATCAACCGAAGCCAGTAGGCGGATTCCCGCGCTTCCTTGAAAGCGATGTGCAGCTTGGCAATAAAGTCTGGCCGGCTCTGGGCCGCTTGGCCTTCGTGTAGATTGGCTCCAATCGAGGTCCCAGAGCGCAGCAGTTGCTTCCCCAAGACCCGGCCGACGCTGTCCTTCTCAAGTTCGCGGTACAGCTTTACAACTCGCAGCGAGTAGGCGACGGATCGATCGAGGATCGGCGGTGCCGACGCTTTAGCATCCTGAGCCATGACCCTACATGTTAGCGCCCGATTCTTCATTCTTAATTCTTAATTCTTAATTCTTCATTCTCGAGCAGTGCGCGGTGGACCGCGCGAACGGCGTTTGCCAACGCGGCTTCTTCCACGGCGACCGAGATGTTGGTTTCCGTGGCGCCTTGGGCGATGGCGATCACGTTGACGCGGGCGGCCGAGAGCGCGCCGAACAACTTGCCGGCGATGCCTACGGCGCCGCGCATGCCGCTGCCGATCAGCGCCAGGATGGCCACGCCGTCCTGCAGGCTGAGCGGGCGGATGTAGCCGTGCGCCAGCTCCACCGCGAACGATCCTTCCAGGCGGCGCAGGACCCGTTCGGCATCGCCGGCCTGCACCGCGAAACAGAAGCTTTCCTCGCAGGAGGCCTGCGACAGCATCAACAGATCAACGCCCTCATGATCCAGCGCCGAGAAGGCGCGGCTCATGATGCGCATGGCGCTCAACTGGCCGGTGCTTTCCACGGTGATCAGCACCGCCTTCTTCAGCGCCGTCACCGCGCGGGCCCCGCTGCCGCCTCCGTCCAGCCCGTGGGTGCCGCGGGGAGCAATGACCGTGCCCGGCGCTTCCGGCCGGAAACTGGATTTCGTCCAGACCGGGATTCCGCGCTCGGCCAGCGGGGCCAGCGTCTTGGGATGCAGCACCTTCGCGCCGTAATAGGACAGCTCGGCCGCTTCCTGGTAGGTCACCGCCGGCAGCACCCGGGCGTTTGGGACGAGGTTGGGGTCGCCGCTGTAGATGCCTTCCACGTCGGTCCAGATGATGACGTCGGCGGCATTCAGGCAGGCGGCCACCAGCGTGGCCGAGTAATCGGAGCCCCCGCGCCCCAGCGTGGTGGGCGTACCGTCAGCCGTGCCTCCGATGAATCCGGTGATGATCGGCGCAATGCCCTGTTGGAGCAGGCCGGGAACCGCTTCGCGCAGCCGCTCGGCGGTTGGCCCGATCAGCGGCGCGGCTTCACCGAAGTTCGCGTCCGTAACCACCAGCCGAGTGGCATCCAGGGCGCGGGCGGGTGTCCCGGCCTGGTTGAGCGTGGCGGCCAGCAGCAGCGCGCTCAGCCTCTCGCCCACCCCGAGAACGGCGTCCATGGTGCGCGCCGGGCAGTGTCCGAGCCGTGCGATTCCCTCGCACGTCTTCTCCAGGTCGGCCAGGATGGCCGCCGCCGCGCCGGCGTAATCCTGGCGTTGTCCGGGGCCAAGCAGGGCCTCGGCGGCCTGAAAGTGCCTGCCGCGCAAGGCCGCCAGGGTCTGTTCCAGCTCCGCGGCTTCGTCGTCGGCCGCCAGGCGGGCAATCCTGACCAGTTGGTCGGTCACCTTGGACATGGCCGAGACGACCGTCACCGTCGGCTGCTGTCGCGTCTGCTCCGCCACAATGCCGGCTGTGGCCCGGATTCGCTCGGCGTCGCCCACCGAGGTGCCTCCGAATTTCATTACGCGCAAGTCACGAAGAATTGCGGATTGCGGATTGCGGATTGCGGATTTCTCGCCCATCTCAGCGTCCTTACTGACCGGCGGATCGCAAACGATCAGTTGCGGGCAATCCGCAATCCGAAATCCGCAATCCGCAATTAAAAAAGGCCACTGTCCATCTGCTGGACAATGGCCTGATTTGGAAACCCGTTGTCGAATGCGCTCAGGCCACTATCCAGACCCGCCTGTGCGGGTTGTGGTTGTCGTGGCTATCGAGCGCATCAACATCACCGCTATCCTACCATGAAATCCGAAATCCGCAATCTGAAATCCGCAATTCTCACACCCCCCAAGCGCAGTCCTGCGTGGGAGAGGTCTTCGCCTGCGGTTGCTTGTCGGCCTGGCGAACCAGCCAGAGCTGATAAGCGTCGGCCAGGGCCTGCCAACTGGCCTCGATGATGTTCTCCGACACTCCGACGGTGACGAAGGTGTCCGCGCCGTCACTGGACTCCACCAGCACCCGCACGCGGGAAGCCGTGCCCTCGGCGGCGCCCAGCACCCGCACCTTGTAGTCGATCAGGTGAACGGCCTTGATGCCCGGGAACAGGGCCGACAGCGATTGGCACAGGCAGTCGTCCAGGGCATGCACCGGGCCGGTATGCTCGGCCACCGAATGGTAGATCCGGCCACCGGCTTCAATGGAGAGGAAGGCGTGGGAGGTGGGCGGCGCTCCCAGGCGCTTCTCGATCATGACCCGGAATTCGCTGAGGCGGAAGAAATCGCTGGGGGTGCCGTTGGCCTGGCGGGCCAGCAACTCCAGGGTACCCTCGGCCGCTTCCAGGTCGTAGCCCATCGACTCCAGTTCCTTCACCTGGCGGACCAAGTCGCGGGCGCCGCTCACGTCCAGCTTCTCGTCCAGGCCCAGTTCCTTCAGCCGGTAGAGCAGGTTGCCCTTTCCCGACAGCTCGCTGACCAGCACCCGGCGGTGGTTGCCGACCAGGGCCGGATCCATGTGTTCGTAAGTGGAACTGTCCTTCATGAGCGCGCTGACGTGAACGCCGGCCTTGTGCGCGAACGCGCTGCGGCCCACGAACGGCATCTCCTCGCGTAGCGGGAGGTTGGCCAGCTCGGCCACGTAGCGCGCCACGTGAGGCAGCAGGCGCAGCCGCTCCGGCTCCAGCACCCGCTTCTTCAGCTTCACCTCCAGCACGGGGATGAGGGAGCAGAGGTTGGCGTTGCCGCAGCGCTCGCCGTAGCCGTTGATGGTCCCCTGCACGTGCGTGGCGCCGGCCAGCACCGCGGCAATGGAGTTGGCCACGCCCAGGTCGCAGTCGTTGTGGGTATGGATGCCCAGGCGAACGCGCACCCGCTGGCGCGCCGCCGCGGTCGCTTCCGAAACGAAGCTGGGCAGGCTGCCGCCGTTGGTGTCGCACAGCACGATGGCGTCGGCGCCCGCCCCCTGCGCCGCCTCCAAGGTCGCCAGCGCGTACTCCGGGTCGGCGGCGTAGCCGTCGAAGAAATGCTCGGCATCGTAAATCACTTCCTTGCCGCGCGCCTTCAGGTAGGCCACCGTTTCCGCGATGATCCGCAGGTTCTGCTGGCGCGTGATGCGCAGGGCCCGCTCCACGTGCAGCGGCCAGCTCTTGCCGAAGACCGTGACCGTGGGCGTGCCGGCCCCCAGCAGCGCCTGCACGTTAGGGTCGGTTTCCACCGGGTTCTTTGGGTGGCGGGTGGCGCCGAAGGCGACCAGCCGCGCGTGCGTCAGCTTCAGCTCACCCGAGCGGGCGAAGAATTCCGCGTCCTTGGGGTTGGACCCCGGCCAGCCGCCCTCGATGTAATCCACGCCCAGTTCGTCCAGCCGCCGGGCGACCATCAGTTTGTCGTCGGCCGAGAAGGAAACACCTTCGCCCTGCGCTCCGTCGCGGAGCGTGGTGTCGTAGATCTCGACCTGATCGCCCGGGTGGCTGTGGTTCAGCTCGGACATGTGCCAAGCCTTTCGGGAAGTGACAAGTGACACGTGACAAGTGACGAGCGGCACTCGCGCGCTGCGGCTTGTCACTGGTCACTCTTCACTGCTTTTTTGCGGCCGCGCTCTTGGCGAGGTAGGTCATCATTTCGCGCAGCTTCCTGCCCACCAGCTCGATGGGCTCGCGTGCCGCCTCCTCGCGGTAGCGGTTCATGTTTGGCCGCCCCTTCTTGTTTTCCTCGATCCATTCCCGCGCGAAGGCGCCGGACTGGATGTCGGCCAAAATCTGTTTCATCGTGGCGCGGACGTGCTGGTCGATGACTTTCGGCCCGCGCGTGTAATCGCCGTACTCGGCCGTGTCGCTGACCGAGTAGCGCATGTAGGCCAGACCGCCCTGCTGGATCAGGTCGGTGATCAGCTTCAGCTCGTGGAGGCACTCGAAGTAAGCGATCTCCGGCTGGTAGCCGGCCTCGACCAGGGTTTCAAAGCCGGCCTTGACCAGCTCGGAAACGCCGCCGCAGAGCACGGTCTGCTCGCCGAACAAATCGCTTTCCGTCTCCTCCTTGAAGGTGGTCTCGATGACGCCGGCGCGGGTGGCACCGAGCGCGTCGGCGTAAGCCAGCGCCGTCTGGCGGGCGGTCCCGCTGGCGTCCTGGTGGACGGCCAGCAGCGCCGGTACGCCCACGCCTTCCAGGTAGACTTCGCGGACACGGTGCCCGGGGCCCTTGGGCGCCACCATGGCCACGTCGATGTCGGGCGGCGGCGCCACCTGCCCGAAATGGATATTGAACCCGTGGGCGAACATCAGCAGCTTGCCCTTCCCCAGGTGCGGCTGTATCTCCGCATAGACGGCCGGATGCTGATCGTCGGGGACCAGCATGGTAATGATGTCGGCGCGCGCGGCGGCCTCCGCCGCTGCGCTCAACACCTCCAGCCCTTCCCGGCGGGCCCGCTCCGCCGCGTCGCTCGCCGTTTCGGCGACCACCACCTTCACGCCCGAATCGCGCAGGTTCAGGGCGTGCGCATGTCCCTGGCTGCCGTAGCCGAGGATGGCAACCGTTTTGTTGTCGATATAAGAGCGATCCACGTCACTGCGGTAATAGATTTTCGCCATCTCATCTCCTCACGGAATTAAGAGTTAAGAGTTGAGAGTTAAGAGTTAGGACGCTCGGGGCAACTCTTAACTCTTAACTCTTAACTCATCTATTATTTTCCGACGCCGACCATGGCCATGCGCCCGCCGCCGTTCCGGGGCAGGGAAGCGGCGCCGCGGGGTAGGGCTACGGCGCCGGTCCGCGCCATCTCCACGCGCCCGTAGTGCTCGAGCACGCGCAACAAGGCTTCCAGTTTGTCGCCGTCGCCGGTCACTTCCAGCGTGATGCTGCCCGGCGCCGCATCCACCACCTTGGCCCGGAATATCTCCGCCTCTTGGAGGAGCCGCGACCGCATTTCGTGCGGCACGTGGACCTTGATGAGCGCCAGCTCGCGCTGCACGGCCGGCGTATCGGTCAGGTCCAGCACCTGGATGACATTGACCTGCTTGTGCAGTTGCTTGAGCACCTGCTCGCGGGTCTCTTCGGCCACATCGACGACCATGGTGATGCGCGAGAATTTCGGGTCCATGGTCTTGGCCACGGTGAGGCTCTCGATATTGAAACCGCGGGCGCTGAACAGGCCGGCAATACGGGCCAGCACGCCCGACTTGTTTTCCACCAGCACCGATAAGGTCTGCGGCATAAGAACCCCTGGCTGTAGGCCGCAGGCTGTAGGCTGTGGGCTGCAGGCTCCAGTCTTGAGTGGGCAGCGCCGCCAAACGGCCTACAGCCTATAGCCTACGGTCTACAGCCTCTCATCAGCTCATTTCCCCGGCGCCGCTGTCGCCGACGGCGACCGGCGCTGGCGCGGCCAGCGAAGCGCGCGCCGTCTGCTCGTCCAGGAAGATGTCCTGCAATGCGCCCCCGGCCGGGACCATGGGGAACACGTTTTCTTCGCGCGAGACACGCACGTCGGTCAGCACCGGGCCGGGATCGTTCAGCGCCGACTCGACCGCCTCGCGCAGCTCGGCTGGGTCGCTGACCACCTGCCCGCGCAGTCCAAAGGCTTCGCCGAGCTTGCCCGCGTCCGGGAACATCGGGAACTCGACGGCCGAGTAGCGGCCGTGGCAGAACAGGTCCTGCCACTGCCGCACCATGCCGAGAAAGCCGTTGTTGGAGATAAAGATCTTGATGGGCAGGCCGTAGGCCATAATGGTAGCCAGTTCCGGCAGGCTCATCTGGAACCCCCCGTCGCCCACCACCGCCACCACGCGCCGATCGGGGCACGCGAACTGAGCGCCGATGGCCGCGGGCACGCCATAACCCATCGAGCCCAGCCCGCCCGACGTCAGCCAGGTGCGCGGATGGCGCAGCTTGATCCACTGCGCGCTCCACATCTGATGCTGGCCCACGTCGGTGGTGACGATGGCTTCGCCGTCAATGGCCCGCGAGATTTCCTGGAAGAGGCGCTGGGGCATGATGCGGTCGTTCCGGTCCTCGTAAGCGAACGGATGTTCGCGCTGCCAGCCCCATACCGTCTCCAGCCAGGCGCGGCGCTCCGCGGCGTTCTTTAGGCCGCCGGCCGGCGCCTCGCGCGTCTCGGCGATGCGCCGGTTCAGCTTCTCCAGCACCCGGCCCACATCACCCACGATGGGCACATCCGCCCGCACGTTCTTGCCGATCTCGGCGGGGTCGATGTCGATATGGATGATCCGGGCGTGGCGGGCGAAGGCCTCCAGCTTGCCGGTGACGCGGTCGTCGAAGCGCACCCCGA
>Ga0315280_10003722_pt1 | contig 23138 bp, 21 predicted proteins | sample YL17G06_40_MG_FD_203697 | JGI IMG/M metagenome (GOLD analysis project Ga0315280, IMG submission 203697) | Sediment microbial communities from Yellowstone Lake, YNP, Wyoming, USA - YL17G06_40 | ecosystem: Environmental > Aquatic > Freshwater > Lake > Sediment | place: USA: Wyoming | collected... | reverse complement strand
TGCGCCGCGGCTGCGCCGCGTCAATGGCGTAGAGCGCGGCGGGCTCGCTGTCCACCAGCATGTGCCGGCCCACCAGCAGGCCGAGTTCACCGGTGGCGTTGAACTGGAACGTGAACGCGATGCGCGAGGCATCGAAACGCGCATCGAGCAAGTCGCGCCCGAGCGTCGTATTGCGATGCCCGATCCCCGCCAGCGACGCCAGAGTGGGCAAGACGTCGACCTGCTGCGCCCAGGTCTCGATCCGGCGCGGCGCGATTCGCCCCGGGGCATAGATCAACAACGGCGTATGGCCCTGCGTGATCGCGAGGTCGCGCCACGCGGGCGGGTAGTGCGGGCCCGTGGCGCCGATGATGCCGTGGTCGCCGATAAAGGCGAAGATCGTGTTCTCGAAGTACGGCTTGCGGCGCGCATGCTGCATGAACTGGCCGATGCACCAGTCGAGATAGGCGAAGGCACGGTATTCCTCGGCCGAGATGAAGCCGTTGCGCTGCAACGCATCATGCGGCGGAATCGGCGGGTCGAATGCGGCTGCGTCCTCCGCGGGTATGGTGTACGGGCGGTGGTTGCCGCTGGTCTGGATCACCGCGAAGAAGGGTTGCGGCTGCGCGCCCAGCCACTGGTTGGCCTCGAGCAGCAGGTTCTTGTCCGACACGCCCCAGACGTCGACAACCGGCGCCTTCAACCGGTCCTGTTCGACGATTTCGATGCCGGGGATGTTCGCCGCGAGCAGGCCACGCACGTTCGCCCACGAGGTGCTGCCGCCGATGAAGTAGAACTTCTTGTGCTGCTTGAATTCGCTCGCGATCGTGAACTGGTCCGCCGCCGCCGGATTGCGCGACGCCGTCGATTGGCGCGAGACGTCGGGCAGCGCCGTGATCGTGGCGAACACGCCGCGCGCGGTGTGCGCATGCGCGCTCATCATGTGCGTGAAGAGCAACCCCTGCTTCGCCAGCGCGTCGAAGTTCGGCGTCGCCCCGAGCGGGCTGCCGAGCGCGCCGACCTTGTGCCCGGCGAACGACTCGAGCAAGACCAGCACGACGTTGGGCGGCGGCGCGTTCGCGGCATGCAGCTTCGGCGCCACTTCGCGCAGCAGCGAAATCGGCTCGTTGCCTTGCAGGGGTGGCAGACCGACGAAGGCGCGCATGCGGTTCGCCGCCGGCCGCAGCCGAAGCTCGTCGATTCCGGTGTCGCGAAACGACCAGGTGTCGACCAGGTTGTGCAGCGGGTTCAACGCCACGGCTTGGGCAAAGGCCGAGGGCAACGCGGAGGCGTCGCTCCAGCGCAAGGGGTACTGCGAAACCTTGCCGTGCACCACACCAACCGCCACCAACAGCACGGCGGCTTCGGTGAGCCTGGCGCGCACTGCGCTGCGCGGCGCACCGGGCCGGATCGCCCAACGCCAGGCCCAGCCGAACCCCCAGAACCACAGCAACGACCACAGCGCCAGACCGGCCGCGATCCACAGCACCGGATAGGACTGCCACACCATGCCCGTGGCCTCGCGTGCATCTCGCGCCAGCGTGAACAAGACCGACGACAAGCGCTGCGTCAGGTAGGCGTAGTGGCCGGCGTCGAAGATGAATCCGAGCGCCCAGATGCTGCTGGCGAGCATCCAGTAGCCGCGCCAAAGGCGCGGCCATGCGGGAGGCCGCAGTCTTCTGCCGAGCCACGGCAAAGCGCCCAACAGCCACGCCAGCGCGACGCTGACCAGCGCCACGCGTGCGTCGAAACGCAGGCCGAGCAGTAGCGCGCGCGCCCAGTCAGCGCTCGGCAAGCCCGGCCCGGACGGGTTGAACCAAAGCGCGAAGGCAAGACGCGCGACTGTGCCGCTGGTGCACAACAGCGCGGCGAGCAGCAGCGCCAGACGCAAGGACGCGGTCATTGGGATTCGCCTTCAATCATTCGAAAGCCGGTCGGCAGTTGGCCAATTGCCGACGTTCCTTGCGGGCTGCGTGCAAGCGTCGCGCAGGGGCAGGTGGCTTGGGGCACGTTCTCCGGCCCACGCTCGCGGGTCACCGTGTTCGGTTCGCAGGCGTCGCGCCATCAACAGCGTCTGTTCGGACGCTGGTCGCGGCCACCGCGAATCGGGCCTGCGCCCGTGCCCCAAGCCACCTGCCCCGGCACCCGGGTCACATGCGAATGCGTGGCATGCCACCCCGGATGAATCAGGGCGGTGGTGGTGCCCCCGGGCGCAGGCCCCATTCGCGGTCGCCCCCCATGCCTGCAGGGCACGGCGGTGTTGATGCGGCTGTGCGTGGCAGGCATCCACGGTCGCCCGCGAGCGTGGGCCGGAGAACGGGGGCACCGCCGCCGCCCTGCCGCCGCGACGTCGGCATGCCGACCGTGCGCGCACGGGGACCTCTTGGCCGATCGCCGCCCGGCTTTCCAATGATTGAAAGAGCAACCATATCAAGCCCATGGTCACAAACCCGCGGCAGTCATGCGTCGCGATTCAAGCGCCAGGCGTCTGCGCCGCCTGTGCCGCCGGTGGCACGCGTCGCAAGCGCCGCCATGCCGCGAGCAGAGTGGCGCATACCGACCAGCACCAGAGCCACGGGTCGAGAAAGGCGTCGAACAGATTGCCGCTGGGCAGCCGCGTCAAGCAAAACACGACGACGCAGGCAAGCACAACCAGCCCGGTACCGCGCATCGTGACGCTGCGCAGCGTCCAGAGCGCCCAGGCTCCGGCGAACAAGGCTGCGGCCGGGGCCCACCGCGGATCGAAGCCTAGCGCATACAGACCCGTGTTGAGCCAGCCGCAGCTGTCGGCATAAAGCCACGCGCCGCCAAGCGCCAACACCAGCGCGAAGCGAGGATTCATGGGCAAGTGCGGGCTGGCCGCCATGCTCATGCCTTGCGCGCGGCGCACGACGTTTGTCAACAGCCTGGGCGCGCTCTGAAGAAGATGTGGCCTGGCCATTTCATCCATTCCGCGCTGGGCATGGTCGCCGCCAAGCGGAGGCGTTACGGCGCTCAGCAGCGTTGCGGCATGCCGGTTCGGGCCTGGCAACGCAAGCGGCAACACCAGGCAGGCGACGAGCATCACGCTCGGGTACTGAAACATGAGGCCCAACCAATACGCCGCGGACGCGGCGCCGGGCAACCACATGGCAGCAAAGGCAACTACCGCCGCGATCGCAGTCGCACCCGGCGCTGGCGCAGCCCAGCGTGCCCCGGCGCGAAGCAACAGCGCAGCCAGCACGATGCCCCACGCGAAGCGCGAGTACAGCCATTGCCAGTCGAGGTCGGGGAGGTTCATTCAAGGCTTGCGTAGCGCGGGGCGCTGTCGGCCACGATATCGTAGACATGGTGTGCGATGGCGCCGCGCATCAGCGTGAAGGTGAGGTGCAGCTGGCCCCCGACCTGCAGCAGGCTCGGATAGGAAAACTCGTCGCCGGGTGCACCGCGCCGAATGTCTTGCGCCTCGCCCCAGTGCACTGCATCGGTCGAGGTTGACAGACGCAGCCATTGGCGCGGCGCGGCAGGCTCGGGCAACTGGTCGTTGTGCGCCATCACGAAGCCGGCGTCGGCAAGGCGGATTGCGGCAATCGAACTGTCATCGTTGCGCAAGCCAAGCGCCGCCTGGTCCCGCCAGTGCAAGCCGGCATCGATGCTCGTCGCGCGCTGGATTCGATGCAACGCGCCATGGTCGCGCATCAGCGCATGGAGTTCGGTGGCGGAAACCGGCAGCAGCGCCGGCTGCAGCGAGGTTCTGGACGCACCGATGCGAACGCTGCGCAAGGGCCGACCTTGCGCATCCATCGTCACCAGCATCGGGTACTTGTTGCCCAACTCGAAATACGCCGGCAACAGCCAGCCGCCGTCGGCCAGCGCGACCGGGTTGGTCCGCACCAGGACACTGGTGTTGAACAGCGGCGACAGCGGCAACACGCGTTGCGCCGCGAACCTGCCGCCACGGTCGTCGGAAACCAGGTGCACCACGCGCGAAGCCGCCCAGCCGCCGAGGCCGGTCGCCACCACATAGAGGTGGACGCGGCCGTCGCGCGCGACCCAGGCTGCCGGATTGCCAAGGCGCCGCACGCCGAAGCCCAACTGCCGCGACAACTCGCCACGCTCGACGACGCGCCGCGCGGCGCTCCAGGCTCCGTCCTTCCAGTGCGCCGCGTAGACCGCGACATCGGCAGCGCTTTCGCGCGCGCCGGCCCACCAGAAAGCGAGTACCTCACCGTCGTCGAAGGCCGCCAGCGCGCTGCCATGCGCGGACGGAACACCCTCTGGCATCGGGATCGTGGACACCGAACGCAGACTCAGGCGCGGCGGCGCGGCCGGCGGCGTTGTCGCTTGCGCCGCGGCGAGCGCCAGGCGCTGGGCTGTCGCAGCGGGCTGCTGCGCATGGCGAACCCCTTCGGCCACGACGCAAGCGCCGAGCAGCGCCATAGCCCAGGGCATGACCCGGGCAGCCAGGCCCCGATCGGCAGGCTCAAGCGGCGCCACACCAGGCATCAGATGAAGCGCCGGCCCAGCAGCCCGCTGCGTCCCGCCGCGTCGTACAAGGCATCCCGATCATCGGGATGCGCCAGACCGATGATGGCGCGCGCGCGCTCCGAGACGCTCTTGCCCTTCAGATTGGCGATGCCGAATTCGGTGACGACGTACATCACGTCGGTGCGCGGCGTCGTCACCACCGTGCCCGGTTCCAGCCCGACAACGATGCGAGACGCCGGCCTGGAACCCTTCATGTAGCGCGACGACAGGCACATGAACGACTTGCCGCCCTCCGACATGTAGGCCCCGCGCACGAACTGCAACTGCCCGCCGGTGCCCGAGACATGGCGGTGGCCGTTGCTTTCGGAGGCGACCTGCCCGCTCAAATCGACCTGCATGCAGTTGTTGATCGAGACCACGTTGCGGTTCAGCGCCACTTGCTGCGGCAGATTCGTCAGATCCACCGGCAGCGACAGGCAGATTTCATTGCCGTCGATGAAGTCGTAGGTGCGCTTGCTGCCGAGCGAAAACGTGAACACGATCTTGCCCGGGTGGCTTTGTTTGTGGCGGCCGCTGAGTTTGCCGCGTTCGGCCAGGTCGACCATGCCGTCGACGAACATTTCAGTGTGCACCCCCAGGTCGTGCAGCTTCGACTCAGCGATCGCCGAACAGACGGCGTTGGGCATGCCACCGATGCCGATCTGCAAACAAGCACCGTCGCCGATCTCGCGCAAGATGAAGTCGGCCACCTGCCGATCGACGTCGCCGATCGGCGCCCCGGGCACTTCGGCCAGCGCCACGTCGGGGCCCTCGATCACGGCGTCGACTTCGCTGATGTGAACCACGTTTTCCACGCCATGGATCACCGGCATGGCCGGGCAGGTTTCGACCACGATGCGTTTGGCCACATCACAAATCGCGCGCGAATAGGTGTTGCTGATGCCGAAATTGAAGTAGCCGTGGCGGTCCATCGGCGTCGTCTTCAAGACGACGAGGTCGACGCTCAGATGGCGGCGGTAGATGGCAGGAGCCTCACCGAAATTGAAAGGCACGTAACTCACCAGCCCCGCTTCCGATTTCTTGCGGTCGTAGGCCGAAAAATGCCAGTTCTCGTTGATGAAGTGGCGTTGCTCGGGGTCCTGCTCGATCACCTGGCGCGGCCGCACGCTGAGTGCACCGCGCACGATCACGTCGCGCAGGTCCGTCTTGCGCTGCGCCAGCGCAGCGTCGAACGCATCGGGTTGGCTCAGGCCGAAGCCGTAGTCCAGCCGCTCGCCCGACTTCACGTCAGCGGCGACGTCGGCGGCGCTGCGGCGCTTGGCGTGGAGAAGGCGATCGAAGCTCGAACTCATGGCGGGCACCGTGGTGTTGATGAGAGCAGGCGCATTGTCGCGGTTTCGATTCTGCATGGCCTTGGTGAAAAGCCATACGCGGCGCGCATCCGGCGCGCCGGACAGACGCCTGGTCCAGGAGTGTGGGCCCGAGCATCGCCGCCGCGGGCGGCATGGCGATCCCGACGCATCGGCGCGGCGGCGCCGTCGACCGCGTCGGGCGCCACAAATTGGCACCCGGCCCGCCGCGCATCGCGTCGCGCAAGGGCATCGAGCCGAGCGAGCGCTACATTCGCGGCAGCCCGGCGTCGATTGCGCCGGCCGAGCCCAAGTCGAGTCTGGTGGCCGGGGGCTCGCGCCTCGCGCAGTTGTGCAAGTCCAGCGCGCACGGCCGATTTCAGGCACCATGGCCGCACCAGCGAGTTTCGGGAGCCGATGATGCACCAACCCGTCCGACGAACTGTATTGGCCGCTTTGGCAGGCCTGGCTTGCGCAGCCCGGGCCGCGCCGCCCGAAGTGCCGGCGCAAGACGCGCGCGAAATTCGTGCCGTGATCGAAGCCCAGCTCGCGGCTTTTCATGCCGACGACGCGGAGCGCGCGTTTTCGTTCGCGTCGCCGTCGATCCGCGCGCAGTTCGTTGTCGCCGACTACTTTCTTGCCATGGTGCGCGGCGCTTACCCGGTGGTGTACCGGCCACAGACGCTGGCCTTCCTGCTCGCCGAGGTGATCGACGGCGGGACGATCCAGCGCGTGCGCATGACGGATCGCAGCGGCGCGGCCTGGCTCGCGAACTATCGCATGCAGCAGCAGCCCGACCGCAGCTGGCGCATCGACGGCTGTGTCGTCACGCGTGACACCGGTGTGACAGCCTGAGCCTGCACCTTGCGGCATTGGCAGCGCATCGCGCGCTGGCGCGACAAGGCGCAACGTTTGAGCCAGGCCGGCACCGAAGCTGGGACGCCAGGCCCGGGCTGGCAAAAAGGTAGCGCGCAGCGCCAGCCCGGGCCTGGTGGCGTGCCGTTTTCGAACCTGAGCCGGCGACGATGCCCAATGTCAGACATGAGGCGCCAACGCAAGGCATCGCCTGGGGTTTGTGCGCTCGATGGAAGGGCTAGCCCCAAAGCGATGCACTCGTGTTCTGATCGGCGAGCTTTTTCATGTTTGGTTCGGAGAGTCTGTAGCTGAGCTTTTCGACGACTCGCTCAGCACCAAGGCCCTCGTAGAAGGCGATCCCACCGGCGTTCGATGCCTTGACGGGCCAGTCCATGCGGCGGCAACCGTTTTCAAAGGCGTACCGGGCCACCCGCGCCATGAGCGCCCTGCCAATCCCCTTGCTTCTCTGCGACGACCTCACGTACAGCTCCTTCAGCTGGCAATGCTTGCGCTTGTCCGCGGCAAAATCGACCAGTGAATAGACCAGTGTGATGGCTGCCAAGCCAAGCACCGCGCCGTCGTCGCCTGAAGCCACGACCAAACGATGGGGCGACTCGAGCGCCAACAAGTTCTCGAAGAGGTGTTCTCCCACGACCTCGCGGGGGACCACGAAACCTTCGTTGTAGAAGGCATGAAGCTCGCACAGCAGGTCTATCAGCGACTCATGCTGAGTTTCAGAGACCAGTTCAACGCGCATAGGGTGTTGCTGCAGGCCAGCGTTTGAAGTGAGCCGCTGCTCGAGGCCGCAGGCCGGAAGCGGCCGGCTCGACTGAAGGGTTGGAACTCATCGGCCCCATGCGAGGCGTGCGGCGACTGATGCGCCGAGGGGTGAGACGGCTACGACGAAGGCGACGACGTTGAAGACGACCGTGAACCAGAAGACAGCGCGGAACTCGGCCTTCGATGACTTGTGACGCAGAAACTGCTGGCCGACGATAGCACCGGGCCAACCACCAAGCAGGGCCAGTAGATGCAGCGTTGCTTCAGGAATGCGGCGAGAGCCGGCAGCGGCGGCTGACTTGTCGATTGCATAAGCGAGGAAGCAGACCACGCTGAGCAAGACGTAGGCCACGGCCACCCAGCCTGACATGCGCCAAAGCACCGATGCCACGACGAACAAGACGACGAACGCGGCAAGGACGAGGTAGGTTGCCGTGCCCCACTGGGCTGGCTTGGGGGCCGGACGGACAGACTCCGCCGCACGGGTCAGCCGGGTATTCGTTGAGGGTTTGAATGGCAACGCCCGGACGAGTTTCGCCCGTTTCTTGCCCTCGGGCGTTTGTTCGAGTTCGAACGAGACTCTCAGCCCTTCCTGTGGTTGACTTCGATTGTCTTGAAACGCATTGATGTGCACGAAGACGTCGGGGCCACCGTCGTTCGGCAGGATGAAACCAAACGCACGCTCCGAGTTCCAGGTCTTGATCGTGCCTTCGCGACGCATGGTCGGTGGTTGTAAGTCCTAGACAAAATGGCTTCGTGACCGACGCCGGTCCGTGCCCCGCGAAACCGCCGGTTGCGCGCCAGGGACGTGCCGAGCGACACCCATGCACCGGACCGGCGGGCGCTCGGGTCGCTGCGAATTCACGAGGAGTCGGACCATGAAGGAATCTAGCACTCTGCAGGTTGGTTTGTTGACGAGCGGTTCAAGCGCTTCACGCTGCGTGGCCAGGCCAAGGTGGAAGCGCAGCGGAAGCTGTTCGCCCTGATGCACAACATCGAGAAGCTCGCGCATCACGGGTATGCACAGTGAATGCCGAGGGCCAGACCGTTCGCATTGCATCGCCGCGCGGGGGCACAAGGCGCCAGGGCCGGGTCGTGAAGCACGAGGCAGGCTCAAGGCAACTTCTTGTGCGCCGCGTGCACTGCAAGCATGTATCTCAGGCGGCCACTCCGAAGAGGGCTCCAACTCCTGCGGTCAGTCCCATCGCCAACGCTCCCCAGAAGGTGACGCGAGCGGCAGACACGAGCAACGGTGAGCCCCCGGCACGGGCCGCAATCAGACCCAGGAGTGCAAGAAAGAAGAGTGAGCTGCCCGCCAGGCCCCACATGAGCGTCGAAGCCGGGAGCAAGAGAACGATCAGCAGAGGTAGAAGTGCGCCGGCGGCAAAGGTGCCAGCAGAGGCGAACGCAGCCTGCACTGGTTTGGCGGCCAATGTGTCCGATATTCCGAGCTCGTCTCGCGCATGCGCTGTGAGAGCGTCATGCGCCATCAATTGGGCCGCAACGCTCGATGCCAACGTCTCATCGAGTCCACGCTTGACGTAGATCGCCGTCAGCTCTGCGTGTTCCTGCTTCGGATTCTCAGCCAGCTCTTTCTTCTCACGAGCCAGATCTGCACTTTCGGTATCGGCTTGTGAACTGACCGAGACATACTCGCCCGCAGCCATTGACATGGCTCCGGCAACGAGGCTCGCGACGCCGGTGACAAGAATGGCCTTGGTCCCTGCACCTGTTGCCGCCACGCCCAGGACAAGGCTGGCAGTCGAAACGATCCCGTCATTCGCGCCAAGAACGGCGGCACGCAGCCAGCCTGTGCGGTGTGTCCTGTGTCTCTCACTGTGTCTCATGGTGGATACCAAGTGATGGGGTTGCTGGCAACGTCTGACGTGCGCGTTCAGCGGCTGCCAACGACAGTCCGCTGGACCGATGGGTTGGGCATCGCTGCCTGCTCCTGCGGCATGGCTATTGCTTCGCCTTTTGGGCACCGAGCCACTGCGCGGCTCGGCGCTGCCCTTCGGCAATTTCCGCTGGGGTCAGCTTGGCCTGCGCCGACTCGACCGAAACGCGAATCCTTTCTGCCCCTTCGCCCCCCGGCGCCATGGCGATGGTCCACCACTTTGCAGCCTCGACGCGATCCTTTGCCACGCCTTGTCCTTGGTAATACATGGCGCTCAACCTGAATTGCGACGATTGCTCCCCCAGTTCTGCGGCCCTCAAGAACCACTCGGCTGCGCGACCATCGTCTTGCACAACCCCCATTCCAAATTCATACATCCTGGCCAGGTCGGACGCCGATTCGGCGTCTCCGCCTTCGGCGGCTCTTTCGAAAAGGGCGACGGCCTGGTTGTTGTCTTGTGCGACACCTTCGCCGTGGTAATACATCAGAGCCAGTCGCCTCAGGGCCTGCGCATTCCCGTTTGCGGACGAGCGTTGAAATGCGCTTGCGGCTGCTGCGTAGTCGTTTCGCTCATGAGCCTGGATGCCCTCTTGCAGATCCCCAGAAGCGCACGAAGCGAGCAGCACTGCGCCGACAGTGCCAAGTGTGGCAATGAAATTCATATCACGCCTCTGCTGGAAGTTCAGATTGGAAAGGCCTCACGTTGGAGTTCAGCCGCCCGCGGGGGCCGCAGGCCGGAGCAGGTTGGCGGTAGCGCCGGGTCAGGCCACTCAGTGAGCACGGTAGGCTGCATGGCAGGCGACGCACTGCTCAGTGACCTTGGACAAGGCTCCGACCGCGCGAGACAGGTTTCCATCTGCGCCGGTTTCCTGGGCAACCAGGGCAAACTGACTCGCGGCCTTGTGCATCCGAGTGCCAATGTCCTGCATCGGCTTTGGCATGAATGGCGCCATATGGGAGGCTCCATGCGACTCCAGAGAGGAAAGGCCAATTCGTTGTTCGGCGATGTCCGCTGCGCGTTGGTAATCGGCTGCGCCAAGAGCTCGCTGAATCTCAGTCACCGCCAGCAGGTGGTCCCGCATGTTGGACAGCATGTGCTGACTCATGGGCGCGGGCATCGTGACCAGTTGACGCGCATCGTCGGCCGCTGCTGCCGGTGCACTGCACGTTGCCGCGATCATTGTGAGAATGACAGTTCTCTTCATTGGGTGATCCCCAGGCGGGCGGAGGGCCTCGGAGCGGCCCAAGGTTTGAGCCAAGCGGCGCGCAGCAGCAGAACGAGCATGGCCCAGAATGAAATCAAGGCCATGCGCGCAATGCCGTTGTAGGCCCGGTTGCGTGCAGGGTTAGGCAGCCACTCGCCGCAGGGTCCGGGGCGAAATGCGGTTGATCTCCCGCAATATGCTTGGCACGAGCGGAGTCAAGTGCTCCATCCGATTGCTGACTGCCTCGACAATGAGGACCGCGATCGGAAGCGTTGCCAAGTTCTGCTGGTACTCAAGGTTCTGATCCATCGTCAAGAACGCGTCGAACTGGCTTGCAGCCAGCGCCAGCAGCTTTCCATTCTTGATTCCCGCCCACCCACTCTGCGGCACGGTCGTGGCTTCATGCCCAACGAGTAGCGCGCAGAGGCGGCGTGGAAGATCTTCGTCAAGCAGGATGCGCATCTCGTGTCAATGCGGCCCGTGCCTGTTCCAGAACAGCGACGGCAAGGTCCCTACTGACAGAAGGGAAGTCATCAAGAAAGACCTCGAGGGGCTCACCTGCCTCCAGGTGGTCGAAGAGGGTTTTGATGGGGACTCGCGTCCCGCGAAAGACCGGTGTCCCACTGTGGATCTCTGGATCGACGACGATCAGTTCAGTGTTCATGGGTGGACCTTCGGTGAGACCAATGCCCAACAGTGTACCGCCGAGGAATATTGTTGATGCCTGGACAAAATGGCTTCGTGACCCAGGGTGGTCCGACCCTCGCGACACCGCAGGTTGCGCGCTAGGGGTGGATCCGAAGCCGCCGGGTTGCAACAAGGCCGTTTGTAGATTTGCAGTCCGTTCTCTGTTTTGATCTGGCTTCGCGGCACAAGCGCTTCTCAGGTCTCACAGCCCCAGTTCGGAAAGGCAATTCAACCTCACGCACTTCACGTCGAGGGAGGTCCTTCCAGATGGGTCAAGCGCCACCGCTATGCCGCGAGTTGCCCTCGTACGCGCACCCGGCGATCCATTTCGCTCAGAGTTGACAGGGTCTTCAAGTCGTAGTTGGCTTGCATGACCAACCATGAGGCTGCGTCGCCGCCGAAGTACTTGGCCAAGCGCGCGGCCGTGTCTGCAGTGACGGCGCGGCGCTCCTTGACGATTTCGTGAATGCGGCTCGCGGGTACGCCCAATGCAACAGACAGTGCGTTCACGCTCATTCCGAGCGGCGCTAGACAGTCCTCACGCAGAACCTCGCCAGGATGAACAGGACGCATTCGATTCACCGCCCGGGCCGGTGAAAATGTACCGGGTACCACCGGCCCGGACCTGGTGGCCTGCCGTTGGCGCTGCGCTTGAGCGCCGGGTTATGCGTTACCGTGGTCACTGCCGAGACAAAATCAAATGGGTGGCCCGTGCCGTGGCTTCGTGCTTGACGCAGGCATAGCCCAAGGCAGGAAGATTCACACCTTCGAAGAGGCGCTCACCGGAGCCGAGCAGGACCGGCGATATGGCGATGTGCAGCTCATCGACAAGGCGGTGGCGAAGATACTGTTGGATGACATTGACTCCGCCACCCACGCGAACATCTTTGCCTGCGGCGGCTTTCCGGGCGCGCTCAAGAGCGACGGCAGCACCTTCCGTGACGAAGTAAAAGGTCGTTCCGCCGTCCATGACAAGCGGTGGCCGCGGGTAGTTCGTGAGCACGAATACGGGGACGTGATACACAGGGTTCTCGCCCCACCAACCCCGCCAGCTCTCGTCCGGCCATGGACCACGAACGGGCCCAAACATATTTCTGCCGAGGATCCATGCGCCGACGTTCTGGAAACCTCGAGCGGCAAACTCATCGTCGATGCCCGTTTCCCCGCTATCGCGACCAAACAGCTTTTGCTGAATGGTTCGAGTGGGGACCAGCCAACCATGAAGCGAAGTGCCGCCAACGCCCAGTGGATTGTTGATGTCCTGGTCTGGGCCAGCGCCGAAACCGTCTAGTGAAATGGTGAAACTCTCTACGCGAAGCTTGGACATGATGCCTGCCTGATCAGCGAGTGACTACAAAACTCGGTTTGTGGGCTAACGTTCAACACGAGCGGCTAACGCCGCTGCCCCGGTGGCTGTACCACTCGCTGGAGTGGTTAGGTGTCGCCGTCCCGGATGCGGACACGCTTCTCATCGATGACCCAAAGTTGCCCGCGCACACTTTCGACCGCGGAGAGCCGGACACTCGCCCGTACGAGCGCTTCGATTGCCTTGAAAGTCTGCTTCGTCGGCCGGAGTACCCAGATACCTGGATACGAACCGGGCGGATAGGCTCGAATGTCGGAGAAGTCGAGATCGAGCGTGATCAGGATTCTGTCTTCGGCGAGGCAGGCTTGAAGCAATGTTTCATCGTGAGCGCCAGACAGCCCTTCTTCCGCAACGCCATGGGCATCTTGGCCAAGCTCGCTCAGCGCTTCGCGAACGAGCTCAGGTAGGTTCTCGTCAAGCTTGAACTTCATTGGACGTTCACACGGAAATCGGGACCACGCGCTCGCGCGCCAGTGCTGCAGCGTAGGCCAGTGCTGCAGGGACGTGTTCAGCCCGCAAGCCAGGGTACTGGCGCAGGATCTCCTCGGGCGCGGCACCTTGTGCAAGGTTGTCCAGCACGACAGTCACAGGGATGCGCGTGCCTACGAAGCGGACCGCTCCATGCAGGATGCTCGGATCAGTGGTGATGTACTGCTTCCAGTCCATGGCAGCCTCGCTGTGGGATCGAGCTGCCATCTTACCCGCGCTACTTCCGATGGGCGGACCAGGGAAGCGCGAAGCGCCGGTTGCAACGCCTAAGCATTCATGATTCTGGCGCATTGCCCAGGAGCATGACTCTTGGTACGGTACCGCAAGCCGGTTCGTCGTGAGGTCTGGACGCCTTGCTGTCCATGCGCGCCCTGTCTACCATTTCCCCAACGTTCACTCCAACGCCGAACTCACCTCGCTGCTGCACGGCGAGCCTGTGGGACACAGGCCACCGAGCGAGATCGCGCAGCTCAACGCCATCGAGGCCGCGTTCGAAGTCCTGGCGGCGGCCGAAGCAACCTACCACCCCGCATGACGCCACGTCAGGCCCGGCCGCCAGCGCCCCGCGCCCGCACCTCCGCGCTCTTTTTTCGGCACTTGGGCACAATCGCACCGCGCGGCGTCGCGCTTGCAACCTCCCGCATCCCATGACCGAACCCGCCACCGGCACCACCGCGCCGACGAAGTTGTCCAGACTCACGATCGACCGCGGCGCGCCGGTGCGCCGCAGGCGCCGGCGCTGGCTGTGGTGGGCGCTGGCCGGGATTGCACTGGCAGTGGTGGCCGCGGCGGCGTTCGGACCGCGCAAGTTCGAAGTGCAGACGGCGTCGGTGCTGAAGGCCTACCCGACGCAGCAGTACGCGCAGCTGGTCGCATCGGGTTACGTCGTCGCGCAGCGGCGCGCCGCGGTCGCGTCGAAGGCGACCGGCCAACTCGTCGAGCTGAGGGTTCGCGAAGGGTCGATCGTGAAGAAGGACGACATCATCGCGCGCATCGACGCCAACGACGTCCAGGCAAGCATCGCCTCGGCCCAGGCGGCGGTCGGCCAGGCCGAAGCGGGCTTGCTTCAGGCGCAGGCGCAGCTCAAGCAGTCGCAGGTCGAGCAAGGCAATGCCGACGCCGAATTGCAGCGTACCCTGGGTCTGCAGGCGCAAGGCTTTGTCTCGCCGCAGGCGCTGGACAGCGTGCGCCGGCGCGCCGACGCCGCGCGTGCCTCCGGCGCCGCCGCCGAGGCGGCGATCGGCCAGGGCCAGGCCAGCGTGGTGCAGGCGCAGGCGCAGCTCAAGGTGCTGCAGGTGAACAAGGACTACACGCTGATCCGCGCGCCGTTCGACGGCGTGGTGCTGGTGAAGAACGCCAACGTCGGCGACATCATCTCGCCGTTTTCCAGCGCCTCCAGCACGCAGGGCGCGGTGGTGACGATGGCCGACATGAGCACGCTCGAGGTCGAGGCCGACGTCTCCGAGAGCAATGTGTCCAAGGTGCGCGCCGAGCAACCGGTGGAGATCACGCTCGATGCGCTGCCCGACATTCGCTTCCGCGGCAACGTGTCGCGCATCGTGCCCACCGTCGATCGCGCCAAGGCGACCGTGATGACCAAGGTGCGCTTCGAAAAACTCGATCCGCGCATCCTGCCGGAGATGAGCGCGAAGGTGAGCTTTCTGTCGCAGCCTGCGACCGACGCCGACCAGACCGCCGTGCTCGCGGTGAACCCGAAGGCCGTGACCGAACGCGACGGCAAACGAGTCGTGTTCCGCCTGAAAGACGACAGCGTCGAAGCCGTGCCGGTGACGCCGGGCCGCACCCTCGGCGACGCGCTCGAACTCAGCGGCAGCGCGCTGAAGTCGGGCGACAAGGTCGTGCTCGCACCCGACTCCAAGCTGCACACCGGCGCGAAGGTCAGCGTCGCGGCGGGCAAGTGAGCGCTGCAACCGCGGCTACGCGCGCCATGCCGGAAGCCGGCGCTGACGAGCCGGGCGCGGCGCCGCCGCTGATCCAGATCCGCGGCCTGTCGAAGGACTACCACCGTGGCGAGCAGGTCATCCATGTGCTGCGCGAGATCGAGCTCGACGTGCGCAGCGGCGAGTTCGTGGCGCTGATGGGGCCGAGCGGTTCAGGCAAGAGCACCTTGCTGAACCTGATCGCCGGCATCGACAAGCCGAGCGGCGGCACGATCCGGATCGGCGGCGTCGACATCGGGACGCTGGGCGAAGGGGCGCTGGCCGACTGGCGCGCCGCGAACGTCGGCTTCATCTTCCAGTTCTACAACCTGATGCCGGTGCTGACGGCGTTCGAGAACGTCGAACTGCCGTTGTTGCTGACGAGCATGTCGGCGCGCGAACGCGAAGCGCAGGTCGACGCGGTGCTCGGCATGGTGGCCCTCACCGACCGCGCCGACCACTACCCGAACGAGCTGTCGGGCGGCCAGCAGCAGCGCGTCGCGGTGGCGCGCGCGCTCGTCACCGACCCGACCCTGATCGTCGCCGACGAGCCGACCGGCGACCTCGACCGCGTCACCGGCGAAGAGGTGCTGTCGCTGCTCGAACAGTTCGTGCGCGAGCTGGGCAAGACCGTCGTCATGGTCACGCACGACCCGAAGGCGGCGGCGAAGGCGCAGCGCATCGTGCACCTCGAAAAAGGCGTGCTGGTCGACATGGTGGCGTGATGTTCCTGTTCAAGCTGCTGCTGCGCAACGCGTTCCGCCACAAGCTGCGCACCGCCCTGACGATGGTCGGGCTGGTGGTCGCGATCTGCGCCTTCGGCCTGCTGCGCACCATCCTCGGCGCCTGGTACGCCGGGGTCGAAGCGAGCAGCTCGACGCGCCTGATCACGCGCAGCGCGATCTCGCTCACCTTCCCGTTGCCGCTGAACTACGCGCAGCGCCTGAAGGGCGTCGACGGCGTGACATCGGTGTCTTGGGCGAACTGGTTCGGCGGCATCTACATCACGGAGCGCAACTTCTTCCCGCAGTTCGCGGTCGAGCCCGCGTCGTACCTCGCGCTCTACCCCGAGTACGTGCTGAGTGACGAACACCGGCAAGCGTTCCTGCGCGACCGCAAGGGCGCGGTCGTCGGGCGCAAGCTCGCGGACCAGTTCGGCTGGAAGGTCGGCGACCAGATTCCCCTGCGCGGCACGATCTTCCCCGGCACCTGGAGCTTCACGCTGCGCGGCATCTGGGATGGCATCGACGACAAGACCGACGAGTCGCAAATGCTGATTCACTGGGGCTACCTGAACGAGTCGCTGCGCGCGCGCCTGGGTCGGCGCGCCGATTTCGTCGGCGTCTACGTGGTCGGCATCGACGAGCCGAACAATGCGGCGCTGATCTCGCAGCGCATCGACGCGCTGTTCAAGAACTCGCTCGCCGAGACGCTGACCGAGACCGAGAAGGCGTTCCAGCTCAGCTTCGTCTCGATGAGCGAGGCCATCCTGGTCGCCGTGGAAGCGGTGAGCTACATCATCATTCTCATCATCATGGCGGTGATGGCGAACACGATGACGATGACCGCGCGCGAACGCCTGGCCGAGTACGCGACTCTGAAGACACTCGGCTTCGCGCCGGGTTTCATCTCGATGCTGCTGTTCGGCGAGAGCCTGCTGATCGCGCTCCTGGGGGGTGTTGCCGGGCTGCTGGTGACGTTGCCGCTGGCGGCGGTGTTCCGCAAGGCGGTGGGCACGCTGTTCCCGGTGTTCCAGGTGTCGGACTTGACGATGGCGCTGCAACTCTCGGCAGCGCTCGTCGTCGGCATGGTGGCCGCCGCGTGGCCGGCGTGGCGCATGTCGCGCATCGACATCGTGCAAGGGCTGCGCCATGTGGGCTGAACGTGCGGTGCCGGGCGTGAGCGGTCTTGCCGGTCATGGTGATGGTTCCAGCAGCCGCGCCATTTGGGCTGAACGGCGGTGGCGGGCATGAGAGGACTGCCGCTGAGCTACATCGCGCGCAACCTCTGGGTGCGGCGCGTGACCACGCTGCTCACCGCCGCCGGCATGGCGCTCGTCGTCTACGTCTTCGCCACCGTGTTGATGATGAGCGAAGGCATCCGCGCGACGCTGGTGGCGACCGGCCAGCCCAACAACGTGATGGTGTTGCGGCGCGGCGCGGGTGCCGAGATCAACAGCGGCATCGCGCGCGAGCAGGCGGCGATCGTCGACTCGCTGCCCGCGATCGCCACCGACGCGCTCGGCCGGCGCCTGCTGAGCAAGGAACCCGTGGTGCTGAACAACCTGCCCAAGCGCGGCAGCGGAAAACCGAGCAACGTGACGGTGCGCGGCACCTCGGAGGTCGGGCTCGAGCTGCGCCCGCAGGTGAAGCTGATCGAGGGCCGGATGTTCCGCGCCGGCAGCTCGGAGATCATCGCCGGCCAGGCGGTGACGAAGGGATTTCAGGGCGCGTCGCTCGGCGAATCGATGCGCTTTGCCGGCCGCGACTGGACCGTGGTCGGTGTGTTCGACGGCGGGCGCACCGGTTTCGATTCGGAACTCTGGGGCGATTCCGAGCAGATGATGCAGGCGTTTCGCCGCACCGCGTTCTCGAGCGTGGTGTTCCGGCTTGCCGATGCGGATGCGTTCGACGCCGTCAAGGCCGGCCTCGAAAGCGACCCGCGGCTCACGCTCGAGGCCAAGCGCGAGGTGCGCTTCTATGAGGAGCAGAGCGAGGCGCTCGCCAAGTTCATCAGCATCCTGGGCACCACGCTGTCGGTGATCTTCTCGATCGGCGCGATCGTCGGCGCGATGATCACGATGTTCGCCGCGGTCGCCTCGCGCATCGGCGAGATCGGCACGCTGCGCGCGCTCGGGTTCCGGCGCAGCGCGGTGCTCGCCGCGTTTCTGCTCGAATCGCTGCTGCTGTCGCTGGCGGGCGGGCTGGTGGGCTTGGCCGCAGCCTCGTTCATGCAGGCGGTGGACATCTCGACCACCAACTTCCAGACCTTCGCCGAACTCGCGTTTCAGTTCCGGCTGACGCCGCAGATCGCGCTGCAGACGCTGGTGTTTGCGCTGTGCATGGGGTTCGTCGGCGGCTTCATACCGGCCTGGCGCGCGGGGCGGTTGAAGATCGTCGACTGTCTGCGCGAGGCGTAGCGCGGCAACCACATGCTGAAGGAGCGACTCATGGATTCGAAGATGATGCCTCGGTTTGCGGTGGCATGAAGGCAGCGCCGATCGAATTCGCCACGCAGGGTGCCGCGAGCAAGGCTCTCATTGCCTCGGCGCGGCTGTACTGCCAGACCCGCTTCTAAGCTCACGACGGCAGGGTCGAATGTCCGCACCTCCTACTGCGCTGCGCAAGGCCCTGACCTGGGCGGAGCTGCTGCCGTCGATCCTGGCGGGCGGCTGGGTGGTCTCGCTCTTCACCGCTGCGGTGCTGCTGGCGCGCGAGTATTCGGCGCCGATCCAGGCCGTGCTGCAGGCGCACCCGCGCCTGGCGATCGTGGTCTTCATCGTCACGTCGGTGGTGGCGGTGCTGGTACCTTTTCTGACCAACCTGCCACTGGTGCCGCTCGCCGTGCTCGCCTGGGGGCCGGCGTGGACCGCTTCGCTGCTGCTGTCAGGCTGGGTCGCCGGAGCCGCCCTCTCGTTCGTGCTGGGGCGCTATGCAGGCCGCTTCATCCTGCGCCACTTCCCGTCGGCGAAGCGCCACGCGAACATCGACCGTCTGATCCATCCGCGCCATCGCCTCGCGTCGTTGATCATGCTGCGCATGACGTTTCCGGTGGATGTGCTCTCCTATGCGCTGGGAATGTTCAGCCGCAGCACCACGTTGACCGAGAACGTCGTCTCCACGGCGCTGGGCGCGGCGCCGTTCGCCGTGCTGTTCGCGCTCTTCCCGGCCCTGTCGGCGACGACCCAGTTCGTCTTGTTCGCGATCTGTACGCTCGTCTTCGGGGCCCACGTCCTGTGGGTCTTGCGCCGCACGTCGGGAACTGATAGCCAGGACAGCGGGGGAGTCGAACGCTGAACGCTTACGCAGCGCCGGTTCGGTGGTCTCGAAGACGCCAGCGTGCAAGCGGCGCGCGCCGCCGGAAGACGCCGGGCGCGATACTCCTTCGCCGCTCGCGCCGGTTGCGGGTTGGCAAGCAGGCGCGGCTGCGCTTCAATTGCCTGCGGGACATGACCTGGAGTTCATCATGGCAAGAGCAACCAGCAAGGGCGCGCAACGGCTTCCCGGATTCGCCCGCAATGTCGTGCCCGATCGGCTCGACCTGCGCGACCGCTCCTACATGCCGCCGGTGGCGGTGATTCCGGCATACGAGCTGGCGCCGCGGATCGACGTTCCGGTGCTCGACCAGGGGCAGACCAACGCCTGCACCGGCTTCGCCCTCGCGAGCGTGGTCTATCACCTGCAGCTCGCGGCGAAACACGAGCCTGCCGAGTGCAGCGTTTCGCCCTTCATGCTGTACTCGATGGCGCGGCGCTACGACGAGTTTCCCGGAAGACCGGATGTCGACACCGGCTCGAGCGCGCGCGGGGCGATGAAGGGCTGGTTCAAGTACGGCGCCTGCGAGCAGCGCCTCTGGGCCACCGAAGAGATGCCCAAGGCGGCAGCGCGCGCACAGGACGACTGGTGGCTCGACGCGGTGCGCCGGCCGCTCGGGGCCTATTACCGGGTCGACCCGCGCTCAGTGACCGACATGCACGTGGCGCTGAACGAGATCGGCATCCTCTACGCCAGCGCGGCCTGCCACAGCGGCTGGGAGACGGGCCTGGGCGTGCAGACGCAAGGCTGGTGGAACATCCCGCCGCAGAAGGCGACTCCTGCCGACGGCGGCCATGCATTCGTCATCGTCGGCTACAACCGCGACGGTTTCATCATCCAGAACTCCTGGGGCACGCAGTGGGGCACGGCGGGCCGCGCGGTGCTGCAGTACGAGGACTGGATCGACAACGCGATGGACTGCTGGGTGGCGCAGCTGGGCGTCGTGACCGAGTTGCATCGGCAGATCGCGCGCACGTCGGGCCTGCGCACGCGCCAGGGCAAGGTGCACATCGCCACCGAGCCGACGCTGCGAACGCGCGAGATCAGCCCCTACATCATCGACATGGAGAACGACGGCCGCTTGAGCAACACCGGCGACTTTCACACCAGCGACGCCGACATCGAGGCGCTTGTGACGCAGCAACTCGGCATCGCGCGCAACGCCTGGGGCCTGGCCGAGAACGACGCGGTGGACATCGCCATCTACGCGCACGGCGGGCTGACTTCGGAAGGCGAAGCGGCGGCGACCGCGGCGAAATGGATCCCGGCCCTCTACGACAACCGGATCTTCCCGATCTTCCTGATGTGGGAGACGGACCTGATGTCCACGCTCAAGGACCGCCTCGAGAACGTGCTGCAGGGCGAGCCGCGCATGGCGGGCGGCCTGCTCGATGTCGCCAGGAAGTGGTGGAACGAGCGCCTGGAGAAGCTGCTCGCGCACCCGGGAACCATGTTCTGGGGCGAGATGAAGCAAAACGGCCAGGCCATCTCCGGCACGCCGCACAGCGGCGCCATCAAGCTTCACGAGGCGTGCAGCAGGTCGCCCTTCTTCGCCGACGCGTCGCGGGTGCGCCTGCACCTGATCGGCCACTCTGCAGGATCGATCGCGCACAGCTACATCGTGAAGACGCTGTGCAAGCGCGGCTGGAGTTTCGAGAGCGTGAATTTCATGGCGCCTGCGGTGCGCGTGGATGTGTTCCAGGACTGCGTCGCGCCGGCGCTGCGCAACGGCAAGGTGAAGCGGCTGAACCAGTTCCATCTGAGCGACGACATCGAGCAGAAGGACCCGACCTGCAAGCCGATCCTCGGCTATGGCCGCTCGCTGTTGTATCTGGTTTCGCGCTCGTTCGAGGGCGGCGTCGAGACGCCGATCCTGGGCATGCAGAAATACTTCGAGGCGGTGAAAGACCTGCCCAACGTGCAGGCATGGGCCGCGCCGGGGGCGCAGTCGAAGAGCACCACGCACGGCGGCTTCGACGATGATGCGACGACGATGGCGAGCGTGATCGCGCTGATCCGGGGCGCGAAGATCTGAATCCGGCTGCGGGAGCGACCGCGTGGAGCCCGCGTGCCGCAGCGCGGCTCAATCGGGCGCGTAGCGCTCTCACCCGAATGCTGGTGGACATGGGTAGAGACCTCAGTGTTCATGCGGTGTAGCCAGCGCAGGGAGGCGGTCAACTGCGGTTTCCAGGGTCAAGGACCCGTCGATGAACGCGCGCACCGAGCGGGGCTGAACGCTGGTTCCGAAGCTCCCCGGGAAGAAGCAGCCGCACCTGCTGCGCCTACAGCGCCGCTGCCTTCATGCCGCGGCCTGCACCGAAGAGAGTGCCGCCGCACGCGGCCGCGTCAGCGTGCCGATCAGGCACAGCAGCGCCACGATGCCCGCAACGCCGAGCGCCTGCTGCGGCAGCGACAGCGTGTGCGCGACCCACAGGAATACGCTGGTGGCGCCCAGCACCGCGATGAACAACGCCGCAGCCGCCCACGCCGCGCTGCGACTCAGCGCCGGGTCGTAGCGCTGCATCGCGGCCAGATCAAAGGCCGGCTTGGGCCATCGCCGCGCCACATCGGCTGGGCGCCAGCCCGGGGGCTTGACCCACACCCGCAGCTTGTCGGCCCAGGAGCCGGCGCGCCACGCGTCCAGCGCCAGATCCCGGTACACCTGCAGGTTGGCCCAAAGCGGGTTCCAACTGCGCAATGGCGCGCGCGTGCCGTAGACGATGGGCACGCTGTCGTCTTCTTCCTCGAAGCTGCCGAAGATGCGGTCCCAGAGGATCAGGATGCCGCCGTAGTTCTTGTCGAGATACCGGTCATTCACGGCGTGGTGCACGCGGTGGTTGCTGGGGCTGCAGAACCAGCGGTCGAACCAGCCGAGCTTGCCGATCTGCTGCGTATGCACCCAGTACTGGTAGAGCAGATCGATCAGCGCCACCGTGCCGAACACCAGCGGCGGCACTCCGGCCAGGGCCATCGGCAGGTAGAACAGCCAGCCCAACACAAAGCCGCTGCTGGTCTGGCGCAACGCGGTGCCCAGGTTGTAGTCCTCGCTCTGATGATGCACGGCATGCGCGGCCCACAGCAATGCCACGCGGTGGCCGGCGCGGTGCAGCCAGTAGTAGCAGAAGTCGTAAAACAGGAGCGCAAAGACCCAGACCCACAGCGCGTCGGCCGGCAAGCGGCCGATGGCCACGTGCTCGAACACCAGCGTGTAGACGCCGATGCGCAGCAGCTTGCCGAAGACCCCGGTGACCTGGCTCATCACGCCCAGGCCGATGCTGTTCAGACTGTCGTTGAGTCGATAGGTGTTGCGGCCGCGGGCCAGGCCCACCGCAAACTCGAGCGCGATCAGCAGCAGGAAGACGGGGGTCGCCAGAACGATGATCTGCGCGCCGGTCATGGGCTGGAAGTATAAGAGGGGCGGCTCGACGCTCTGCGTTGTCGCAGAGGCGCTGCGCCTGCTGCCGGGCTGATGCCGCGCTGCGCCTCAAAGCCTGGCGCCGATGTGCAGCACCACGGCGCCATAGGCCGGCAGGTTGATCAAGGCCGCGCCCGCCGCGACACCGATCGGGGGCCCTGAGCAGCTCGCGCGCGCCGCTCCGCTCGCCGCCGTGTAGCGATACAACGCCACGTTGCAGTAGTCGCCGTCGGGCAGCGTCGTCGCGGCAACGAAGATCGCAGCGAGGCTGCGGCTGAGCGCGACGAAGCCCTTGCCTTCGCGCGCGAAGGCGATCCGGTTGCTGTTGGCATCGACCGTCTGGAAGCCCACCAGCGGCGCGCCGGCCGTGACGCGGCGGAACGCCACCATCTGCGCGATCGCATTGCGCCGGTGCTCGCAAATCCAGCTGCCGGCCTGGGCGCTGCCCAGCGCCGCGGTGCAACGCGAGTTGCCGTTCGCGTCGAAGCTGGACTGCGTCACGCCACTGGCGCTGGATGGCGGCCCGGCGTCGCGCCCGGCGGCCGTGGCGCGGTCCAGGCCGTAGCTCGACATCACGCTCGGTGCGCCCTGCGGATACGCGAGCATGAAGATCACTGCCAGCTCGTACACCGGGACCGTGCTGAACGTGGACGCGTAATACAGATTCTCGGCGCG
>Ga0315280_10003721_pt1 | contig 23144 bp, 25 predicted proteins | sample YL17G06_40_MG_FD_203697 | JGI IMG/M metagenome (GOLD analysis project Ga0315280, IMG submission 203697) | Sediment microbial communities from Yellowstone Lake, YNP, Wyoming, USA - YL17G06_40 | ecosystem: Environmental > Aquatic > Freshwater > Lake > Sediment | place: USA: Wyoming | collected... | reverse complement strand
CTTTGAATTGTGCCTTACGGAAGAACTTTCCAGGTGAGGCGTCTTGGAGGCTCTTGGCTAGGCAGTGGTTCTTCATCATGTTGATTACAGATAGTCTCTCTAGGAATAGAACATCAACGGCTTTGTATAGTGATGCTAATGTCTTGTTTTGGTGGTCGCCTCTCTGACAGGCTACATGATGATGTTGCTTTGCCAGTCTCAAAGCCATCTTCTTCCTATTTCTCGAATCCTTCTTTGCTCTTGACATTATATGCTGTAGTCTCTTGATCTTTTCCTCAGATTTTCTCAAGAATCTTGGCGGTTTCACTGTGGTTCCATCTGAAAGTGTCAGGAACTTAATCAGTCCTATGTCTCCCCCTTTGATCCGTCCATCAGGAATCTGCTCGATAGGAGTTTTCTCCCTATCTGGAATTTTGCAGACAAATACCGCATACCACTCTCCAGCATTGTACTTCACAGTCAAGGTCTTGACCTGACCTTCCATTGGTCTATGCATGAAGATTCGGACATGTCCAACTCCTGAAAGGTATAGCTTATTGTTGCACAACTTGAAGCCTGACTGTGGGTAGGTGAAGGAGAGGTATTTCTTCGGATGTTTATGCTTGGGGAATCTTGCCATTCCTTCAAAGTAGTTCTTAAATGATCTTGCAAGCCTTGTGGCGACGCTCTGGACAACTTGGCTATGTATCTCTTTGAGGCTCTCGTTCTCTCGTCTAAGCTCCAGCGCCTTCAGTCTCAGGTCGGTTCTGACAGGTGGCTTCTCATCAGCCTTCCCTGCCACGTCTTAGGGTAGATGCGGTACTTGTAGGCTAGAAGCATCTCAGTACCTCACAAATATATGTTGAACTGAAAATTTAAACCTCTGGCGTCTCACTCTGGAACGCAATTCATCCCACGGTTGAAAACGTGGGTTTTCTTGCGCATTTTCTATAATCTAAGTATCAGTTTCAAGAAGTGGATCCCCGCTAATTGATAGACTTGCTAGAAACTTTGGAATAGGACTTTGGGCGGAATCATATTGATGACCTTGTTGGAGGGCGGCCTTGTCACAACCGACACGTTGACGTCGTGAGGCCTCTCATTGTTGAGGTCGTTAGTAAGAGTTATTTTTTAGGCAGATCATCAGAAGTGCCAAGGAATAGCTTCCATCTGAAAAACTGAAAGAGAACTCTCATGTTCCCAAGAAACTGGATAATCACGCTCATATTCGTGGTCGTCGCGATTTCATGTAATATTCCAAGAGGTTTCGCCTCTGAAGATCTGATTGTGAACGGTGGTTTTGAGACGGGGAGCTTTGAGGGGTGGACGGCTGATCGGACCTGCCAGGTCAGGCCCCACGAATACCCCGCGTCTCCCACACATAGGGGCAACTACTCTGCAAGTATTGGGACGGTCAACCCCAACATCAAGACGAAGGGTTCTCTATCTCAAACCATTAAGATCCCTGAAGATTCTAGGGCCGCCGTCAGCTTCTGGTATAGGGTGGAGAAAGGGTCGAGTTTAGATTTCTACTTGCGTGACGGCGGCGGATCGATGATTCAGAACTGGACATTTCAGGAGAAAACTGGTTGGACGCCTTTCGTTTATGAGTTGAGTCCACGGCATGCCGGGAAATCGATAGTCTTGGTTTTTGAGGGTAGAGGCTTCATGGAGATGGTGTGGGTGCCTAGGCTCTTTCTTACGGAGAGAGGGTTAGAGGAGAGGTACGTGCCTGTGCGAGTCAACTATTACCCCTACATCGACGACGTGAGCGTCATCCCTCAGAGTGCTTCTGTCAATCTCAACCTGAAGATCTCTGGTTTACCTTCAGAGTTGTCAACGAAGGTCCTTGTTGACGGTCGACCCGAGGAGCCCGTAGGTGGCGGAGACACCAAGACTCTTCGCTTCAAGTTTGGGGAGCCCCATAACTTGACGGTTGAAGAGTACGTCTACGAGAGCGATAGGGTCAGGTATGTTTGTGGGATGCGTTCTGTATCCGTGAATGCCTCCACTGACGAGACTTTGACATTTAACTACAAGCCTCAGTACCGTCTCGCCCTGGAGTCTGCTTACGGGGTGACTGAGGGTTCTGGCTGGTATGACGATGGAGTTGACGCGAGGTTCTCAGTATCTCCTGCGACAGTCCAAGCTGGAGGTGCTCTGGGATCACTTGGTGTAAGATACGTCTTTCAAGGTTGGAGTGGAGACCTGAGAATAAACTCGACATCTGGCGAGGTCAAGATGGATTCTCCGAAGAGATTGACGGCTGTCTGGCAGGCTGACTACTTGAGCCTATATATTGTTTTGGGCGTGTTGGGCGCGGCGGTAGTTGGCCTCTCATTATTAGTCTTCAGAAAAAAACAGCGGTAGTGCTCGCTATACTGATAATGACTATACTACTATTTCTCTAGGTCCTTCTTCATCTTCAGATATTCTTCTCTGGTGATCTCGCCTTTAGCGTATCTTCTCTCTATGATGTCTAGTGCGCTCACAGCGGCTTCGGGTTCACGTCGTCTCTCTCCGATTCTTACGAATCCTCTTCGGGAAAACACCACAAGGATGACTATTATTGCGACGGCGACCAAGGCTATGATCAGGTAGGGCGTGGAGTAGTCTTCTCGCCAGTTCGCGGTCACCGTCTTTGGAGAGTCCATCCTTACATCGGCGACGTTGTTGCCTGAGGAAGCCCCGCCAGACCATCCCGCAAATACTCTCTTTCCACCCAGGGCTCCCATCAAACCGTCTAGCGGGAGTTCCCTCTCGACCTGTATTGGTGCTACGTAGCCTTCCTTGTACCAGCCGCTTCCTGAGGGATTGCCGTACTCAGACCTGACTTGCAGATAGTACTCTTTATGATACTCTGCCTTCGCCTCTACAGGCGAATCTAGGACGATGTTGATGGTGGAGTCCTTACTTGAAGATCCGCCTACGATCCAACCGTCGAAGACTTCTCTTTCCCCCTGGGAGATGTCGACGGTCTTTGGAGTGGAGAGTGAGACTGAAGACCCTTTAGCATACCATCCTGTATTCTTGGTTGCGTCTCCGTGAGGTGACGATACAGAGAGGTAGTAATTGGTTGTGTAGTAGAATGTGTTGGATGCCTTCGCCTCCCTTGTCGGACGACTGAACTTTTCAAGGTACCACGAGTTTGCTGGACAATAGAACCTCTCACCTCTGGAGCCCTCTACATACGACTGGACAGTGAAGGTGTGGCCTACCCGCCAGTTGACCTCGACATATACTGTTCCACCTCCCTGTATCACTCCAGCTGAAGAATCGTCTACTTTGAGTGTGGTGGAGTATGTGGATGGGAAACCCTCAGCGCCAATAGTTACTGGAACCTTGTTTGGAGAGTAATAGTAGGTGTAGTATTCAGTGGGCCAATAATAGTAGATATAGTAGGTTTCTCCTCCTTCCGTAACATACCCAAAGATTTCCCCCTGGGCATTCACCTCATGCAAGAAAAGCCATGGACTGAAGAGAGCCGATAACAGGATAATGATGATCAAAGCGTTGCGAGTGTGGATGGAGCCGTATCCAGACTCTCTGTTGATACTCAAATCGATCCTTTCCTAGAAAACGTGGTTCGAAAGGATCTTTCTTGTTCTAGATTTAAACTTTCTTTTGACAAGGAATATCTTCAATATGGATGTGGCTTGGCTCCGCTAGACCTGCGCATTCTAGGAATATGAAGAGTGGGGGGGGGATCTTCAGTCTCTATGTTTCTTCTTGACGGCTACGAAGGCGGTTAAGGCTCCAACCAAGCCAGCCAAGGCCAGATAAGGCGCCAAGACTGCAGGCTTGTTCATAGGCATCAGGATGCCGCTGACAGGTCTGGGTGATTAGTCTGTATCGAAGAGGGCTAGTGGTCAAGAGATAGCTTTCAAGGTCTCAGCATATTCTCTTGGTTTGGTCTGGAACCATAAGGGTTAAGTTATGCCTGTAGGATTAATCCTACAGGCGTTACCCATGCCTAGGACTTACGACGCTGGAAAGGCAAGAGAACTAACCAAGATCGTGACGAAGCTGGGCGACGCTGCCTCGTTCAGGAACATTTTGAGGGAGGCTGCGCGATCAGGCGTACTGAGAGAAAACAAGACATTACGACTCTATCTGAATCTTCTGATTGCAGGTAATGTATTGAGAGTACGCAGTCGGGATGTAGGGTCTGTACGTCTACAGCAACTATACCGAGTGAACTCGGAGAAACCTGAAGTCATGGTAGGTCTTGCAGTGCTTGGAAGGCATGGGCTGAACTGGGACGTTCCTGAGGAGGCGAGACGAATCGTCTCAACAGATTTCAGAGGGCTCGCGCGCTCTAGGCTTTTCAACTCTGTCTTGATGGCGCCGTTGGAGGATTGCCTAGTCCATGAATTATACATGGATGCAAGAAAGCGCACAGGATCGATCACATTCGTCACTGCGATCTTGTCTACGAGGCGACTGGATCTACCGTATCTGCTCTGGCGTGCAGATGAGTTGCGTGTTGGAAGAGCTTTACGTCTGTTGTTCAACAGGATCTTGGAGGTAGTATCCTCAAGAGAGACTGAGACAGCCGCTTCGGTCTTCATTTCAGTGCGGACCAGATTCCTAAAGATTGCCAGACAATATTCTCAGTCTGGGTTCTGGAAGCTTATTGATGAGGAGGGAGCTGGCAATCTAGGCGTTCAGATAGTGAGGAATCTGACTGAACATGATATTGTGATCGCTGCTGGAAAACAGCTTGGGGTGACTGGCTGATTGAAGAGGCCGCAAGAGATTCGGACCGCTCCAAGAGACTGGGTTAAGCTGTTACAGATTGCATACAGATTCTTGCGGGGACATGAGGTTGGCGATCTTCTCCTTTACGGGTCGCAAGCTATGTCCTTGTTCATGAGGAGCCCTCTACGCAGCAAGGATCTTGACCTGTTATCCAGCCAGGTGAGTCTGGCTCGAATGGAAGCATTGGCGGAGAGGCTTGCTGAGATTGAGCGTGTTGAGTACAGGACGACTACTGTTCAGACAAGAAGATTTGATGATCAAAAAATGACAACCTGTACAATAGAGCTGCGAGTTTCTGGTAGACCGTTTTTTCTCGAGTTGTTCGATAGTGTCTTGGATGCCCGTCCTCTCTCTATTCTTCAACCGTACATTGAACTTATAGAACGGTGGGGCCTGGAGATATGGTCGACTAATCGTGAGGCGACGCTTGCTCTCCGTCTCGCCTTCAGACAGCCAGAAGGCATCTCAAGGCTTAATGCGACACGTATGAATAGTTTCATTCGAGAGAACCTTAGGTCCTTGGATTTCGCCCTCATAGCCTCGATCCTGAAGGATTGGGGGATAGAAGACTGGGTTGAGAGGAACCTTATCCAACTCTATCGGAGAAACAGGTTGCGAATAGTTAAGGATTATTTGATTGTGCCTGAAATCGAGAGAAAGATCAAGGAACGGCGTCAATAGCAAAGAGGTTTGATGATGCATCTTACACTTGAAGTGGGTCCTTGACACTCTCCATGACTGAAGTCGGTAGCTTTCTTGGGCTATACCTGTAATCTTTGTTAGATTGACTTAAATTTATATATGTACAATATATGTACATATTTGTTGGATGGAAACATTGGGGTTCGTCACGATAGAGGGGCGCGGCTCAAAAGATGCACAATACTATTACCTGTGCACATACGATCCTAAGACAAAGAATGTTCGCAAGCATTATCTAGGTCCGGTTGGGAGTGCTGAGGCTCGAAGGAAAGCCGATTTCTACAGATGGATCAACATACTGGATGAGCGAAAAGTCAAGAGACTCAGAGATGAAAGCATGGCTGCAAAGAGATTGGGGCTGAGTTTCTATGATTCGCTAGAGAGGGTCCTCGAGCTCGGTGAGTCCTCAAGGTAGTTATAGGTTTGTCGAGCCATCCCCAGTTAGTCAAGCTTAAGATTAGCGCCGACCGATTCATGAGAATTCTGCGGCAACTTAATGTCGAGTATGTAATGATAGGCGGTATACCTTCAGGTTTTTATGGTGAGCCGAGATTCACCCAAGATCTCGATTTTGCAGTCGACCCTGATGTACTGGCCAGAATGTTCATCGAGTTTCTTCAGGAGATCGAGAGGGAGAATTTCCTTCTCGCCTCAAACCGACCCACCATCGAGGAGCTGAAAAAGGTCACATCCCTGAGGCTCATAGACCTAAAGAATAGAGTTATGATTGACCTGGTTCTCAGGCCAAGAGGTTTCAAGTTGGATGCAGATGTTCTGAGCAGGCGAAGAGTGCTGAAACTTCTGCCTGGCAGAGGGAAGATATGGTGTGTATCTCCAGAGGATCTCATAATAATGAAGATCGCTAATGGTGAACCTCAAGACCTCAAAGATATTGAGAAGATAGTCTCGCGGCGCTTCAAGGAGATCGATTGGAACTACCTGCGTAAAAGGGCTAATAAATTCAATTTAACTGAAGAGATAGATGAAATTCACGACAGGTTCAAAAGCCATTAATTGTCACATAAATATTTGATCTGATAATCATCAAGCATCATTCAGCACATATTTTTATTATATGGGATACCAACCAGAGATAGGTAAGACGTCAGTACTGCTTGCACCACACCAAGAGCAGACCAAGCATTCACCTGACCTATATGCTCCTGCTGTCGCTGAGCCGCTTACTCCAGCTTCAGGCCTAGTTTTCGCAGCCTCTGGAAGTGTTCGTCTTTTGTCTTTAGGGTCATGTTTCGGGAGAGGGCTGTTGCGGCTACCAGCAGGTCTGCGTCAGGTATTGATCTAGCTTCCTCCTTTAGCTTACGGTACAGGTTGCAGTATGCCTCTACTGTCTCGTTGTCTAGACCTTGAATGTTGAAGCTCTCCTCCATGAGCCTCTTGACTCGGTCCCTCTTGGCTGCTTCAAGCCCCCTCAAGACCTCTATCACGGTTATGATTGAGATGTCTGCCGCCTCATACTTCTTCTTGCGCAGCAGCTCTATGACAGTGTCTGTGTCGAGGAGGCTCATCTGAGTGTAAATCTCTCCCTGAACTCTCTGCTAGACTTGATCATGGAATTCAGGTCGTCTTCCTTGAGAATCTTCACCAGTTCCTCGAAGGCTCTATTCCCCCTCAACCTCCTGGCCTCGACATAGAGGTTGAGCAGGAACTCGCCCCACTCACGTTTGCCCTTGACCTCTTCTAGGACCTTCTTGATGTCTTCAGGGACTGAGATGGTCGAGTACTTTGACATACAATATTTCCCTAGATAATTATGTAATTATGAAATTATATAAGTGTTCTTCTAGGAGTCACTCAACAATACAATAACTATTCGTATGTTCACGCGCCTCTCCCAAGACTTTTTCGGTCAAGGCTTCACAGTTCCTGCAACCTGCCTTCTACAGGTCTCCGGTACTTGTATGGCCGCTACGCTTCTTTCTCAGTGATTGAGAATGGGGAAATGGCAGGGGGGTATTCAGTAGTTGCGTCTCTATTAGCGCGCGGGGTTGTCCCGATATTAGCATTGTCATGCTATTTTCCTATAGAGTTGCCATAAGTTACGTATGCCCATTTCTGGACCAATACGCTCATTCTCGAACTTACTCAATGTTGGAGGAAGCTAAAATGAGGCATCCTAGTCCTGTCTCTTGCCTATCAGCCTATACATGGTCGTGTCAAGCCGCCTAATTTCGGGACAAAGCCGCGCGCTTGAACTTCACATTGATAAGGCTTTGGTTAAGGTTGAGTCGTCGGCTCGATTCCGGCTCACCAGGTTCTATAGCCTGCCTCCCACAGAAGTCTTCGGCACTCCCGAACTGTGAGTCCCCTTCCACCAGCCTTTGATGTGTCCAGACATGTGTCTCTTGGGTTTGGGCCTGTCTCAGCCCAGATCAGATTTGCTCCGGCCAGAAGTGAGGGTAGATTTGGTTCGTGTGTGCAGTGCGCAACAACTTTGTCGGCCATGATGAGTCTTGTGGCCGCCACGATCTTGGCCAGCGTAGTCCATGTGATCTCGCCATGTTTGGAGAGTGGTGTCTTTGAGGTTGAGGTCCTCCTCATAGCTCCGCTGAAGGCTACGCCAAGCTCCTTTCCAAGATAGATCAGGTCTGCGATCTCCTCATTGCTGTGTTCTGGCCCGACTGGCTCGACGCAGAAAAAAATTTTCAATCCCGCCTTCTTCGCATGCTCAATAGTCTTTAATCTTGTTTTGGGGTCTATATGGGTGTCCCTTCCCTCTCTTAGTCTGACGACGTGGTAGGCTGCTGTGAAGCCGGTCTTGGAGAGTTCCTCGGCCTCATTCTTGCCAAAGTCACCAATGTTGGCGACGAGGGGGGTTTTGGGGGAGATGGCTTTCTTGACGGCCTCACCGATCTTGATGTATCTGCCAAAGTCGAAGTCTGCTGTCGTCATGAGGTAGATGGCGTCGGCGCCGGCCCTTTCGAATTCTTTAGCCCTGAGGACAACCTCCTCCAAGCTCAGCTTAAGATGTTCAGCTTTGACGTTTCCGAAGACGCAGAAGCGGCACCTCTTAGGGCATGGTGCATAGTCGATGCCGACCTGAGCGTGAACCTGACCCATACTATCAAACATGTTCTTAGACAGCTTGTTAGCCGCGTAGAACAGGTTGTACATCTCTTTTGAGTAGTCTCTGACCTGCAGCAACCTTAAGCAGTCGCTTCTCGATACCTCACCACGAGAGAGAGAACGCTCAAGAACCTCCCCAATACCCTCAGACATGTCGAGTAACCTGTTCCTTTGTATTTGACGTGGGTCTGGAGAGTTGCCTCATCCAGCGTCAGGGAACCTGAACTCTTCCATAAGATTATTCTACTCTGGGTCTCAGGGTTCTCAAGGTGGTCTCTTGGGCGGAGGTTTTCCAGGTGGAACCTCGCCGAGAAGCTGAGTATCACAGTATCGTTTGACCTTGTTATGGAGCTCCTTGTCGGCTGTGATGAGGGTTGCTTGGGACTCTTTGGCGAGTGTGACGTATAGTGCGTCGTAGAGGGTGATCCGCAGTTCTCTGGATGCTTTGAAGCTTTTTCGCAGGAGCTTGTGGTCGGCGAAGCTTCTCAGGTCCAAGCTCATGTCGAGGAGTGACTGGAAGGCCTTCTCTGAGTCGTCGTCTGTGAATGAGGGGTGCTTGGCCAGGGTGTTCCCAAGCTCATAGATTAATAGCATCGGGGATGAGAGGGTTGTCTCGCCTGATGAGTGGAGGTCTCGGATTCTAAGGGCCCTCTTGGAGTCTTCCTCCGTAATATACCATTTGGCGACGACCGACGCGTCTACAACTATTCTTCTCAGCGAGAATCCCTCGCCTCCCTGACTGCCTTGACGCTGTCGAACCTGACGCCTTTGGTCTTCTCTCTCAGCTCATCAATCGTTCTGCATGCCCGCCTCATCCTTTCTACTCTGACCTTGTCCTCGATCGTCCGTCTCAAGTACTCAGCCCAGTCTATATCGAGCTTGCCCATCTCTTCCTTCAAGTCTTTTGGGACCCGGACCGATACTACCTCCATGTAGGCTCTCCACCGACGTGATACGTAGACGTACACAGATAAGGTTTTCTTCGTTGTTTTCAAAAGTGTTTACGGAAAGGCCTCAGTACCCTCCCCACATCTGGCAATAGCTCCAGCCCACTCACATCTCTACAGCGTGGTTTCCCAGCTCACAGCTTGAGTTTGACAGTTCCTATCCGGCCGAGCCCGGTGAGGGTCGAAATGAGCCCGGTTGGACATGGACGTTTCAGTGTCATTTTTGACACTCTCCATGACTAAAAGTCAGGAGATTCATGCTTCTATCATGTTCATCAGTCGGTGGGTCATTGGCCTGTTAGCCTGCCGCCTCACTCCATCCCACTTTAGAAGGTTAGGGTGTGTCATCACCCTGATAGCTGTTCCTCCGTAGAGGTTCGCCATTTTCAAATGTTTATGCGTGGGCTCCCCCTGCCCGCATTTCACACCTGGAGTCTTATTCACGCTTTCCTCCAGATGCTCATCAAGACGGAAAGTCGTTGAGGCGACATTTAATATTGACTGTACCCAATTCATCTACACGACTGAAGTCGGCAGATTTCTTGGGCTATATCTGTAAGTGTAGGGGTCGATCCTCTTGACCTCAAACACTTTATCGTACACTCTGTCCGTTGAGATTATCTGTCCGTCGTGGAGTTGGGCCTGCGCTGCGTAGTGAGAATCATAGTGGCTGAAATTGAAGTTGCATCATTCCCGTTGTGATATACAGCATATGAGAGTTAACTTAAGGCGAAATGTCTATGAGATCCCAGCTGGGGGTCTTGCATCTTTGTCTTAATGCCAAAATGGTAAGGGTTGGGCAATGCTGTCAAATCTTCGTTTGGTTGTTGTCTTGCGATGTCTCTGAAGTTCAGCACTTTTATGTTGTATTCTTTGTTTATCGCTTCCTTTTCGGCTAGGATTAACGAGTCCTCGGTAGCTAGGTCTTCTCTCAGCGTGGTGGCGGTGGCTACTATTACACAGTCTATGTAGTCTGGGATCAGTCTCCTCAGTTCGTAGCTGGCTTCGATTATCTCGGCCTTATGGAAAGGTTCAACCCTGAAGGCGCTGAGTATTGCTTCCACGGCTTTGATTGTTGATTTGGCTGGTATGTTGAGTTTGGCGGCTTTTGCTTGGAGCTCGAAGATTGAGATTAGGCTTACAACCATATCGCCCAGTCTTAGGTCTACTTCTTTTCTAGCTATCGCCCCCAACAGGTCTGTGTCTACAGCGACCTGCGCTAGGGGAAGAAGGTATGTGGTGTCCAGAATCAAGATTCTAGCCTTCTAGATAATTCTCTGCGGAACTCTTCAAATTCTTTGGCGCTCGTCTTCACAATCTTCTCGGAGAATATGAGGTTGAGAATCTCCACTTCACTTTTGAGGGCTCTTTTGAGTAGCTCATTGATGACCTTGGACAGCGCCTTGGTGGTCTTGTGTCTTCTCAGACTCTCCTGAACCAGTCTCTCATATACTTCCTCATCTAACATTATGGTGGTACGCTTGGCCATGCAGTCACCTAAACATAAAATGCTTAAGCATGAATATAAAAATATGCTGAAAGATGAGCAAAGAGCGCGCCGGCCATCTAGACGTGGGAAATCCTTATATTCTTGTGGGAAAAACTGTATGTGGGATTACTACTTGAGGGTACTGGCCAAGGTAGATAAGAAAGGCAGAGTGGTGATACCGCCCGAGATCCGTAAAAGCCTAGGCATCAAAGGCTTTGTCAAGATTGAGGCCGAGGAAGACAGGGTGATACTGAAACCCGTGGAGGACCTGCTGGACTCACTGAAGAGGCTCGTCACAAAAGGTACGATGGATGTTGAGAAAGAGATTAGGGAGTTCAGACTCTCAGCCGAGCATCAGCTCCTTGAAGAGGCTGGAAGAAGCTGATCCTGATCGAGACCGACATCATACTGGCGCTCATATCATCAGGCGACAAGCATCATGGTGAAGCAGCCGCGGTCATCGATAAGCTGGGGAGACGCTTGGCCTTATCTCCCTACGCCCCAACCGAGTTAGACTTGATGATGAGGTCCAGCAGACTGGTAGTGAGTGAGGTGGAAGCTTTCCATAAGTCCCTCGACACATTCCTAGACAACATGAACATAAAGATCCTGTCTCCAAGGCCCAAATACCATGCTCAAGCATACGCCCTGAGAAACACATACAGACAGTTGACGTACTTCGACAGCCTACACGCGAGCGTCAGCATAGTCGAGAATGTAGAACTCTTGAGCTACGACGAAGTCTACGCCAACATACCTGGACTAGTGTACAAGCACCCGAAAGAATACGCTTAACAACACATTTAATCTCGAGTAATGTTCGCCGCGCGCGCTTCCATCCTCATCCTGCTCGATGATTGTTCTGAACTTCATGTCGTAGTACTGTCTCCTGGATGTGTCTGAGAGGCACGCCTTCAACCTTTCTTACGTTAAATCTTAATAATGTTGGTGTTAGCTCAGAAGGCTATCCAGTTGGAACTGAGCGATAGATCCACTGGGATTTGAAACCATCTAAATCTCACATCCAATTCTAGCACCGAAAACGCTTCAAGTCCCGCCGGGCCCGCCATATTCGAGAGGCTTCTAAGCAAGATCTATACCATTCAGATGCAGAGCATTCATTTCAAGAGTAGGTCTTTTTGTGTTTCCGTTTTCTACAACGGTTCGCATATTTCAAGTCATTGCCTTCGAATGCCATTGATAGGAACTTATAGAACCTAGGATCCGTCGGCATCACAGTATCGATAAAGTGATCATTACCACTCATAGGAGTATGATGTAAACCACTGATGGGGATAGCTCATGCTATGGCGATACGCAAAAGACAGCGTCAAGAGCAAGATCATGGCTAGGGAGCTGACCGACTCTTTGATCCAGCTGACCCTCTCGAATCCAGATTTAGTGGTGCAAGGAAGGAAATGGAGATTGATTGCCCAAAAGAAGCATCCAAGGGAAGGTTTCGGGAACCTACCTATAAGAGTGGTTTACGAGGAGATAGTGAAGAAAAGGTAGTCATTTCCGCCTACTGGACTAGGCCAGAAAGGTTTGAAAGAGGTGCGAGAAAGTGAGGGTTGAGTATGACAGGAACCTTGATATTATGTATATCAGGCTCAAGGAAGGAAAGTACGCATTCAGCGAAGAAATCAATGAGAATGCGATCATGGATCTTGACCCGGATGGAAGAATCTTGGCTGTAGAGATCATTGATGTTTCAAGCTTCTTGGGGGAGGAGCTACTTCAAAAGACTCTCAAGGCCGAGGCAGCGGTCCTTATGTAACAGACCGCTGTTGATCGCTCTGAACCGAGTGGACGACGTAGAGAGTTCTTAAATGTCGGCAAAACCCTAAAATCCACAATCCACAAGTTAAACATCATACGTTAGATGAAGACGTCCAAAGTACTAGTCTAGCGCCTCCTACGCAGAAACGAGCGGTACGTAGTTCGTTAGCCTAGCTCTGTTTTCCGAATGCGATCGTGACTTACTCCCACCCCTGAAGGGTGTGGGCTTCTCCCCTTGAATAGCCTGACGAGTTTGTGAACTGCCAAACTTGGATAGGCAGAAACGGATAGATGCAGATGTTCAGGATTGATCTCTAGTGCCAAGACCTCAACACTACCTCTTGAGCTACCTGTCGAAGAACCTCTTCCAATCTATCCTTTATCTTTCCAACGAGGACAGGCTTTCTCCTTTTGGGGCACCAAATCAGATGATAATTGGTGAGGAAGACTTAGCGCGCACAGAGCTTCCGGCGATCCCTCCCACATACTCTCTGATCCTTGTTTTGAGATCATTTCTTAAACACCATTCAACCAGCTCAGCCAGAGTGACGATGCTAGTGTAACATTTTTCTGTTCTCAGTATTTTTCTGACCTTCTTTCCTCTTTCTGTTCCTCTGAGAAACTCAATACATCCATACGTGTCTGTCAGCATCTAGAACTCTCTTTCTGTACGATCTCTCTTGAATTCAGCAGCGGTTTTGGCTGTTCCAAACAGTCTCATTACATCCTTGACATTTCTTCGCAGTATGCTGACCTCGATCTCTTCCCCCTTCCTTACATTCTCATCCTCGGCTATTTCCTTCGGTATCAGGACGCCAAATAAATTTATTCTATATAGTACTCCAATGTTTCGGTGGATAACTTTGAAGAAGTCTACAGACACCGTACATTTTGATGAGAGCTATCCTTCAAGGACTGGCTACAAGAGAAGGGGCTAAACAGGCGATAAACTAGATGATTCTTGCCGGCTGGAGATGCAGCGTGGAAAGCTATGCGAAGATCATGGATGCGATAGAAAAAATGTGGCAGACGCCTACGATGTAGGGCGAGTTGAAAGACGGAACGCGAGCATTATGTACATAACGCGCCTTAAGTTACCTTTCCGCGTAAGCGACTCATCTCTAGAGCACACTCCTGAAGACCGCCACTCTGAATAACCACTTCAAGTGTTTCAGTGGGACCATAAATCTTAGAACCGTAAAATCATCAACTCTTCTAGTTTCCTGCAGCTTCCTCCTTTCCTCTAGAATCATGTTGAGCTCTGATAATGATGAAGAAACCGCTGAGACGAAGCTAGCGAGGTAACCACTCCTACCTGACAAAGCCAAGATGATAGACTCTACCAAGCGAAAGATCAAGTAGATTGGAAGCAACAGCAAGAGATTTTTCAGCGTGAAGATTTTGATCAATGTGTGAATCATGTTTCTCACTCCAAAGAACCTGCGGCGTGGAGATGGTTTACCCCAAGACCCGCCGAATACATGGTAGACAACTGAGGAAGGCGTATAGACGACACGGTAACCTGAGATCCAAGCTCTCAGGCATAGATTCACTTCTTCACAGAAGGCAAAGAAACTGCTGTCGAACCCCCCAAGCATCTCAAATACTTTTCTATAGACCATTATAGCTGCTCCAGAGACGTAGGCTACATCCTCTAACTTCTCGAATTGCCCGTTGTCTATCTCAAAGAGGCCTCGGTCTACTGGGACAGAAAAAAGATTTAGTGTGCCTCCTGCTGAGTATAGTCGATTTCGCATCTTCTCAATCAATATCTTTCCTCCACAAACGGCTACATCAGGCCTAGAACAGACCTCGGTTAGAGGAACTAACCATCCTTTCGAGACCTCGACATCGCTATTCATGAATATGATGAAATCACCTTTGGCGATGCTTGCACCTCTGTTGCAGCCTCCAGCGTAACCTAGGTTCATGTCACTCCGCTCTATCTTCACAGAAGGAAAATTCCTTAAAACAAAATCTGTACTACCATCTTCAGAAGCATTATCCACCATAATAACCTCAAAATTTGAATAAACTGACTCCATCAAAGAAGAGAAGCACTTAGCAAGGAATCTTCTACCGTTGTGATTCACGACGACAACGCTGACGCAGGGCAGGTGTCCTTCAGTTTCCAAGTTCATACATTCCTCAGAATGTTTGAGGAAGAACACTATATAGGTCCTCACCATACCTCAAATAAGGATTCTTATTAGTCAATAGTGGTTATCTCTAGGTGGAGGGGAAATATGGTCGCCTTTCCTCCATAGCTGGAGGGTCCGTTGAATTGGTGAGGTCTCCAAGCGTGGCTGTGATGGTACTAAACTATAATGGACTGAGGTGGCTTCATAACTGTTTATCCAGTGTTGCCAAGACCGACTATCCAAACCTAGATGTTTACCTGGTGGATAATGGGAGCGTTGACAGGTCTGTAGATTACGTTCAGAAATGTTTTCCGTGGGTCAAGATAATCCATCATGCGACGAACTTGGGGTTTGCGGAGGGTTACAATAGGGCAATAGAGAAGGTTAAGGCTGATTATATTTTGCTCTTGAATTCTGATACTGAGGTTTTGAATCAGAAGTGGGTTAAGTGTTTGGTTGATGCTGCGGCGGCAGACTTGAGAGTTGCCGCGGTAGCTTGCAAGATGGTTTCTATGGAGGACCATTCACGCTTAGATTCGGTTGGAGGGATGGGCATCCCTTTTTGGAGGGGCTTCGTCGACATAGGTAAAGAGGAGTATGATAGAGGACAATATGATTCTGGGGGCTTCGAGCCCTTCTCTTTCTGCGGTGGCGCTGCCCTAATCAAGCGAGACATCTTTATTAGAGTTGGAGGATTTGATGGGAGGTTTTTCCTGTACAATGAAGATGTAGACTTTTCGTGGCGGCTCAGGCTCCTAGGCTACAGGGTGGGCTTCGCTACTAAAGCCAAAGTCGCTCACTATTTCTCTGGCACAGCTGGAAGTAAGGCTGTGGACCCTGGCAAGCTCTATTACTGCCACAGGAATCTTCTGAGGACGATTCTGAAGAATTGCGGCTCCTCACTCAGTTGGGCTCTCAGAAACTACTCTCTCTTCAGCCCAATAGTTACCGGGGGCTTTTTGATCTTCGAGCCTGAGAAAGCTATTGCGGTCGTAAGAGCGATCTTATGGAATCTATCCAATTTCAGGGATACGTATGCTAGGCGACTAGAGATTCAGACCAGAAGAGCCAGGAGTGAAGCAGAGGTATTGGCTAGGATGTATCCAAGGCTTAATAGATATCAGCCCGCTGAACACATTAAAATGCGACGAATTCTCAATACTCTTTTTGAACATAGCCAACAATCCCGACTGCGTTGTTGAACTGAGTGGGATAAAGTGGAGTTGGATACATCTTGATATTGAAAAGAGCTGTCGCTCCCGCAAAATCAATAATCTTGAATTCTCAACCAAAGAAAATTTCTCCCTGTGTATGGTATAGGGCAGATATTGAAGCGATCAGCTACGATACTCGTCCGTGGACGAGCTATGCCTCGTTAATATGGCTGGAGACCTCTCAAGGTAAGTTCAGGGAACTAGGCAGAGTTATCAAATGGATTAAGAGAGGAGATAAGAAAATTACTCTTTCCGGTAGAGCTCCTCAAGGAGCGTCGCATGTAGTTCTAGGTGTCCGGGCATACTGTGAAGGGGCGCATGCTTATGCAAAAAGAGCACATCTTGAGATTCAAGATCTAGAGCAATGTAAACTTAGCGCAATTCCCAAATCTCGCGTTTCATTCCTGAAGTTGTTTAGTGGATTGAAGCACTTGAGACCAACAGTAGATCTGAATATCGAAATGGTCTCATATTGTAATCTCAGATGTATATGGTGCTCACTTGACCACAACAAACCGAAGCAAATAATGGAGCCTGAACTGTTAAAATTGGTGCTAAAACAGGCTCGAGATTCAAAGATTGTTGTGCGGAGGATCGATCTGCATAACGGAGGTGAGGCTCTACTTCATCCAGCTTTTGGTGACATGATGAGAATCTTGGGTTCTGCGAGATCTTCCTCCGGCGACTTTCCCTACACAGCACTTCTTACCAATGGAACTATACTTGACTCGGCCAGATGTGAAGCTATTTTAAAATACAATGCTGTTGACCTTCTACGTTTTAGTGTTGATGGCGGTACTCGGGAAGAGTTTGAGAGGATTAGAAGTGGGGCGAGATTCGAGCACATCCGCGATAACATAAGAAGATTTGTCGCTATGAATGGTGAGGTGGGGCATCCCATAGCAACGGGTATCATCTGCATCATCGACGAGAAGTACCCCTTAACGACAGAATGGATGAGTGATGAATTTAGAGAGGTACTCTCGCTAGTGGATTCATTTGAGCTTAGACGGCCCCATAACTGGGACGGAAGTATGGACTTGTTTCAGGTGCAGTCCAATGAGAATGGCCTGTGTTACTTCATGAACAGTAACAATCTTGTAGTGCTTCCGAACGGAGATGTAACTGTTTGTTGTGCTGACCTAAACTCTAGGGGAGTTATTGGAAACATAAGGAATGGGAGCTTAGCGGATATTCTTAACTGTGAGAATAGGAAGAAGATGATTGATTTAATGAAAAAGGGAAGAAGAAGAGAGATACGTCTATGCGCAAATTGTCGCCAACCCTCGATCTTTGAGTGAATACTGAGCGGTAAGCCAGAGGAGTTGTCTCCATGAAATCTAGTTTGATTCAAAAACTTCCGTTTGACATGTTTCAGAGATACATGCTCGTGAAGGAGATAATCAATTGTGTTAGAACCCGCAGGTCTATTCATATCTTAGATGTCGGTGGGCACCCTGGTGTCATTTCAGACTTCTTCCCTGCCGACAAGACACACGTCATAGACCTCAAAGTTTGTAAGAGAGAGAATTTTGTAAGAGCTGATTGTCAATCCTTACCCTTTAGGAGCGGGATCTTCGATTTAGTGACAAACATTGATGTGTTGGAACATCTTCCTAAAGGAAAGCGTCTTCAGGTTCTAGAAGAACTACTAAGGGTGAGCAGACGGTTCGTAGTCGTAGCGGCTCCATCTGATTTGGAAGAAGTGAGAAGGGCGGATAGGGCTCTGTATGACTACATCGTTAATGTGCTTAAACGAGAGGATGAAAATCTTAAAGAGCACATGGCGTACGGCCTTCCAAATCTGGGAGAGTTTCGAGATTTCCTAGATTCAAGGGATCTAGTTCATATCGAGTTTTCGAACGGATACTTGGGCAACTGGCTTCCTATGCAGATGCTGATCTTTCACATTTCGAGCGGTGAGGCGCATACATCTTCCCACCAACGAATTTTCGCTCTCTTCAAGAGGAGATATCAATGAATGGGATGCTTGAGTTCTCAGATCTGAGAGGTTTTAGATGATACATGACGTTCACGTATATTTCCTTTAGGATGCAGATGCGACTGACGTTCTCACTAGCCGCACAGAATAATCCTTATGTTTTCCTCGTCGACAAAACCCTAGTAGTTAGAGATATGGAATTCTAGGATCAATGTAGAAGTTGACGAAAACTGAAAATCAGGTTCGATCTTTGCATGGAGTTGGAGGAAGGACGCAAGTGGGGACAAAGAAAATTCTGGACAGAATCAAATTCGTTAAAGATCCGAGAGTGAAAATTCTCGATGAGAGCACAGTATTCTTTCTCAGGCAAGGCGAAGAGGTTGCATATTACGACGCTGCAAGTGATCAGCTAAAGAACCTCGTTGAAGACTTGAAAACTAAGAACTGGACAGATGCTATTGCGCAAGCCTTCGAAGAGAGAAATCCATGGTTGTACAAGATTGTGACAGATACCAGTCGTTCCGACTTTATCTTTCTATTGCCGATGAGGGGAGAGGATCTCGCTTTAGATCTCGGCGCAGGTTGGGGGCAGGTTGCTATTCCGCTCTCGAGATTTTGTGATGTTGTGGCCGTCGAGGGCAACCCTAAGAAGCTTGAGATCATGAAAGCAATTGCAGGCCATGAGAAGAGGGAAAACATCGCCTTCGTACTAAGTAACATCATCGATCTTCCATTCGATAAGGGTCAGTTTGACACAGTTATTCTTAATGGTGTACTAGAGTGGGTTGGAAGCTTTGGAGGGCTGAAGGACCCACTCGAACTGCAGTCCGAGGCTTTGAGAAAGGCGTACGATCTACTAGTTCCGGGAGGCCATCTTTACTTAGGTATTGAGAACAAATATGGTTTGAAGTATTTGCTTGGCGAAATAGACGATCACACAGGCATAAGGAACTTCACATATCTGCCGATTGAAAAGGCGAAGAGAGTCTATAGAGAAGAAAGAGGAGAGGATCTTAGAGTATTTGTTCATTCCAAGGATCAGTATGAAGATATGCTCAAGAAGAGCGGCTTTTCCAGTATTCACTTCTATGCTGCTTTCCCCGACTATAAGTTTCCTAAGGTCATGATTGACTTGTCATGCGCAGAAGCTTCGAAATACTTCTTAGAGAAAATGGACTTCGTAGATGAACATAAGGGAGGAGAGGACGGCTCTAGAAGCTTCTACAACGATAGATTGCGTGACATATACCCGATCTTACTTTCTCTAGGGGTTTTTGAGCACCTCTGCCCTTCGTATGGGATCATTGCACAAAAGTGATAATGGAATGATTCAATCAATAATGGCACAGTTATTAACACAAGAACAGATAGTCAGCTTATTAGGAAAAGAGAAAGTACCAAAGTTTCACTATGTTCTAATATCAGGGCAAGGCTACAGAAAGTACGAAAGAGGAAGAGTCAAGTTTCTTGTCTTCTCGGACAAAGGAGTCCCGGTCATGCTTGTAAGGTTCTATAAGGACAAGTCAGCAAATATCATGATCCGAACGGAGTTTGAGAGGCAGAAGCTTTTCTTTGAAATGTGCGAGGGCGTAGCTATACCTAGGCCAGTCGTTCTCGCAAACATAAATGGTCTAAACGTGATGGCTGAAGAGGCTCTTTCTGGCACGAGTCTTGCTCGGTTTCTGATTGAAGAGCCAACTCACGAGAATGTTTCGGATGGTATAGGCGAAGCGATTCAAGTCCAGAGAGCGTTAGACAGATGTCTCCAACCATCTAGTTTTCTAGAGTTTGAAAAAGAACTTGACGGGGTTGTATCCAACTTCCTCGAGGCATACCGTCCAAGCTTGTCTGAACGGAATGAAGTCAAAGAGTACATCGCGCACCTCAAGCAAGTCTTTCATGATAGAGTAGTCTACAAAAGATTCTCAAACGGAGATTTTGTCCCAACGAACATAGTTAAGCAAGAGACTGGCAAGAATCCCGGACTTCTCGACTTCGAATTCTCGGAGGAAACACATTTCTACTTTCTCGATTGGTTTAGGTTTTTCTACTACCTTTTCTACTTTTATGGTCTTTCAAAGGATCTGGTTACAGAAGCGATTGAAAGACATGGTGTCTCTGATCGTTACCTTCGCATGGCTCTATCAAATCCCGAACGTCTCTCAAGAGAAGAACGAGAAACAGCAGCTCTGTGGTTGCTTTTCTTTATGAAGGACTTTCTGGTAAAGTCCCTCGTGTTCTCTGACCCCAATCTTGAAAACGAACGGAAAGCCCTTCGGTTAAGGATACGTAGACTTTCTGAGCCAGAGATCGTCGTAACTGCTAGACCGTTGCCAGAGAGAACGATTGGAGACCTTGAAGCCAGAGTAAAAGGTTTGGAGGATCAAATTCAACTTAAGGACAGTCACATTGGAGACCTTGAAGCCAGAGTAAAAGGTTTGGAGGATCAAATTCAACTTAAGGACAGTCACATTGGAGACCTTGAAGCCAGAGTAAAAGGTTTGGAGGATCAAATTCAACTTAAGGACAGTCACATTGGAGACCTTGAAGCCAGAGTAAAGGCTGTAGAGGATAGTCTTGCGTGGAAGCTTGTTAGGCGTTACAGAAGACTTAACGATCGATGGTTTCCATCTGGGACTGGCAGAAGAAGGGTTATTGATAAGCTCGCTTTGGCTTTGGGTATAGCTCTGGAAGAAGGTCTGCGGGGTCTACTTCGGAAGGCGTTCGACCGTTATGTTAAGCGACGTAAGCAATTCTTTGAGCTTGGCCTTGATGAACAGTATCAGGTATGGCTTAAGAATAATGAGTTGACCGAAGAGAAACTTCTTGAATCGAGAAGAGAGGCTTCGCAGTTTAGCTATCAACCGATGATCAGCATCGTTATGCCTGTCTACAATACGGAGAAGAAGTGGCTTGGAATAGCGATAGATTCAGTGATAAACCAGGTCTACCCTAACTGGGAGCTCTGCATCGTCGATGATGCATCAACGAAGAAAGGTATCAGGAAGATTCTAGGAGATTACTCGGCTAAGGATAACCGGATCAAGGTCAAGTATCTCGAAGAGAATCGCGGGATTTCAGGAGCTTCGAATGAAGCCTTAGCAATGGCAAACGGGGAGTTTGTAGGATTTCTCGACCATGATGACGAGCTTACCAAAGATGCGCTTTTCGAGGTCGTAAGGCTACTGAACCGTAACCCAAAACTGGATTTGATTTACAGCGATGAGGATAAGAAGGATTTGAAGGGGCGAAGGGTGGAGCCGTTCTTTAAGCCCGATTGGTCTCCTGATCTCTTACTATCTATGAACTATGTATGTCACTTCAGCGTGGTCAGAAAGAGCTTGATAGAGAAGATTGGTGGTTTCCGTCTGGGCTTTGAGGGTAGCCAGGACCATGATTTGATATTGAGAGTTACTGAGTTGACGGATAGGATTGGCCATATACTGAAGCCTCTGTATAGTTGGCGTAAAGTGCCTGGCTCTGCTGCGGCCTTGACCGAGGCTAAGCCTTATGCTCGTGAATCGGCGAAGAGGGCTTTGCGGGAGGCTTTGAATAGGCGAGGATTGAATGGTGAGGTTTTGGAAGGCTTCGGCAGCTATTACCGGGTGAGATATGCTTTGCGAGGAGCGCCTCTGGTAAGCATTATCATACCGACGAAGGATAAAGTTGACCTATTGAAGCGTTGCATCGAGAGCATAGAGTCCAAGACTTCTTACAGGAACTATGAAATCATCATCGTCGATAACAGCAGCACAGACCCAGCTACCCTTACTTATCTTGAGTCTATACGCCATAGAGTTGTGAAGTTCGATCAGCCCTTCAACTTCTCTAAGATCAATAACTTTGCTGCGAGATATGCAAAAGGTGAGCACCTCCTTTTCCTCAACAACGATATTGAGGTTGTTGAGGAGCATTGGTTGGAGGCTATGCTTGAGCATTCCCAACGGCCTGAAGTTGGGATGGTTGGAGGGCTTCTACTGTATCCAAGTGGTAGCGCATGGCATACCCCAAGAACTATTCAGCATGCAGGAGTGACCCTTGGAGTTGGCGGTGTGGCCGGTCACGCATTCAAGTATCTTCCAGTTGATCGTCACAACTACTTCAACCTACATAGGGTTGTTCGAAATTGTAGTGCTGTGACAGCTGCTTGTGCAATGATTAGGCGCAACGTATTTGAAGAGATTGGCGGTTTCAATGAGAATCTTAGGGTGGCGTTTGGAGACATAGACCTCTGTCTACGTTTGAGGAAGAAGGGGTACCTGATCATTTATACACCATACGCTATGCTGTATCACCATGAATGTGCAACGAGGGGTAGACTTCACCCACCAGAGGATGAAGCCTACATGATAGATCTATGGGGCGGCACCTTCATTGAAGGAGACCCATACTACAATCCAAACTTAACCCTCTTCAGGGAAGACTACTCTCTTACACTCAAAGGGTCTAGCTTCAGACCCTTAGCCGTGCTCCTCGATATCTACTACCTTAGGCCAGATCTGCAGAGAGCCTACCCTGAAGCACGTAACGGCGATTATGGGAGGCTCATCGAGTGGGCGGCAACCAGCGGGATAAGAGTTGATTCTATGAGAGGAGTAATGAGGCCCTACAGCTCCTATTACGCCTCGAACACTTCTAGAAATGTAAATAGATCTTTGTATGGTAGACCTCCAAAGAGAGTATCCTGAAGTTTTGAGGGGTGAGTTTCAGGGTTTGATCGGGTGGGCTAATGAGGTGCTTGCGAATAATGTTGAGGAGGAAGCGTATTCCGCTTTGAAACTTTATGAGGCGAGCTACCGTTCGCTCATGGAAAGCTGATGAAATCATTTTCATTCATCAAAACGTAGGACAATTTCTTACGGAGGCGTAGGTTCGCTTCTGTGTTACCCACAACTATGTACTTGACGCCTAAAAAATTGTAGAATTCAATATTTCTCTGCAGTTCCGCAGAATAAAGACTCCAGCATATGGATGGTTTAAGTGAACTATCCACCCTGATATGTCCCTTTCATGATTAGAGTGTGAATGAAAGGGAGTTGAATCATGGATAAGATACTGCGGAGAAGGCGCTGGATTGTTCGCAGAAGGCTTGAAGGCTGGAGGATC
>Ga0315280_10003720_pt1 | contig 23154 bp, 20 predicted proteins | sample YL17G06_40_MG_FD_203697 | JGI IMG/M metagenome (GOLD analysis project Ga0315280, IMG submission 203697) | Sediment microbial communities from Yellowstone Lake, YNP, Wyoming, USA - YL17G06_40 | ecosystem: Environmental > Aquatic > Freshwater > Lake > Sediment | place: USA: Wyoming | collected... | reverse complement strand
ACTCTCTCTCTTGGTTCAAGGCGTTCATCTCGCCCGCAGGCTCCGGAGATTTGGGTAATGACAAGCCTTTCAAGGCTGGGCTATTCTCGTTTGGTCCCGACGGGACCAAGGCAAAACGCATTTTTTTTAGGCGCTCTAAGAAGTCTTGGTGCCTTGGTGTCTTTGTGGTTGTCGCTTCTTTTGCAGTTCATTCTTCTAGAGCCTCTAAAATGTTTTTTTGTCCTGATGGCCATTCTTTGGCTCCGACGGCAGGAAAAGGATATTATTGTCGTGAATGAGAAAAGCGCTTGGATCGTTCTTCAGGTGGCAAAAAGAAGAAGAAAAGCCAGTATGAAATATCGCGTTGGGAGTCGGCGGCTACGAATGCCAACGGAGAGGGCCGTGAACAGACCCGGCCAGGCAAAATCGCTACAAGCTGATTTTTGTCCCCAGTAGATCGAGGAATCCAGCCAGCCAGTCGGGGTGAGCGGGCCAGGCGGGCGCGGTCACGAGGTTGCCGTCCACGTGAGCTTTGTCTATCGCGACATCCTTCCACTTGCCGCCCGCGGCCGTGACATCTGGCCCGATGGCCGGATAGGCGGTGCAACTCCTACCTTTGAGAACACCAGCCGCTGCCAGCACCTGTATGCCGTGGCAAATGGCCGCAATAGGCTTGTTGTTGTCGGCAAAGTGGCGTACGATCCGGAGCACGTGCTCATTCAGACGGATATACTCGGGTGCACGTCCGCCGGGAATAAGAAGAGCGTCGTAATCGTTCGCCTTCACATCTTCGAACGTGGTGTTGAGGGTGAAGTTGTGTCCTGGCTTCTCGCTATAGGTTTGGTCGCCCTCGAAGTCGTGCACGGCCGTGCGAACCCTGTCGCCCGATTTCCTACCCGGACAGACGGCGTGGACCGTGTGGCCAACCATTTGCAGCGCCTGAAATGGCACCATCACTTCATAGTCCTCCACAAAATCGCCCACCAACATGAGTATCTTCTTTGCGCTCATCGTGTTCCTCCGGGTGTTATGTATTCACCAATTCCAATGGGCTTGTTTTTCTCACGCCAAGTCGCAAAGGCGCGGAGGCATTTCCCTTGGCGACTTTGCGTCTTTGCGTGATAGTGCTATTGTTCCAGTGAAAGATCATGGGCAAGATGCCCATGCCACCTATTTGTTCTCCAGGAGCCCGCGCACTTTCATCCAGGCGGCACAGCGGTCGGGCCAGGTTGAGAGAACAGGGTCATACTGCTTACCCTGGGCCATGCCGAACCCGTGTTTGCCGCGTTCGTAGATGTGCATTTCGGCGGGCACTTTGACTTCGCGCAGCGCCAGATAGAACAGAATGCTATTCTCCGCCGGAACGCCCGTGTCGCCGGTCGTGTGAATCAGAAAAGCCGGCGGCGTCTGAGAGGTGACCTGGGTTTCGTTCGACAGACTTTCGACCAGCGCCGGGTCGGGGTTCTTCCCCAACAGATTGCTTCTCGAACCGCCGTGGGCATACTTTGTGTTGAGCGAGATCACTGGATAGACCAGGACCATGAAGTCGGGGCGGCAGCTCACGCGTTCGATCGGGTCTTTGGCATCGGTCTTGCCAGCGTCAAAGTGCGTTCCGGCGGTTGAGGCAAGATGGCCACCCGCCGAAAAGCCCATGATACCGATGCGATTGGGATCCACATTCCATTTTGGATTTTGGATTTTCGATTTCGGATTGGCGATATGGGATTGTGGATTTGTTGCCCAATGACGGACGGTGCGAATCGCGCGCTGTGCGTCCTGAAGCATCGCCGGGTGATGATAAGCAGGGGCCAGGCGATACTGGAGCATGAAGGCGGCCACGCCCAGCGAGTTGAGCCATTCGGCCACTTGGCGGCCTTCGTGATCAACCGCCAGATGTCCATAGCCACCGCCGGGACAAATGACCACCGCCGCACCGTTGGCTTTGTCGGCCCGTGGCAACCAGATTGTGAGCGAAGGCTTGTCGCGCTCCTCGTTGCCGAGTGCGCCGGGCGCTCCGTCGGGCCAAAGCAACTCGACCTTCGGTTCGGACGGCTTTGAAAATCCTTTCGTCCATATCGCACACGCACCAAGAAGAATCGGCACGCACAGCAGAACCGCAATTCGCCAGCAACCTTTCGCTGTCATGAACGTTTTCTCCAAAGGTGATGATCATCTCGTTTCGCCGACCGCGCGAAAATGTGACAAGTGGCGCCGCGGCTGTAAAGACAATTCCCGATAGTCTGATTGCGGATCATCCTGAAGACCCTGTATATCCCTGTCCAAGGGATGGGTTGCTTCTATCAGAGTTCAGCGGCCCAACAAGATGGGAGACCTGTTGACAACCAGAGGTTCCGTGCGTTTTGATTCTCGCAAGGAAGCGGAAGATAAAAACTCGTGAAAGGAATTGGTACAGTGGAAGAGAGCATCATTATTCGCGACCTGGACCGCGATGAGAAGCACATTACGTTTGCCGAGGTGGCACAACGCGTCGGCGGCCAACTGGTCGGCCTCAAAGGAGATTTTGTTATTCGCGGCATCACGACGTTGGAGGAAGGCCGGCCAGGATGCGTCTCGTTCGTCACCAACACCCGTTTTTTGCCGCAGGCCAAGGAATCGTCGGCGTCGGGTTTTCTCGTCACAGCCATGTCGGTGGTTCCCGACCGTCCCTGTATCGTGCTCGACAATGTGTGGAAGGGGATGCTTTTTCTACTCAACCATTTCTATCCACCGCCGCGCCCGCAATCGTTCGTCCATCCAACGGCTCTCGTCGGGTCAAACGTTTCTCTGGGTAATCATGTTTCGATCGGACCCTACGTTGTGATCGAGAATGATGTAGTCGTCGGCGACCGCGTGCGCGTTGGCGCCCATTGCTTCGTAGGTCGCGGCGCTCGGATCGGCGAGGATTCGCTCCTTCACCCCCATGTCTGTTTGCTTCACAGGTGCGAGATCGGCCGCCGCGTGATTCTCCATTCCGGGGTCGTGATCGGGGCCGACGGCTTCAAGTATGAGTTGATTGACGGGCAGTTGACGAAAATCCCTCAAGTGGGACGGGTTGTTCTTGAGGATGATGTCGAGCTTGGCGCGAACACATGCATTGATCGTGCCTCCCTGACCGAGACGCGGATCGGGCGCGGCACCAAGATAGACAACCTCTGCCAGATCGCCCACAATGTTTGCGTGGGAGCGGGATCGGTTTTCGCCGGCCAGGTAGGGATCGCAGGTTCGACTCGCATCGGCGAGAATGTTTTCCTGGCCGGCCAAGTAGGAGTGGTGGACAACATTGCGGTGGGCGACCGCGCCAAAATCGGCGCACAGGCCGGGGTCAAAAACAATGTTCCAGCCGATGTCTATTATCTCGGCTCGCCGGCCATGCCCGCCAAGCAATTCATGAAAATCGCCGCGGACCTGAACCATCTGTCGGACATGAGGCGACGGCTGCGAGAGCTCGAAGAGAAGGTCGCGACGCTCGGCGGCCAGGGCAGAGATAAACAATGAACGGCGAGGCAGGGGGCTAATGGTGTAGCCGGCAGAGGGGCATTCGTTTGGACCGCCGCGCTGAAAAATCACGAACGCCCACAAGGGGCTAAGCTACAATTGAGAAAGCGATCAGCCCAGGCCGTAGCTTAGCCCCTTGTGGGCGTCGCCTTGACGCTTCCCAACCCAAACCCTTCCGTTGCTCAGTCAAGGTGTGCACGAATTGCCTGTGGCGCACTTTTCCGCTTGAAAGGCGGCGGCCGGGCGATCAGCATTTCGTCGCTAGATGAGGCTATGACGAGACATTTTGAATAATTGAATTTGCGAAAAAACGACAAAACGGACAAAGGAGATGGAAGAATATGTCTAGGTCATCTTGGATAAGCCACATGATGCCAGTCGTTGGCGCAGTGGTGATCGTTTGTCTGACGGCTGGATGTCCACCGCCTCCGCCGCCGGGCTACCATGTCACAGTCCACGCCGAAGGACCAGAAGTTCTCCTGCCTCCACCGCCACCTTTCCTTTTGCCTCCCGCGCCGGTGGTCGTCTATAGCGATGCAGCGCGCTGCGAGTATGTCGCGGGAGTGGACTACGACGTTTTCTATATAGACGGCTGTTTTTACACTCACCATAACCACCGGTGGTTCTGTGTTCCCCGACCGGGAGCGGCCTGGGTTGTGGTTCCGCCGGCCTATGTTCCGCCGCTGCTGGTACCGGGTCCACCGCCGCCGGGTTGGAACCGTGCGCCGGCCGGTCCGAAGCGAAGCGTTACTTCATTTCGTGGCGAGGTGCCATTCCCAGTTCCGGCACAGGCGAAATCGGTCACGACCCCAGCCGAAGGCCGGCGGCCTCCAAGTGGCACGTCGCGCCCCTCCTCGCCCGGCCAAATTGAGCGCCCTGTTTCAGGTAGAGTGCCGCAGCCGGCTGCTCCAGGTGGCGTCAAGCCGGCGCAGCCTCCCAACGTCGAGCGGCCGACACCGCCGGCTGGCAAGCCACCGGTGACTCCCGGTTCGGAGGTTTCGCCGCCCAAACCAACACCTAAACCGCCGCAACCGCCGGCCAGCCCTGCGCGGCCAAAACCCGGTCGCTCGCCCGGCAAAGGCCGCCGTTAGTCCCTTTGTTCTATAGATGTTCGTAGAATTTGTTGACACGTTGTTGTTGCATTGCGCGCGTCATAGGAGCGCATCCGCCGTTCGGCGGACTGCGCCCCTACATGCGGTGTGTGGCAGCTTTCACGCCAAGAGCTATCAAATACGCCGCCTTGGTGATGGTTGCCGAGCGGGAGGGAGAGTTGTTGTCTTTGTGTTTCAGTCCACCGCTCCCGCCGTCAGCGCAATCGTCCACCGCCTCACTTCGACTTTGCCTTCTTCTCCCCCTTTTCCTTGCCCAGCGGGCGAAGCTTGATCTCTTTCACCATGATGGCCATGGAAGCGAATTGATCGCCCGGGTGGACCTGAAAGCCGATCTTGCCTTCGGGGACTCGATTATCGCGAGCCTCGGCGGTCTTCTTGTCGTTCAGATAGACCACCAGATGATCGCCCTGAGCGATGATCCTCATGGTGTTCCAGTCATCTTTTTTCTCGATCGTCTTGTCGAGATTGGCCGCGAGGAAGACTTGTCCCTTGGGCAGGTTGGGACTATACAGCGTGCCGCTGTAAGCCTCGGGCTTCACATATTCGAGGATATCGGCCTGATAGGCGGTCTTGGGGTCTTTGTAACGGAACCACACGCCGCTGTTACAGGGCCAAATGCATTTATAGACGCAGATCAGTTCGAAATCCTTGAACGACTTCTCGGTGAACAGGTCGCCCGGCTTGTTGTCCGGTTGCCCCTGGCGGCCGACCAGGACGCCGCTCTCGACTTTCCATTCCGCATTGCCCTCGGCTTTCCAGCCGGTGAGGTCTTTGCCGTTGAACAGCTGAATCCAGTCTTTCTCGCCCTTGGCGGCTTTCGCAGCTGCTTTGGCTGGCTCGGCTTCCACCGCCCATGCCGCCACCGCCACAGCCAGAAACCATCCCACGAGCCACATCACACACCGACGCTTTTTCATTTTGCCACCTCCTGATTAGGTCTATGCCTCAGAATTCACATAGAACTGCCAATGCTTTCCATTGATCGGAAGGCAATCTCATGCCCGCCCGAATGCACGTTATTTCCTTGACCTCGACCGCCGAGCGCAAGGCAAACCCTGCGACCTGGTCGCCGCTCAGGTCCTGGATCGCTTTCGGCTTGTTGCTGGTCCGGAACAGATTCCCGCCGCGTGAGTTTCCTCGCATCTATTCATTCGCTCTTCTGGCACCTGTCCAGCGAGCATGCTCTGATCGCAGAGGTTTGTGGTCCAGTTTCTACGCGCGATGGTGAGATTGATTTTCGCTGTCTGTCAAGGGAATTGACCCCCTGAAAGACCAACCACAGATTACACCGATTTCATGGTGCGGCCGATGACCGCAGCCAAAAAAAGAATTTCTTGGAACCACAGATTACACCGATTCCACAGATTTCGTTGGGCGTATGAGTTGCAAACACGGAGAGCAAGCGCTTGACTTTCGCGGCCATCTTCTCTTCAATCGCCGCTGAAAAGAGGTCACTCTGTCGAAGCCAGAACTTGACACGGAAAACTCGAAACTCGCAACTCGAAACCCGAAACTCTCTTCGAGAGAACCCCGAATGCGCCTGATCCGCATGGAAATCCAAATCTTCCGCCAGCGACGGCTGCTCTGGGAGCTGGTCAAGCGCGATCTGCGAACGCGATACGTCGGCTCGATCATGGGGCTGTTCTGGTCGGTCATCAATCCGCTGATCATGTTGATCATCTATATTTTCATCTTCTCGCTGATTTTCGGGTTCGGCAGCGAGCCAAGCGGCGCGGGATCGGCCGCGGGGCCCGTCAGCACTGTCCGCAAAGAGATCCCCAATTTCCCGGTATATCTTTGCTGTGGTTTGCTGCCGTGGATGGCGGTGATGGAATCCCTCCTCGGAGCGACCTCGATCATGGCCGGCAGCGGCGGTTTAATCAAGAAAGCCGTTTTCCCGATGGCCATTCTGCCTATGCAGGCGATCGTTGCCAGCTTCATCAATTTGGCCATCACGCTCTTGCTGTTCGGTGCTTTTCTCGTCGTGACAGGGCATTTCCCGGGACTGTGGTTCCTGATGATCGTTCCCCTGATGGTCCTACAGTTTGGTCTGGTCGTTGGGGCGTGCTATTTTTTTGCGACAGTTAACGTCTTTTTCCGCGACATGGGGCCGATCCTGACCGCGGTGATGAACTTTCTGTTTTGGGCCACTCCCATTGTCTATCCAGCCCAACTGATTACCGACCGAGTCCACCGGATCGAAAACGTCTTTTTGCTCAATCCGGTCGTGCACCTGATCCGCCTCTATCGCCAGTTTCTGTACACGCAGCGCACGCCCTACACGTTCGAGGTCTCTTGCTCGACCGTTGCAAGCGTTCTGTATCTGTTGGCCGTTGGGGCCGCAGGCTATGTCGTCGGCAAGTATGTCTTCACGCGCAGCCAGCCGCATTTTGTGGACGAGGTGTGAGGGCCGATGCATGCGATTGCCGTCAATAACCTCACCAAGCGCTATCGTGTCTATCCGCGCCCGATAGATCGGCTCCGAGAAGTTCTGACGCTCAATCGCCGTTGCTATCACCGGGAATTCACCGCGCTCGAAAGCGTCAATCTGAACGTCGAGAAAGGGCAGGTTCTGGGCATGATCGGTCCCAATGGTGCGGGCAAAAGCACGCTGCTCAAAATCATGGCCGGCATCATTGATCCGACCCAAGGGCAGATCGGGGTCCAGGGCCGCGTCGCTTCGATCATCGAGTTGGGCACGGGTTTTCACGGCGAGTTTTCGGGCCGCGACAATGTCTATATGAACGCGGCCATCATGGGGTATCGCCGCGAACAGGTGGACGCGTTTTTCGCCGAAATCGCCCGCTTCGCCGAGTTGGGAAGCTATATGGACATGCCCGTCAAGACGTACTCATCGGGCATGTTCGTGCGACTAGCCTTTTCCATCGCTATCCACGTGGACCCCGATGTGTTCCTGGTGGACGAAGCGCTGGCGGTCGGCGATGCCGTTTTTTCGCACCGCTGTCTCAAGCGAATCCGCGAGATGAAAGAGCGCGGCGTGACGATCTGCTTTGTCTCCCACGATGTCAATGCAGTGCAAAACATTTGCGACGAAGCCATCCTGCTCGATCGCGGACGATTGATGGACCGTGACGCGCCCAAACATGTCATCCAACACTATCAAACAATCGTAGCCGAGCGGATTGCTCGAGGGGCCGATGTCGGAGGCGGACCAACGGATTTCTACTCGATCGGTGCTCCCGAAACCTCTGCCGGAGTGGGGGAGCAGCGCTTTGGGACGTTCGAAGCTCAGATCGTTCGAACCGACGTGCTCGATAGCAGCGGCCGTGCGGTCAGGCAACTGGCCTCGGGCGACACCGTTACATTCGCCATAGAGGTCGAATTCCACAAGGACATCCAAGACCCCGTTTTCGGAATCCTCTTGCGCAACCGCTATGGCATCGAAGTGTTCGGTACGAACAGCTACTTGCGCCACGAAAGCACCGGCTTGTTTCGGCGCGGGCAAACGGCGCGGGTCTTCTTTCGCCTGCCGCTGAACATTGGAGTCGGAAGCTATACGGTCAGCTTTGCCGTCCATACACCCGCTGCTCATTTCTACGACTATCGCGTGGACAACATGGTCATCGAGGTGCTCGGGCCAGTACCTTCGATTGGCATTGCCACCCTGCCGCTCGAGATCGAGATTGATCGCCGCTTAGGCTCACCCTCGTAATCCCGCAACTTCTCGATGATGGGTCCGGTCCACAACCTTTCGGCTGACTTTCGTTGGCTGAGTGTCGGACGAAAGCCGCTATTTGCAACCATTGAACACAATGTTGACTGTAGGTCACGCATGTCGGCACGGTCTTTTTTACCACGGCGTCTGCGTGGCAGATGATTGTCTTGCCAAACTGATTTGGTGCAGCAGGACAACATGAAGTCTGGTGGTCACATTCACAACCTTAAGCACATGCTCCGCGCCCTTCGTGGCCGGAACTATGCTCTGTTTTTCGCCGGCCAGGGGCTCTCGCTGATCGGCATGTGGATGCAGTCGGTGGCGTTGGGACTGCTGGTCTGGAAGCTGACCCACAAAGAAATGGCGTTGGGGCTGGTGGGATTTGCCTCGCAGATTTCTGGCTTTGTGCTGACTCCTGTCGCTGGTGTATTCAGCGATCGCTGGAATCGCCGCCGCGTGCTGCTGGCGACACAGATACTGGCGATGTTCCAGGCCACTCTGTTGGCAGCGTTAACGATCACCGGCGTGATTCAGATTGGGCACGTTATCGCGCTGGCGGCTTTGCTCGGTCTCGTGAGCTCACTCGACATGCCCACGCGCCAGGCCTTCGTGGCGCAAATGGTTGAGCGCAGGGAAGACCTGCCCAACGCCATCGCGCTCAATTCGTTCATCTTCAACGGCGCGCGCCTGGTGGGCCCTTTCATCGCCGCCATGGTGATCCCGCTCATCGGCGCACGGTTTGCGTCCCAGTACGCCGGCGAGGGGGCATGTTTCGCCATCAATGCCGTTAGCTACCTGGCTGTGATTGCGGCTTTGCTGGCGATGCGCCTGCCACGCTGGCGGCCTTTGCCAAACCGGCATCATGTTCTCCACAGCCTCAGGGAAGGCTTCCATTATTCCTTTGGTTTCGCGCCGGTTCGTACAATCCTCCTCGCGCTGGGCCTGATCTGCTTTGTGGCGATGCCTTACGGTGTCTTGCTGCCAGCCATCGCCGCCAAAACGCTGCACGCCGGACAGGTGGAAATCCCGCTGTTTTCTTTGGGTAAACACTCCATTATGCTGAAGTATGAAAACACGGTCGGTATCCTGGTTTCATCGGCCGGTATGGGAGCGCTCCTGGGCGCTCTCTTTCTGGCCAGCCGAAAAAGTGTCCTGGGTCTTGGACGGCTCATTGCCATCGCGATGGCTGTTCTGGGGGTCGGTATGATAGGTTTTGCGCTCTCAAAACACGTCTGGATGTCAATGCCGCTGCTGCTGTTGATCGGTCTTGGATTCATGATCCAAACGGCCTCAAGCAACACCATCCTGCAGACCATCGTGGACGATGATAAACGCGGACGGGTCATGAGCTTTTATACCATGGCATTCATCGGCACTGCTCCATTTGGCTCCTTGCTGGCCGGCAGCCTGGCCACCCATATTGGCGCGCCAAGGACAGTTCTTCTGAGTGGGATCGTCGCCCTCGTGGGTTCGGTCGTCTTCGCCTCGCGCTTGTCCGTGTTGAGCAAACACACGCGGCCGATCTATGTCAAAATGGGCATCATTTCCGACACGCCGCCGATTCCCAAAGCCGCGGCGGAAGAAGATATCCAAGACAATTGACAAAGACCGAAATGCCATTCAGTTGAAAGTCTGACTCTGTTCTCCAAGGCTCTCTCGAAAATCGGCTTGTCGTTTGGCCTTTGGGCGGGAGAAAGCAACGAGATCACGAATGCTTTACTAACGGTAAAGGCGCCACAACGCTCCGACGCCGGTCGGTCGCAAGACGAGCAAATTAGCACGAACAGCCCGGCGCTTCGTGGCGGTTACGCCAATGGAGTTGAGGTATTTGTCAATCCCACCGGCCTTGTCCACTTCATCGAGAGCCGCTTCAATCCATCTGCGATCAACATAGCCAGGCCCGAAGGCAACATTGGTAAGGAGATAATCCTGGATCACCGTTTCGCGCTTGACGCCCAGAAGAGTCAGAATCAAGGCCGTCAGCACACCGGTGCGGTCTTTGCCCCAATGGCAGTGGTAGTCCAGCGGCAGGTTGGCCGGATTAGATAGAACATCGAACGCCTGGCGCCATTGATCGCCGCGCTCTTTCACAAGCAACCGGTACGTCTCCGTAGTGGTAGTTGCGGAGGGAAACATGGTCGGGATATAGACATGCCTGGTGAAGTTGAGCAGGGCGGAGTCACTGGTGAAAGGCGGGTAGCGCAAATCAATGATCGTCCGAATCCCGAGCGAGCGAATGACCGCGGCATCGCCCGTTGTGACGGAGGATAGCACGTCGGATCGAAAGACGCGCCGCGTGGCCACCGTTGCTGTCGTTCCTGCGTCATAGCCTCCGATGTCGCGGAAGTTCTTGGCTCCTTGGAGACGAACCCAACGATCGTAAGCCTCTCCGGTGGCAGATGAAGACGCCGCCAGAAAACAAACAATCAACAGAAGAAGACGCTGAACCGGACATCCTTGTCCTGCCACCGTGCGCTTGTCTGACTCGCGATAGGCCTGCGTCCTCACGATCTCCAACCTTTTTACCGGCCCACTTCATCAAAGCGTATAGCGCGTTCAGAGCCGACTGTCAACCTTTGGCCGCCGCTGAACTCTCAGGGAAATCGAGTGGGGCTGGCGGGCAACCTGCAGCCGGTTTTTTTGAGTTGCTGCGTGTGGCAGAGCTCCGTCGAATATCACTCGGCTGATTTCCGAATGGTATTGGAACACCCATTCTTTCCCGCGTCGGTCTCCGGCAATCGCACCGAGATGTTTGAATTGGTCGCCACAGTCGCTTTGAAAATCTCACTCGTTCTTGGCTCAACGGGATTGGCAGGAAATATTGAAGCCGCCATATGCGTGAACTTGCGCCAAACGCATCGCGGGCACCAAAGGTGCTCCTGTCAGGTATCGCTTGCGGGTGAAGGTCAGGATGACGAACCCCGCTCGGTCACGACCGAGTGCGCCTTGAGCTCTTTGCCGGGTTTGAAAGTGACAACCTTGCGCGGGGGAATGGGATACTCGACCTTGTTCTTCGGGTTGCGTCCAACGCGTGGCTTGCGCGCTTTGACCTGAAAGACACCAAAGTCTCGGATTTCCAGACGGCCATGGCTTGCGATAACATTTTTCATGCTCTCGAGAATACGATCTACCACTGCCAAGGCTTCTCTGTCCTTGAGGTTCAGTTGTTTGGCCACCAGTTTGGCAATATCTACCTTGATCATGACGCGCTCTCCCGCCGGATTGCACTGAGTTGACTGAGCTTAGTAAACCAACCTTAAAGCAGGTTCAAGACTTTTTTTGATCTTTCGTCAATCTGCCGCCAAACCCGCACTCTGAACCTCCGAACTCGGAGCTCGCAATCCGAAACTGATCTCACAGCCTGTTCGCCTCGGCAACTTCCGACAATCGCAAGAACTCCTCGACCGACAAAGTCTCGGAACGGCGCGATGGGTCAATCCCTGCCCCGGTGAGAAGTGCCACAATCGCATCGCGATGGTCGCCCAAACGCTTCGAATCGAGCAACGAATTCACGATTTTCTTTCGCCGCTGGGTGAAACAAGCCTCTACCAAGGCAAAGACGGCGGCCATGCGGGCCGGCTCAACCAGTGGCGGCTGGCGCGGCTCGATGACAATAGCCACGGCGTCCACACGAGGGCGCGGTTGGAACTGCCGACGAGGCACAAACAAGGCTTGGCGAATCTTGGCGACCAGCGCGGTTTTGACCGTCAGCGCACCATAGGCACGTCGCCTCGGTTGTGCAACGAGTCGCTGGGCAAATTCACTTTGAACCAAGAGGACGCATCGCTGGGGCAGGGGAGTGAGGTGCAGCAGAATCTCGATCAATGGCGAGGTAATTTGATAGGGAATATTGCCTACGATCACGTAGGGTTGGTCGCCGATCTGTCCGAGCAACTGCGACCAGTCGAGCCGCAGCGCGTCCGTGTACAGAAAGCTCACGGGTGGTTCAAGGCCGCCGAAATAGCGCTCGTGAACCGGGCGCAAACGCTCGTCAATTTCGATCGCCCACACCCGGCGGGTGCGGCGGACAATCCGCGCCGTGAGATAGCCCGGCCCCGCGCCAACCTCGATCACCGACGTTTCCGGCTCGATCTTTGCGGCGCCGACGATCCGGTCGAGCGTCCGGTGGCGATCCAGATAACATTGACCCAGCCCGCGCCGCTGCACCAGGCCAAACTCAGCGACCAACTGCCGCGGCCCGGGTATGTAAATGTCACCAATAGTCATTGGTCAGATGGTGTCCTGTTGCCTGTTGTAAGTGGCTCGCTGTGGCTTTTACATGCTCGAAAATCGGAAGACATGAGTCGATCACCAAGTAAAAGCGATTCATCAACGACGGGGCCCAAAGGCTGCCAAACAAGCGTGTCCCCAAGGAGCCCTCCGATTGTGTTACCGTTAGGCCTTGCAATCTTCATTCGAGCGCTGCAACTGTTCTATCAAAGTATGCCTGGCTACATTTAACCGCCTGAAAGCTTCGATCTCGTTGTCCCGACTCCTCTTCATTATCATAATCAACGATCATGACCCGCACGTCTTTCCGGTCGGCAATTACATCTTGCACGTTACCGCCACTCACATAGATGATTATGCTGACCACAAGGCTCCACCCCCTCAACTAGCGGTTATGGTGTTCCTTTTCAAGGACGGACTTGGCATACCTCCCACCGGTGGTGCAATAAGTACTTTTGCTTTAACGAATGCCAAGGCTGGAGGGACAGGAAAGCGGTGTTCGGAAACACTCCCCTTACGACGTGGAACAGCTGAAGCGTCGGCGGTTCGATCCAGGCTGCCCCTTTGTCTAACATGATGTGGTAATTTGGCCACACGACAGTCATGTTTCCGGCTACATCCGGACCGAAATGTGGGTAATGTCCTAATTTGGGTCAAGCGACACCGATTATCCAAATCGGGATGGTGATCGCCATCTTCGCGTGGGGCAACTCTCGGATGACTCGCTCGTAGTTGACGATGTTCTCGTCTATGCGTTTAGCCATCGCGAGCATGGGGACCACAAGAACGCCGACTTCAATATCATCTGCCGCATAGGAAAGTAGGAACTTAAAAACATCAGTGTACCACCGTGCCATATTCCCCAATTGAACTTCGACCTGAATAACCCCCTTCTTATAATCAGCTGCGAGCTGGGAGTCCGCTTTAGACACAATTCTTGGATGTATTTGCCATCCAGCATCTCGGAAAGCCTCTTCTATCTTTTTGTTGGTTGCGTCTTGGCGAATATCAAGAACCGCGACCAACTTACCCTTTCTTTCCCTGCGTTTTGGGGTCGGCTTTTTGCACCAACGAGCAGCCCTAAGAATAGCCAATATTTCCGATTGTTCCTGCGGGTATTCTTTGGACAGGATTGACTCTGCGTGCCGGTAACTATGTGTGGCCACTATTTCCATAAGGGCATGGGATTCTCCCATTCCTCCGGCACTCTGGCAACAATCTCACCGTTTGGCTCATATATCGGCTGGGTGCGCGGCCTAACAGGCAGGCAGCCTTGCAGCGCCTGCTCTATTCGTGTGCGAGAGACATCAACATACTCCTTAACCAATTCCGCCCCGCACCCTTTGCGCCCATTCAGTAACGCCGCACACAAAGACGATGAGACTCCGGCGAATGGGTCTAAAACTATCTGTCCAGGTCGGGTTGTGCTCAGGACCAAGCGTTCAACCAACTCTATTGGGAACTGGCACGGATGAATGGTCTTCTCTCTATGGTTGTGTTTGACGTTCGGGATATTCCAAACATCCCCAGGGTTTTTGCCGAGCGGGTTGCAGGAATACTTGCCCGCCTTTGGGCCTTTGAAGTATTTCTTTCCGGGATACTTCTGGCGAACCCGAATCGGATCCACATCGAATTGGTAAGCATCTGATTTTGTGTACCAAGCAATGACCTCATATCTGCCCGAGAACCTGTGCTGGCAATGCAACCCATGTTCAAAACGCCAAACAATACGGTTGCGCATCTGCATCCCAAGACTTGAGAACATGCGGTGCAGTGGGATGTCCAGTGGGAGAATTTGGCTTGGCCCCACAATATGATTGCCAACCTGCCAGCAAATAGAACCCTTTTTATGGAGCACGCGGAAACAGCGAGTTATCACATCTTCCTGCAATCGTAAGTACTCGTCGAGATCTCTTTTTCTTTCATACTTCTTGCCGATGTTGTAGGGAGGCGAAGTTACTATGAGATGAATGCTCTCGTCTGGTAGCGCATCCAGAAGTTCTCTACAGTCACCGTGGTAGAGAAAGCACCCGACTTTTCCAGAAACAAGATCATCCACACACGTTAGGTCATCAGAAACCCTGTATCTTCCATCTGCCGGAGCAACGTTCTGTGGGCGGCACAATGGAGCCAACAACGATGGCCTTTCCAACGCGCTCACCCCTTTTATCACGCGACGATTTCAATTCCCTTCCGACACGCGCATCTCGCCATGTCACAGAATTGCACGTCAAGGAGTTTCTCCGAAAACGCAGCCCTGCTTTTTCTTGGCGTGGTCCCCGTGGCACCCGCGCCTACCTCACCCGGCTGAACTTTCAAGCACTAGGGGTTCTCTGTCGCCGGTTCTGCGTCAGCTCGGCCGCCACTTGGATCGCTGCGAGCATGCTGTCGGGGCGGGCGATGCCGCGGCCGGCGATGTCGAACGCCGTGCCATGGTCGGGCGACGTGCGAACGAACGGCAGCCCCAGTGTGACGTTCACTCCGCTGTCAAACGCCAACGTTTTCACGGGGATCATGGCCTGGTCGTGATACATCGCCAAAACGCAGTCCCATCGTCCCTGAAGCATCTGATGATAGACAACGTCGGCGGGGACGGGACCGTTGGCATCCAAGCCACGTGCACGCGCTTGCTCGATTGCCGGCGCAATGATTTGCGCTTCGTCGGCGCCGAGCAATCCATTTTCACCCGCATGAGGGTTGAGACCGCAGACTGCGATTCGCGGATGTTCGATCGCAAAGTCCGTCGCCATTGAGCGATGGATCAGATCGAGCAGTGCAACAATCCGCTCGCTCGTCAACTGTGGGGGCACGGCAGACAACGGGCAGTGGATCGTCGCCGGAACCGTCCTCACCCCACCGCCGACCATGAGCATCGCTACCAGCGGTGCCCCTGCTTTCTCGGCCAACATTTCCGTGTGGCCGGGATAGGCGTGGCCCGCAAGATGGAGAGCCGCCTTGCTGATCGGAGCCGTGCAAAGCGCGTCGAGCTCGCCAGCCTGAATGCGTCGGACGGCCTCGTCAATTGCCTCATAGGCCAGCTGTCCGCCGAGGCGCGAAACTTTCCCCGTGGGCGGGATGTCAGCGCTCAACGAGGCTGCGGGACAAAGGATATTGGCTGTCCCGACGGATTCGATGGCTTCAGTGGGAGCGTCAACTGAATGAACAGAAACCGAAAGCCCCATCTGTTTGGCAGTTGCTTTGCAGACCGAAAGCGAACCGACCAGGATGGGAATGCACGTTTCCCACACCGCTTCGGAAGCGATCGCCTTGAGGGCGATCTCGGGTCCGATCCCGGCCGGATCGCCCAGAGTAATCGCAATGCGAGGTCGTGGACCTTTTTCAGCCATTGTGTCTCAGTTTGCCAGGCATCTCTTCACGTGAAGCCGCAATCTCAAATCGAAAATCGGAAATCCAAGATCGAACATACATTCCCGTTCACCAAACCCGATTCTAGAATCCGAAATCGAAAATCCAAATGGCGGTGGGGGTGGGATTCGAACCCACGAGGCTTACGCCTGCCGGTTTTCAAGACCGGTGCCTTCAACCACTCGGCCACCCCACCGCGCGTTGTGGATTCATTACTTACGCGCTTTTCGCAACCTCGACATCTGCGATCTTACACAACTCGCTTACACGACTCAAATCAAAACTGAGTCTTACGGGCGGAGCTGTCCCTACGGAAAACTCCCTCCGCTACGCATCGTCTTCGCCATGAGGGCATTGAATGGCAAGACCACCGATTCTTCAGCGCCCGCTAACGACACATCCTTGCTGCCAAGAGATGCTTTTTTAATCTCGCGACGCGCGGTTCTCAAGGCAACAGTAGAACGGGGACACGAACAGGAGTCTCGCCTTTGGCCTTCTTATGCGGCTCGTTTGTAACGGTGGTGTAGGCCGCCGACCTGCGGGATGGCGATGACTCTGCCGCAGGTCGGGGGGGCTCAACATACCGAGGGAATGGTGCATTTCGGTCGAGGGATAAGTGGGTCCTCGCATGGTGGTAATAAGCAAAGTACGAGGCCAGAATCCGCCGCAGATGAGTTTCGCCGAGGACGATCACGTGGTCCGGGCATTCCCGCCGAATGGAACCAGCCAGCCGCTCGACATAGCGATCTTGCCAAGGCGAGCGGGGCGCCGTGATGACTCTCTCGATACCCATGTGCTCGACGCGCCGTCGGAAGAATTCGTTGTAGCTCCTGTCGGAGTCGCGGATCATGGAACGCGGAGTTTCCTTCTTGAGGACGGTCGCCTGCTGGCGCAATACTATGATCTCGAGGAAAGGATCGGCCCAAGATCGAAAAGCCGAACGCAACGAACGTAGAAGAACCAGCACCATGATGGGTGCATCGGAGATGTCAAATCGGTGAAAGCATTGACGTTCCAGCTTTGGCGAGCGGTGGCGGATGAACAACAACATGACATCTCCGCAGCGACGGACGGCGGTTTACGCGATCCGCGAGTGCGCCATTGAGTATTCGTCGGGCGTGAGCGTCCTGTTCCTTTGGGAATTCCGCAACACCTTGCCCAACTCTAACATCGCGTATGTCGGCGTGCGTCCCCCATTGGAGCATATAGATTTTCTTGTCGTCGCCCCAGTCCCGCCGATAAACCGGAATCTTGCGGGTAGGGAAAGTCCTCACGAACTCGTTATATGTCCGCCCCGCCTCGTCGGCCGTTTCGCCGCCTACGCCGCCCCGCAGCAATTGCCGGCGTTGCTCGCCGTTCTTCGAGTGGGCCACTTCCTCAGGCCGAATGTTGAATTCGCCCGTGCCCTTGGGGTAGTAATAGTAGGAGGCCGAGCCGCCGGGATACAAGAACGTCTTGAACTTCAGTTGGGTGAGGGCGGAGATGTACTCGGGGTGGTCTACGAGGTCCTTGTCAAACATTTCCTCCCACATAGTCCCGCCCACGCGGAGACGTGCAGCAGCCTTTGCTTGCCAGCCGGTCGAGGCCGGGCGTCCTCACATCGGGATGGCCGGCGCAGCTCATGACGCTCGCGTTATGCTGGTCGCTGAAAAGCAAGAGAATATTGGGCCTGCGGCGGGTTGAATCGGCGGCAAAGGCCCGGCCCATGCTGCCAATTTCGGCCGCCACCAGCGAATTGGCACCAAGGTCCAAAGATTTTATGCCATCGCGTCTTGAGAGTTTCTTCACGACATCTCTCCTTCGTGAAGAATTCGCATTTGCCACTCATTACCCTGTTGCACGGCCCCTTACTATGGCCTTGACGGAGACTTGGGTGCCGGAGCTTTGACCACCGCGCGCAGAAGCCGTTTCATCTCCACCACCGTTTCCGCGTATTTGGGATCGTTGGCGAGGTTGGTAAATTCCCGCGGGTCGTTCTGGTGGTCGTAAAGTTCGACGCCCTGCTTGCCGTCATCCCATTCGGTGTAACGCCAGCGCTCCGTGCGCACGCTGTAGCCCATGAACGAGCCGTCCTTGCCGCCGCGACGGGTTTGCGTGTAAGCGGGGTGGTTCCACGGTGTGTTCGGGTCGTCCAGCAAGGGCCGCAGGCTTGCACCGGCGAGGTTTTTCGGCGCCGGCAGACCGCACAAGTCCGCAAGAGTCGGATACAGATCCAATGTTTCCACCGTATGCGCTGTGGCTTGGCCTTTGGCTTTCGCGCCCGGCGCGACGACGATCAGCGGCACGCGCGCCGACTCCTCAAACAGAGACTGCTTCTGCCACAAGCCATGGTCGCCGAGGTGATAGCCGTTGTCGCCCCACAGGACCACAATGGTTTTGTCGGCCAGATTCAGGCGGTCGAGCGCGTCGAGCACGCGGCCGACCTGGGCATCCATGTGGCTGATTGACGCGAAATAGGCACGGGTGGCCTTCCGGCAGTCGAGGTCGCTGAAACCGTAATTTGCGGGTTTGACGGTCAGGGCCGGCTCGGGAATGTCGTCGCGGTCGTTGGGCGGATTGGTAGGAAGAGTGATTTTCTCTATGGGATACACATCGAAATACTTTTTCGGGACGATCCAGGGAACATGCGGGCGATAGAAACCGCAGCCGACGAAAAATGGCTTGTCCTTGTGCTCTTCCAGGAGGCGGATTGTCGCCGTAGCGACCTTGCCGTCGGTATATTCCTCGTCGGTTCCTTCCGACTCGTACCAGGCGAATGACGCGCCCAAACCGCGTTGCTTTTGGTGCAGGTTGGTGACTTTGTCCTCCTCGTCCTTATCGCGCCCGCGCGGGTTGACGACCTGGTCCCAGGACTTGGGATCGTCCAACCCGCTGGTCCCAATGTCGCCGGGCACGCCGTAATGATAAATCTTGGCCACCCGTGCAACAAAGTAACCGTTTTGCCGGAACATCTGAGGCAGCGTGAGGACATCGGGGATGGTGTCACGAAAATGCGTCTTCAGATCGAAAACTTGGGTCTGATCCGGACGCAAGCCGGTGAACAGCGAAGTGCGGCTGGGACTGCAAAGAGGAAACTGGCAATAAGCGCAGTCGAACCGCATTCCGCCCCTCGCCAGCCGATCAATGTTGGGCGACTTGACCAGCGGATGTCCATAGCAGCCGAGAGCATTGTTGAGATCATCCACCGCGATGAACAGGACGTTCGTCTTTGGGGAAGTACGACCCTGGGCGCTAGTCCGAATAGGTTGTAAGGCGGAAAAAGCAGTCCCGCCGAGCACCAGGTTAAGAAAACCACGACGGTTGAGGTCTGGATTCATGTCCGAAACCCCTTTCTATGATGAATGGTTACTCCAAATCACCGTTTGTTGAACGCGAGACACCATCTTGAAGTTGGCCGCCAGCTTAACCGCGCCCTCGAATTCCCCTCAACTTTGCCGATTAACGATGCCTATTTCTTTATGTCGTTCGGGCCACGCAGGCGGCGATAGATGACTTCGTTGTCGTACGTTCTGCCTCTTCCATCATAGGGGCCGTGGAAGTAGCCTTTCCCACCCCAGAATGCCGGCGGTTTCTCGGGCAGTTTGAGCATGGCTGCCCGGAGATGAAGCAGCGCCAGCGGTGCGGGATCGTCGAGGCGGGTGAAGACGTGATCCTTGCTCTCTACAAAGAAGCCGTTGCATAACCGCGTTGAGAGAATGTTGTCTGCGACCTTCTTGGCGGCGTCGAGAAACGTGTTGTCTCGTGTCGCCTCATGCAGCTCCAGGAGGCCGAAAAGAACCAACGGATCGCTGTTCGACGTGGGCCGGTTGATGGAGCCAGGTCGCCCGGCTGTGGCATCCAAATCTCCCAGACCAAGCGCCTGGCCGATGCTCCGTACCATCCGCCACATCGTCTCATTCTTGCTGAGTTTGTAGGCGATCGCGTAGGCAAGATAGTGGCGGCTGTCAACCGGGCGCTTTTCCAGCCAGTTTTCCGTAACGTAGCCACCCTGCTTGCGATCGGCGGGGCTGAGTTTCGTCCCATCTATGAGCATCGCCCAAAAGCTATGCGTCGCTTGGTCATAGCCATGACTGGCCCGGGCCGTGAGGTCTTCGAGGCCCCATTGGAGGAATTCCTTGCCGGCGGGGCCGAGCATTTCGCCGAGCCGGAGCAGGCAGATGGCACAGCAAGTATAGCGGGTGCCGTAAAGGTCGGTCACAGTAGCCTCACTGAATCGCCCTCCGAACTGCGGAAACTGCTGTTGCATTCTATCCGGGTTGCCGATGACGCTGAAATTCTCCGGGCCTAAACCGGTCTTCGGGTCCCGCGCTTCCATATATCGTTCGGCAAGCCGTTTGGCCCACACGAGCGGTCTTTCGTCTGCCGTGAATCGGCTGAGCATTGCCGCGGCATAGGCGAGATCGGTTCCCGACATCATGAACGTCAGGCCCTGTCCTTCGAAGGGGACCTTACCGCCAACGTATTCACTTTCCCAAAGATCTCCCTTCACCGGCTTCCTGTAGCTGCTATGGCGGTTGAAATCCAGAACGTCCCAGCGCAAAACGTGGCCCTGCCAAACACCCTCGATGAGCCGCCGGGTAGCCTGAGGATTAACCTGCCACATCAGTTCATAATAAGGATAGTGGTGCTTGAACTCGTGACATGGGTTCTTGCCTTCGCCGACGACCCGGTCACCCAAAGCATCGTAAAAGGTATGCCCGCCCCAGCGGAGCAACCCATTCGGCTCTTGGAGATGCTCAAACACATAAGCGATCGCGTCGGCAGCGGCCTGGCGATACTTCGGATCGCCGGTGGCGGCCGATAGCCCTACGAGCGTGCGGAACAGATTCTGCTGGCTTGCCTGGTTGGAGAGAATCCATCGCTGGCCATCGCACCGCCACACCCCCGGTTCGAGCGTATCCACGTTCAGCCCGTCCACAAAGAGCGGCGTTTGCTTTGGACCATAGACGTCGTGGCCGTGGCGCAAGACCTTATCCGCAAAAACGCGAACGGCCTGGAGATACTTATCTGCTTTAGCTTCCTCTTTGGCCAACGCATCGTTCCATAAACCTGCCCCAGCAAGCAAGAGGCATAAGAGAGCGATTCTGAACGGCGTGTTCATCAGCGCTTCCTTACCGACGTGCTCTATTCATCCTGTGTGATCTCAACCCATCCATCGTCAGGGCGAGCCCGCACACCCAAGGTATTCCACACTGTGCGGCGGCGATGTCAAGTCCTCGTCAGGGGGATTTGGATGAAACCGATGCACCAAGGACAATGGAGAATCCAAATTCGGGGCCGATCGGGCAAAAGAAGGGTTGATCCTCTGCGTCCGTTCGCGTTGGAATTGGTGCACAACCGCGACGCCAAGCCGGGTTGCTAGGGCGCAAGGTATGGGAGACTGGGGAAACCCATCGAAGTCATAGCCCTTCTTCAGAGAAGCGTGCTTGTTTGCTACTTCGCATTGTTGCATAGGACAATTCCGCCAAGGGGGATAAACATGGATCATGAATGCAGCCGTCGTCGTTTTCTCGAGGTTGCTGCGGTGGGGGGTGTTGGATTGGCTCTGAGATCGGCGTCCGCGGGTGCTGGAAAGTCCGGGCTCGGCGAATCAACTCCCAGGTCCCATCCGACCATGAGCGTAACCGTTTGTAATCCGCTTCTTCGCAGCCCTCTGGCGCTCATCATTGATGATTCATGCCCGGTCATCAACATGGCCTACTATTGGATCAAGCAGCGGCATGACTGGCGGATGCGGCACCACCCAGACACGCCGCCTTCGGGCTGGGAAAAGCACTACGACAAACTGGACAAAATGCCAAACACCATTCCCGCGGACTTCGCTGCCAAATGGGGCGAATGGTGTGCCGAGCATGGCATCAAAGGCAAGTTTAGCATGGTTCCATTTCCCGCCGGCATGGGAAGGATTGACAAAGGATTTCCCGGTTTTCCGGAGCGCGAATTGACCGAATGGCTGCGCGTGGCGAAAGAAATCATCCAGCCGAACTTCGACCTCACGCCCGAAATGCTTACCCACACGCACGTCGTGGATTTGAAGACCTGGCAATTGACTGAGCAGTGGGAGCAGGGCGAATGGGTGGACCCGCCCGTTGACCAACTGACCGACTACATTGCGGCAGCCATGCAGTTGCTGAAAAACGTCGGAATCCGCTGCGAGGGTGTTACGAGTCCGGGCGCGTTCGGCAAGCGTAAAGAGGCAGCCTATGCGAAAGCGACACTCGACGCTGCCTTGCGCGTAAACAACAACCCGCGACCCTTCTATTTCCTCTGGCTCAAGCATGACGAGTTGCCCGACGTGCCGATCTGGCACGCCCAGAAAGACAAAGGCATCGCCATTGCCAGCATTGTCAGTTGCGCAGGCGATTGGTTTGGCGCGACCGGCTATGACGAATCGAACCCGGACCTGTTCATCACCGAAGACTTCCAGGGCGGGCGCCTGCCGGCAGTGCTCAAGAAACAATTGCCGTGCGTTCTCGTCGGGCACTGGCCCTGCTTCTATGTCAACGAGCAAGTGGGCTTCAAAGTGTTGAAGGAAGTCAAACGGCGACTGGATGCCTATGACCCCGACCGTACCAAGACGCTGTGGATGAAGACCAGCGAGATCGGGCATTACTGGATGGCGAGGCAGTTGAGCGACATCACGAGTGAGGCCAATCACGTGCGGATTCGCGCGAAGTTCCCGACCGCGAATTTCACGCTTTCGCTCGATGTCCCGACTAAGCGTGTTGTAGTGAACGACAGGGATTTGCGCCAAGCACGATCGCGGAGCGATTTTCGCGGCGGGACATTTCTTGTGGAGGGCGGACGAACCTTCATCGCGTTCGATTTGGGTGCCGGCGAGACAACTCTTGCGCTGACGCTGTGACTGTGCGATCATTAGTCGAGATCCCCGGTCGGGGAACATAAGGCGGCCGTCGCCCCGAGGAACGACGGTGCGATGGGCGGGATACCCGTGCCCGTGTAGCGGAGAATCCAAAGACCGCCCGAGAGGTCGGCGACCATAGGCCAGGGCACCGGAAACATAAACGTCTAAGAGGCTCGAAAAGAATGAACTGCAAAAGAAGCGACAACCACAAAGACACCAAGCCACCAAGACTTCTTAGAGCGGCTAAAAGAACGAGAAGGCCTTGCTGTCCCAACGGGACAGAATGACAATAGCCCAGCCTTTCAAGGCTTGTCATTCCCCAAATCTTTCTCCTTGGGGGGAGGCAGAAATCCAGGAAGAAATCTCTGGTCAAGGGACCAGGAGAGAATTAGGTTGGAATCCCATTGGAGTGCCTGTTGCTGCTGCGGAGG
>Ga0315280_10003719_pt1 | contig 23167 bp, 16 predicted proteins | sample YL17G06_40_MG_FD_203697 | JGI IMG/M metagenome (GOLD analysis project Ga0315280, IMG submission 203697) | Sediment microbial communities from Yellowstone Lake, YNP, Wyoming, USA - YL17G06_40 | ecosystem: Environmental > Aquatic > Freshwater > Lake > Sediment | place: USA: Wyoming | collected... | reverse complement strand
TGGCCGCAAGAATACCATCACGACCACAACCTCAATCTATGTCACGGGCAAAGATTATGTGCCTTGGGAGAGACGAGACGACGACACTGTCGAGCTTGTGCCTGATAGCAATCAATATCTGCCTGGCAATAAAGCCAAGATTTTAGTCAAATCGCCCTATGAACGAGCCAAAGCCCTCATCACTGTGGAAAGAGAATTTGTGCTCGAAAGCCAGGTGTTTGAAATCGTCGGAAGCTCGAATCAAATAGAAATACCTATCCTTTCAGATTATATCCCGAATATCTATGTTTCTGTTCTCCTCGTTCAGGGCCGTACTTCGAGCGCCAGTGCGAACGAAAACGAAGATGTCGGAAAACCATCTTTTAAAATCGGGTATGCGGAACTTAAAGTCAACCCTTCCGAAAAGCGGCTAAAAATAGAAATTTCAACCGATAAAAAAGATTATAAGCCCAAAGAAAAAGTCTCCCTCCGGCTAAAAGTCCAAGACCAGAAAAATTCAGGCCACCGCGCCAGCATTTCTGTGGCCGTGGCAGATGTAGGAGTCCTTAACCTGATTGGCTATCAGACGCCCAACCCCTTTGACCAATTCTACGGGCCAAAGCCATTATCTGTCCAGACCTCAGAGACCAGGCTTCAGGTGGTGGGGCAGAGGGAATTTGGAGAAAAGGGAGAGGAAGTTGGCGGTGGAGCTGGAGAAAAGATGATGGCCCCCGGAATGACTCTGGCTGAAGTCGAGCTCCGCGGTGATTTTAAATCTACAGCCTACTGGAATCCCTCGCTTCTCACCGACGAGAAAGGTGAAGCTTCTTTGAGCTTCATTCTTCCGGACAATCTCACCACTTTTCGCATCATGGCCGTGGCTCAAACCGAGGATTCCGAGTTTGGCCAAGCCGAATCAACTTTTAAAGTTACGAAGCCGCTTCTCCTCCAGGCGGCTCTTCCCCGGTTCGCCAGGGTTGGGGATAAGTTTAAGGGAGGAGTTGTGGTGCACAATCTCTCAGACCAAAGGGGCATGGTGGTGTTGAGCTGTGATGTTCAGGGAATTCATCTTCTTGATCAGAGCAACATCCAAAGGCTTCCTTTGGGGCAGGGTGAGTCAAAGGAAATCTTGTATACGTTTGATGTTGAAAAACCCGGGAAGGCCATTTTCGCCTTTCGAGCTCAATTGGGCAAAGAAGCGGATGGCTTGGAAGCGGCCCTTCCCCTTAAAGTGCCCAGACCAACAGAATCGGTGGCTTTCTTTGAACAGACAACTCAATCCACAGAACAAGAAGTAACCATCCCGGAAAATATTTACCCCTCTGAAAGCAAAATTGAAGTGCAGGCCGCTTCCTCAGTTCTCGCGGGGCTTAAAGGATGCGTGGATTATCTCACAGATTATCCCTATCTCTGCCTCGAACAGCGACTCTCCTCCATCCTCCCCTATCTCGTCGCGCCCAATGTCATCCAAGATTTCCATCTCAGCAAGCTCACGCCTCAGGAGATACAGAAACATGTGCGCGCGAACATCAAAGATATTTCCAGTTATCAGAAAAATAATGGGAGCTTCGGTCTCTGGCCTGATTCTCTTCGGGAATCTCCCTTTATCACCTGCTATGCGGCTTTTGCTTTGGTTAAAGCTCAAGAGGCTGGCTACGAAATCAATAAAGAAGAACAGAAGAAGACCGCATCTTATCTGAGTAACTTGCTCCGAAAGAAATTTGATGAAGGGCAAGGTCCTTACAACCTCCGGATTTGGAATACGGTTCAGGCTTTTGCTCTTTACGACCTGGCTCTCCTCAACCAACCGGAACCTGCTTATGCGGAGAAACTCTTTTCTGAGAGAAATCGCCTCACCCTATTCGGGCAGGCTCTTCTGCTCAAAGCTATGCACCACGGGAAAGGCTCTCTCTTAGCTAAAAATACACTTGTCCAAGAGCTTCTCAATAAGATCAAAGTAACACCTACAGCGGCGCATTTCGAAGACGATGCAGGAGAAGCAGGAGGCTGGATCTACTCCTCTAATGCGCGAACGACAGCTATTATTCTCCAGAGCCTGATCGAAATCGGAGCAGAACATCCGCTCACCTCATCCATTGCCAAGTGGCTGGTCGAAAAAGGGAAAGCCGGCGGCTTTCATTCAACCCAGGAAAATTTCTACTTATTTTATGCTCTGAATGATTTTTATCGCCAGGCTGAAAACATAAAGCCCGATTTCAGAATGGAAATATCACTTGCCGAAAAGACGCTCCTCCCAGGAATTTTCAACAAATGGATCAACCCCACTCTCACGGCTGAGGCATCTCTCTCTGAATTCAAGAAAGGCAAAACCCTGCCGATGAAAATCTACAAAAAAGGAGAAGGAACTCTCTACTATGGAGCCCGAATGACCTATGCTCCTTCCCAGAAGTTGCCACCTCGCGATGAAGGCCTAGCCATCTTGAAGCGCATTGAATCCCCAGAAGGGAAACCGCTGGAATCCCTCAAAGCCGGTTCTCTTGTCATCGTCACTCTAGAAGTCGCCGTTCCCCAAGAATGTCTCTTTGTGGTCATTGATGACCCGCTTCCGGCAGGATTGGAAGCTGTGAACCCCACCTTTCTCATTGAAAGCACAGAGGAGCAACAAAGATTAGAAGCCAGGGATGAGAGTGATCGTTTCCGCTGGTGGGATGGATTCAACCACATCGAAATGCGCGATGACCGAGTTCTCCTGTTTGCGGATTCTTTATCGGCTGGCATTCACATCCACCGCTACTTAGCACGGGCCCTTATTTTTGGACTGTTCCAGACGCCAGGAACAAAAGCTGAAGAAATGTACTCGCCCGAAGTCTTCGGCAGGACTTCAGAACAGGTTGTGAAAATCATAGAATGAAAATCAGAAAAAGGTTTATTTTTCTTATTTCTTGCCTGCTTCTATTCTTGCTTTTTGGTACCTTGTACCTTCCCTTTCCAAAAAATAAGCTCAATCCTTCGCCGCTTCTCTCTTTCCAAATTACAGACAGGAATAATGTTTTGCTGAGGGAAATTCTCTCTGATGAGGGGGGTCGCTGCCATTGGGTCAAACTGGAAGAGGTATCGCCTTATCTTCTCAAGGCCACCTTAGCTTCTGAAGACAGAAAGTTCTATCTTCACCCGGGCATTAATTTCATCTCGGTGGTGAGGGCCTTTTTCCAGAATTTAAAATCCGGTCACGTTGTCTCCGGAGCATCCACCATCACCCAGCAACTTATCAGGAATATTTACCATAGTCGAAGAAATTTCCTCTCAAAAATTTTTGAGGCCTGGATAGCGGTGAGGCTGGAGCACACACTCTCCAAAAATCAAATTTTGATCCAATACCTGAACCGCATCTCTTATGGAAACCAAGCGTCGGGAATTGAAGCCGCTTCCCGCCTCTATTTTAACAAGCCTGCTTCCCAGCTGAGTTTAGCCGAATCCGCCTTCTTGGCCTCCCTTCCCCGTTCGCCGTCTACCCTCAACCCCTACCGTCATTTCTCCGCAGTCAAAACAAATCAAATCAACATCCTCAAAAACATGGAAAGCCTGGGGTTCATTCCCAAAGCAGAGATGGAGAGGGCTTTGGCCGAGCCTCTCTCTTTACGTTCAGAGCAAGAAAAATTCAGGGCCCCTCACTTCTGTGATTATGTTCTCCGGCAGATACCGCCTGCCGAGCGAAGGCAACTCAAGACGATCCAGACAACTCTAGATTACGCTCTTCAAGAGAAAGTGGAAACTCTCCTCAAAAATCATCTGAACTCCTTGAGGAAAAAAGGGATCACCAACGGAGCTATACTCATCATGGACAATGCAACAGGAGAAATTCTGAGCCTGGTGGGGTCTAAAGATTTCTTTGATGACGTGCATGATGGACAGGTTAACGGCGCTCTTTCTCTGCGCCAACCGGGATCCACATTAAAACCCTTTACTTATGCGCTAGCCTTAGAGAAAAAACTAACGGCCGCCACGATCCTTGAGGATAGCGATACGCAGTTCACGACGCCGGGAGGAAGCTTCCGTCCCCAGAATTATGACCTGCGGTACCATGGCCCTATTCGGATGAGGACGGCCTTGGCCTGCTCCTACAACATTCCTGCTGTTTCCATACTCCAAGCCATAGGCCCTGAGCTACTCTACCAAAGATTAAAAGCCCTCCAATTTGAAAGCCTCAAGAAAAGCCCGGATTTTTATGGAGTGGGGTTGACTTTAGGGAACGGGGAAGTCACTCTTTTAGAACTTTGCCGTGCTTATTCAGCTTTGGCTCGCGGAGGGCTGTTCCTGAAAGAAAAATCGATACTAAAACGTCTGAGCAATGATAGTCCACTTCTCTCATCACAAGAAAACCCACAGCCCTATCGGGTCTTTTCTCCCCAGGTTGCTTTTATCATCACTCACATCCTGGCTGATAAAGACGCCCGAATCCCTTCATTTGGTTACAATTCACCGCTCAACCTTCCCTTTGCGGCTGCTGCAAAGACGGGCACTTCCAAGGATTTCCGCGACAACTGGACAGTCGGTTATACTCCGCAGTACACCGTCGCCATCTGGGTCGGCAATTTTGATGGCGAGCCAATGCATAATGTCTCAGGGATTACAGGGTGCGGTCCTTTGTTCAGAGACATCATGTTTTTTCTCGCCAAAGGGAAAGACAAGATCGAATTCGAAGAACCCCCAGGCTTGGTTCGAAAAACTATTTGCGCGCTCTCCGGCCAGCTTCCGAAGGATTCCTGTCCCGGCAAAATTGAAGAAATATTCATCCCGGGCACAGAACCACAAAATTTTTGCACGCTTGACCATAAGAAGGACAACTCTAGTGTGGCAAGCATAGCGAATCTCGATCGAAAAATTGAAAAAGAGACCATCGAGATCACTTTTCCTCAAGATGGCGATATTTTCAAGATGGACCCCATCCTTCACAAAGAGTTTCAAAGAATTCAATTTAAGGCCCACATCAACACTCAAAAAAGTGTCCAAAGAGTCGAATGGTGGGTTAACAGCCAAAAGCTGAACACGTCCACTTATCCCTATTCTCTTTCCTGGAATCTCAAGCCAGGTCTTTATATCATCAAAGTCCAGGCGAGCCTAAAGGACAACAAGCTCGAAAGCCGGCCGGTAAAAATTATTGTTTTGTCATAAAATCACTAAAGAAGAGCTTAAGATGAAAAGAAGAGAAGTTTTGTTCACCTTAAGCTGTTTGGCGTTTCTCCCAAAAAATATTTTTGCAAACAAGACAAGGAGTGAAGAGATGCATCAGGAGATTAAAACAGAAAAAGCCCCCAAGGCGATTGGTCCCTATTCACAAGCGATTGCTGCTAACGGCTTTGTCTTCGTCTCGGGACAAATCCCGATCAATCCTGCCACTGGGGACCTGGTCACCGGGACCATTGAGGAACAAACACATCAGGTTCTGAAAAATTTGAACGCAATTCTTGAAGCTGCAGAGAGTTCGCTCGAAAGAGTTGTCAAAACAACAGTTCTTCTTCAAGATATGAACGATTTCAGCCAGATGAACCAGGTTTATGGTGAATTTTTCAAACCTCCCTATCCCGCTCGGGCAACCTTCCAAGTCGCCCGACTTCCCAAAGACGTCAAAATTGAGATTGAAGCCATTGCTCTCGTGGCCAAGTGAACAAGGGAGCATTTTATTTCCCGTGATAAAAGAGAGCTCTGGAAAGGGATTTGCTCGTGGCTTCTATTTTTAATGCCATGAAAATGATTCCCTCCTCTCTCCCCCCTTAGATAAAGGGGGGATGGAGGGGGAATTGAAGCAGCCGCAGCCTGCTTCTTTTAAAAGACGCAAACTAAAGTTTGCGGCTACCAGGCAAAGAATGGAATTTTTCTCCCGAAAGATTTAAAATAAAAATGTAATGCCGATTTACGAATTTGTTTGCAAAGATTGCGGATATCATTTTGAAGCCCTCGTTCGCCTGGGCAAAGAAAAAGATGTCTGCTGTCCTGTCTGCAACAAAAAGGAGATTCAAAAGCTTTTTTCCACTTTTGGAATCGGAGGCAGCAGCAATAGGATCAGCACTTCGTCAAGCAGCTGTTCCACCTGCGCCAGCAAATCCTGCAGCACCTGCCACTAAATCTCACTAATTATTTTCTTTTTTATTCCACCCCAAAAGCTTAAAATATGTTTCGGTGTTCGCTAAAAATTTTCTTGATTCGTGGACAGGTTAAGAAAAGAAGTGAATCGCTCTTTAAGAATTGGAGTGGATACGGGTGGAACCTTTACTGATTTTGTGATCTACAAAGACGGAAAAATTTCCATCAAAAAAATCCTGTCCACTCCCCAAAATCCTTCTCTGGCAATCCTCGAAGGCATCCAAGAACTCTTGAATGAAATATCCCCTCCAGCCGTTATCCATGGAACAACGGTCGCCACCAACGCGCTCCTTGAACGAAAAGGAGGAAGAATCGGCCTGATCACCACTCTGGGGTTTGAGGATATATTGTTGATTGGGCGACAGACAAGGCGCAAACTTTACAGCCTGAAAGGAGAAGGGAGATCTCCTCTCCTCCCCCGGCACCACTGTTTTGGCCTGGATGAGAGAACTCTGGCCTCGGGAAAGATTGAAAAAAAAGTTGAGGCGTCGCAGATTAGAAAAATCGTTAAAAAACTCATGGATTTAAAAATAGAAGCCGTTGCTGTCTCGCTCATCCACTCCTATGCCAATCCCGCAAACGAGAATATTGTCCTCAGAGAGCTGGATAAAGCCCAGATCCTATCCTCTGTTTCTAGCCAAATTCTTCCCGAATACCGGGAATATGAGAGAACAGCAACGACCGCCGCCAACGCCTATCTCATGCCGGTAATGCACCTCTACTTAGCCTCTCTAGAGGAGAAATTGCAAAACGTAGACCTTCGGATTATGCAGTCCAATGAAGGCGTTATTTCACCTTCAAAAGCCAAAAAAGAGCCTATCCGAACAGCCCTGTCCGGGCCGGCAGGAGGCGTTGTCGGGGCCTTTGAGCTGGCGAAAAAAGCCGGGTTCAGGAATATCATCAGCTTCGACATGGGCGGGACTTCGACCGATGTCTCTCTGATAGAAGGGGAAATCAAGAGATCAAACGAAATTTTAATCGGAGACTTTCCTGTCCGCATCCCCATCATTGATATTCACTCCGTGGGAGCAGGAGGAGGCTCCATTGCCCTTATAGACAGAGGGGGATCGCTTCGGGTTGGACCGGAGAGCGCTGGGGCTAACCCGGGACCGGCCTGCTATGGAAAAGGGGAAGACCCCACTGTCACCGATGCCAACCTGGTTCTCGGCCGCCTTGACCCGGATTTCTTTCTTGGCGGCAAAATGAAGATTTTTCCAGAGAGAAGTTTCCGAGCGATCGAAAACCTGGCCAGGAGAATAAAAAAGAATCCGGTGGAGACGGCCCAAGGCATAATTGAAATTGCCAATGCCAACATGGAAAAAGCCATCCGGGTCATCTCCATCGAGCGAGGATACGACCCCCGAAGTTTCTCTCTTTTCTCTTTCGGCGGAGCGGGTGGAATGCATGCCGTCGATCTTGCCACTCAGCTTCGAATTCCTCGCGTCATCGTTCCCAGGTTCGCAGGAGTCCTTTCAGCCTTTGGGCTGCTCCTGGCGGATTCGATCAAGGATTATTCAAAATCTGTTTTGAAAACAGCCGACCGGATGAGCCGGAAAGATTTTGAAAGAATTTTCTTTGAACTCAAACAGAGAAGCCTTGAGGACCTCGCCGAGGAAGGATTTGGGGAGAATGAGATCGATTTTTATCCCCACCTCGACCTCAGGTATCTCGGGCAATCCTATGAAATAACTATTCCGTTCCGTTTGTCCTTCATCGCCGATTTTCATAGGGCGCATCAAAAACTCTACTCTTACCATCATTCCCAAAAACCGGTTGAGGTTGTCAACCTCAGGCTCAAAGCTGTTGGCCGAACGCAAAAAATTAAATTAAAAAAATACCCGGAAACAAAGGCAAGCGCTCAAAAGGCTTTAGTTAGAACTCAGACGATGACTTGCGGCCCTAAAGAATACAGAGGAGCTGTTTATGACCGGTCGCTTCTCGAACCAGGGAACAAAATAAAAGGGCCTTCGCTCGTGATCGATTCTGAATCCACAACCTTCCTTCCTCCTGGATTTGCAGCTTGGGTGGACGGCTTTTTGAATCTCATCATCGAAAAAGGATGAATTTCGGATGGAAAAGTTTGACCCGATTGAGCTAGAGCTTTTCAAAAATATTTTTGTCTCCATCCCTGAAGAAATGGGCGCCGTGCTCGGACGAACGGCTCTTTCCCCTAATATCAAAGAGAGGAAGGACTTTTCCTGTGCCCTCTTTAATCAAAAAGGAGAGACTTTTGCTCAGGGGTCCCATATTCCCGTTCACCTAGGGGCTATGCCGCTTTCGGTTCAGGCCGCATTAAAAACGACCCAATTTGAGGGCGAAGACCTCGTCATACTCAATGACCCTTATCGGGGAGGCACCCACCTGCCTGATATTACCTGCATTTCCCCGGTGTTTGTTGGCAAAACGCTGGCCTTTTTTGTGGCCAACCGGGCTCATCACTCAGATGTTGGAGGGATGACTCCTGGGTCCATGCCCCTCGCCACTGAAATCTTCCAGGAAGGATTGATCATCCCGCCCTCGAAACTCGTCCAGAGGGGAAAGCTGAACACTGAAATTCTTGATTTTATCCTGGCGAATGTCAGAACTCCCGAAGAGCGCAAAGGAGACCTCCTCGCTCAAATGGCAGCCAACGCCATAGGAAAGCAGCGGTTAAAAGAAACAATCCGGAAATATGGGCTTAAAAAAATTGAGAGATACACCCAACTCATCCAGCATTACACCGATAAGATTTTAAGAGAAACCATTCGGGAGATTCCTGATGGAAAGTACAGCTTCACAGATTATCTCGACAATGATGGGGTATCTGCGAATCCGGTCAAAATTGGAGTGGAAATAACCATCAGGCAGGACGAAGCCATTATTGATTTTAGCTCCTCATCGCCCCAGGTTGCAGGCTCGGTCAATGCGAACTATGCTGTGACTTACTCCGCAGTCCTCTATGTTTTCCGATCCTTGATTGAAGAAGATATTCCTTTTAACACCGGGCTGATGAAGCCTTTGAAGATAAAAGCTCCGCGGGGTCTCATTGTCAATGCCCAGTATCCCGCAGCCACGGCCGGAGGCAATGTCGAAACTTCCCAGCGGATAGTGGATGTTCTCCTTGGCGCGCTCTCCCAGGCCATTCCCCAAAAAATACAGGCTGCAAGCTCGGGCACGATGAACAATGTCGCCTTTGGTGGATACGATCCCGCTAAAAAGGCGAACTTTGCCTACTATGAAACAATCGGAGGGGGGATGGGAGGGAGCTTGGAAACACAGGGTCTCAGCGGAGTCCATACCCATATGACCAACTCTCTCAACACGCCACTCGAGGCGCTTGAAAATTACCTCCCTTTGAGAATAATTAACTATTGCTTGAGGAAAGGTTCAGGAGGAACTGGTTTCAGAAAAGGCGGAGAAGGAATTATCAGAGAATATGAGTTTCTCGTCCCCACTCAGGTGACGATCCTTTCTGAGAGGAGGGAATTTCCTCCCTATGGGCTTTGGGGAGGCGGTCCGGGAGCGAAGGGAAAAAATATACTTTTTTCTCACGGCAAAAAGATACCCCTGGGTTCCAAGGTCAACCTCCGCGTTCACCCTGGAGACAGACTCCGCATCGAGACTCCAGGAGGTGGAGGATATGGAAAGGAGTTTGAATGAAAAAGCATAGCGTTTTTATTTTGGTTTTATTGCTTCTGGTCTCAGGATATACGGCTCGAGCCGATTCCGTGATTCTTTTGAAGGTCAGAGTTCTAGTGGCTAATGTCCGCTCAGAACCGGATCCGGCAAGCCCAGTCATTGCGCGGGTTAAATTCGATACCCAGCTCGAACCAACCAGAAAGATAGGTGATTTTTATGAAATAGCCATTACGGATAGCCAAGGGAAAGTGGTAACTGGCTATATTCACACTGCCGTCGTCGAAGTAGTTGAAAGCAAAGCTGTGGAGACGCTTCCCAAGGAAGAAGTTCCAAGACCTCCTGTTCCACGCGAACGCTCCAGAGAAATGGGACTCGCAAAAATGGGCCCGGGAATTTTTGGAGGATTCGCCAAACTTTCTGATTATGGACGAGGCGCGGCCTATGGAGCCAATTTTTTCCTGCGGATTACTAAGAATATAGGCATTGAACTCAGCGGCCTCAGGTTCCAAAGCTCAGTCCAAGAAAAAAACGGGAAAAAAGCAGGCGAAGAATTGAGCAAAGGAAAATTATCCGTTTTTCCCATCCAGCTTAATATCCAGGCCAGATACCCCCTCAACGAACATATCATCCCTTATGCGATCGGAGGTGCAGGCTACTATCTCCTAAGCTTCAATCTTGATAGTGAACAAAAAAAATCATGGGAGGCTTTGGGGTTCGAAATCAGTGAAAAAGTTGATAATGCTTTTGGCTATCATTTTGGAGCTGGTTTAGATTATCTTTTCAGCCGGCATTTTGGCTTGAATGCAAGCTTTAAATATTGCCTGGTCAAAACCAAAGGGAACTGGAAACTCAAAGACCTGGGGAGCAATACCGAAGTCGCCGGCGAACTTAAAGAGATCAGGCTGAACTCTGTCCTGCTGGGCGTCGGCATTAGGTATTTGTTCTGATGATTGGAGAGGATGAAACCATGACAAAGAAACTTAAAATCAATCGGATTACTTGGCTATTCTTGGCATTATTGGCCTTTTCGATGGTTCTTCTTCCGACAAAGGCCACAGTCCGGGAAAACTCAAACCGGAATACAGACCTCGCCGCTCAAAATGGCCTTTCCCAACTGGGCAATCCTAAAATGGAATATGCTTTATCTGAATTGTTTGAAATCTATTCGACTCAGGGAATTGAGAGAGCTAAAGAATTTGCGAAACAAAGAAAAATAGACCTGGAAGATAATCGCGTCCGGGTGGTGGTCGAAGGTCACTCACCAGAGATAGGGCAAAAAACCAGAAGAACCTCGCTCTTGGAGTACCAGCTTAGAGGTTTTGGCGCAAGGATTGAGGCAACTTATAACCAACTCATCCAAAGTTGGGTGCCGGTGAGTAATCTCCAAAACATTGCCAGTCTGCTATCCGTGAAATATTTGAGGCTTCCCCTCAAGCCCCGGCTCTTGACGATAAGTGAAGGAGTGGCCAAAACAGGCGCAGACCAATGGCAGTTTCTAAAACCCTACCGGACTCAAGAGAACGTCAAAGTTTGTATCCTGGACGCCGGTTTCGAAGGCTATGAGAGCTTGCTGGGGTCAGAGCTCCCCTCGACAGTCACAGCCAAGTCCTTCAGGGCAGATGGCAATATCCAGGCCGACATAAAACATGGCACTGCTTGTGCTGAGATTGTCCATGACATGGCCCCAGAGGCCGATCTTTATCTTGTCAATTTTAATACAGATGTTGAGCAACATAATGCTGTTGACTGGCTTATTAGCCAAGGCGTGAAGATTATCTCTTATTCCATCGGCTGGACAAACGCGGGACGCGGGGACGGAACCGGCCCCATCTGTGAAGATGTTAAAAAAGCAGCCGACGCAGGTATCACTTGGGTCAGCGCAGCAGGAAATGATGCCAAGGACCATTGGGAGGGGACTTTTAATGACCCGGATGAAGATAGATGGCATAATTTTGCTGGGAATGAGGAAATCTTACGGTGGTGGGTACCTGCTTATAATTATGTTGCAGCTTATTTGAACTGGGATGACTGGGGAACATGGAATGGCTTGGATTACAGTGGGTCCGGCCAAAATTATGATCTCTATCTGTTCCTCCGGCAGGGAGGGGCCTGGATTCTTGTGGATAAATCAGCAAACCTGCAAACAGGGGCGCAATGGCCGATTGAAGGCATTGGTTACTATTGGTCAAGTGTTTCTACTTACTGGGGGATTGCGATTAAAAAGACAGATGCCACTCGAGACTGCAAACTGGAGCTTTTTGCCGTAGGGAATCAGGATCCGATTGAATATAACGTTCCCGAAGGAAGTTTGACCATTCCCGCAGATTCAGACAGAGCTGTGGCTGTTGGAGCCACTGACTGGAGAGATGATTCATATCATACTTATAGTTCCCGCGGCCCAACGATAGATGGAAGGACTAAACCCGATTTTTCGGCTCCTTCGGGAGTCTCAACTATGTCCTATGGCCCTACGGCATTTTTGGGGACATCTGCTTCGGCCCCTCACGTGGCCGGCGCTTTCGCTCTGCTCAGCGGAAAAACTCCTTACTCGCTGGAACAAATCTACGCCATTCTCCAAAATCGCGCTGTCGACCTGGGGCCCGCGGGAAAAGATAATCAGTTTGGGTATGGAAGATTGAATCTCAAAAAGAAGCAGTGATTTTTAAAAAGTAAATTTGATCCCTGCCCTAACCGAAAATCCCGAAAGGTTGATGGCTGCTTCACGCACATTGAGAAAGGAAGAAGACTCCGGTCTCTCCTCATAAAGACCGACCATGGGATATTTTCGTGTTTCAGAGCTTAATTCGAAATACCAGAGGGTCCTCTTTCCTCTCTCGCTATAAGAGCCTGAACTGTCCTTCCCCTCTAAAGTCCAGTCTCCACTCAACCCCTTTAATTCTGCATATCGGCCAAAGCCTTCAAGGGCTAAGGCCAGATGAGAAGTTAAATGGAAATCAATGCCCAACCCACCCTGAAAGCCAATTGTGCCTTTCGATGCGTTCCATCGCTCTGTGCCGCGGTCGGAGAACCCTTGAGCTTCAAAAACATATTGATCTTCCCATTTCAATTCGCCCCAATAATAGCCCAGCCCCGCGTTGAGGTTCAAAGAAAAAAGCCGGAAGAGAGGGAGATTGTAATAGACTCCCAGTGTGATAGGAATTACGCTAACTTTTGGATGGATAGTGTCTTTGGCAGAAATAATCCAAAAGTCGTAGTTGACCGAGCTTTTTTTTGAAGCCTGGAAATAACCAGACCCCAACGCAATCCCAAGACGAGGAGTAAGATTCAGAATCAGTTCGCCCTGAAAATCAAATCCTTCATGGAGCTTCTTGTAGTAGCCTGAAACATTCAAGTACTCATCTTTTGAAAAGTCATTGAGCCCTTGGAGCCCTTGGTTCAAATCGCCCCCTGCAAGATAGGCCCATCCTCCTGAGAGCTTCAAACTCCATTTCCAGTCTGCGGTTCTGCCCCTAACTGGCAAAAGGAAAACCAAAAAAATAAAAATTCCCGCTAAAAATCTTTTTGTAAGTCTCACGTCTCCTCCTGGCACGGCCATTTTCTCCCTGGAATCGTATTTTTCTGAAATATATACCCAGGGGGTTCTTCTTGTCAACGAACGAAGGATCTTTTTTCCGTGATGATTTAGCTGTCATCAAAGTTGGGTGGCCCGGCGGAGGGGCTCTCCGCCCGCCCGGAGCCTCACGGCGCTTGAATCATCTCCTCTGCGGAATCTTGCGGGAGCGGAGGTGAGGACGGACGGGGAGAAGCCGTGACAGGACCCTATTCCTGATCATGGCTATCACAGAAAAAAGATTCTATCTAGGGGCTTTGACCCAAAATTGCCTAGAGAAAATTAAGATGAGCCCTGGACGGTCCCAGGGTGCTCGAAGACCTGGGGGGTGGGTGGGCTTGCGGCATTTTTGGATTTGATTTCTTTATTTTCAGAAGGTATAAAATATATGCTTAAAAATTTAGAAAGGAGCGAGGGGAAATGAAAAGAAAAATGACTGTTCACCCCTGGTTCTGTGTCTTTCCTGAAGGGAAAATTCTAGGACGGGTGCGGGAGCATCCTGAGTGGTTGATCATCAGCCGCAATCTGGGCTCAGATGGCGTTATTTTCTTTTCCTCGGGAAGCCTCAAGAGCGAATTTCTTACAAAATTGAACGCTTCTAACTAGCAGAAGAGAACTATCTAAGTTTCTATTTTTTCAGTTTCTTTAATTTTTGTTTTTCGATCAAAAGCTGGCCCTGATAAGAGACATAATTCAGAAGAATCATGACTCTTTCTTTCCCGTCTATCTGTTTTTGAAAGATTCCTTTGAGGCCTTTGAGCGGGCCTTCCACAACTTCGATCTCATCCCCTTCGGCTGGCTCTTCCCCATACTTCTGGAGTTCGATGAGGCCATCCACTTCCCTGGATTGAATTTCATGAATCACGCTTTCGGAAAGAGGGATAGGCCCTTCTCTATTCCCCACAACTCTTTTGACTCCCCGCGTGTAACGGACGAGCCGATACTGGCTGGGATAATCGAAATAAATAAATTCGTAGCCAGGGAAAAAGGACGTTATTCTGTTTTCTTTCAAGTATTTGGGCATGTAGATTTTAAACCCCACCTCTCTGAATATTTTCTCTACATGGAATTCTTTTTTGGGCTTGGTGTTAAGGACAAACCAATTTTCCATCTCTCTTTTAATCCTCTAATTTAGCCCCTGCTTATTTTCCTTTTCCTGTAACGGATTCCACATCTTTGATGGTCTTGGGAATGGATTGGCCAAGGACTCGATGCCCTTTGGCTGTGACGAGAACATCATCCTCAATCCTTACTCCACCAAAATTTTTGTATTGTTCGACTTTTTCGTAGTTGATGAAATTTTTGAATTTCTTCTCTTTCTGCCATTGATCGATCAGGGCTGGAATAAAATAGATTCCAGGTTCAACGGTCACCACAAAACCGGGCTCAAGCTCCCGGGCCAGCCTTAAATAAGCCAGGCCAAACTGGTCGCTTCTTCTTATTTTATCCGTATACCCTACATAATTCTCGCCCAAGCCCTCCATATCATGGACATCGAGGCCCAGCATGTGGCCCAAGCCGTGAGGGAAGAATAGGGCATGAGCTCCTACTCCGACCGCCTCCTCCACATCGCCTCTCATCAAACCTAAGTCCTTCAATCCAGAAGCTATGACCCGGGCAACTTCAAGATGGACATCCCTGTAGGGAATTCCAGGCTTGATCAGCTGAATGGCCTTCATCTGAGAAGCCAGCACAAGCTCATAAATTTCTTTTTGCTCAGGGGTAAACCGGCCGCTCACAGGAATGGTTCTGGTGATGTCGGACGCATAATGGAGCGGAGACTCAGCGCCGGCATCGATGATCAAGAGCCTTCCTTTTTTCAGGAGGTTCCCATGATAGTGGCTGTGAAGGATTTGCCCGTTAATGGTCAAAATTGTGGGAAAGGCGGGGAAACAGTTTTGAGCAATCATCATTCCTTCCATTCTGCCCACGATTTCTCTCTCATAAAGACCGGGTTTTGTCATCTTCATCGCTGTCAGGTACATTTCGTAAGTGATGACAAAGGCTCTATTGATCTCGGCAATTTCTTCCTTTATTTTGATTGACCTTTGGCTCACGACAGCCTTGATCAGCTCTTCAGAGGCATGGGCTTTGGCTTCTTGGGCTGGAATTCCCAGCCACTGTTCAATTTTGGCTGAGGTCTCTGCCCTGTAGAGAGGCAAATAGTGAATGCACCTACCCTGCTCTTTGGCCTGTTTTAACTTTTCCGCAAGTTTATCCAGGGGAGCAGTTTCCTTGACTCCGACTTTAGCGGCTCTCTCCTTGAGTTTGGGGAGAAACCCCATCCAGATGATGTCCTCAAGATCGATATCATTGCCATACAGGGCATCCTTGTTCTCATCCACATCAACAACTCCAGCCAGCCCCGGCGAATCCAGCCCAAAGAAATAGAGGAACGAGCTATCCTGGCGAAATTCATACGTATTGGCAGCATAATTCATAGGACTATCGTCATGCCCAAGAAAAAGAATCAAGCCCGATTGAAGCTGGTGGCGAAGAAGCTTTCTTCTTTGCGCATAAATTTTTGGATCAAACATTTTCTCTCCCTCTTATATTTTTTAAATCATTGAACGTAGATATATCAGATTATAGGATCGAGTTCAACGATCAATTCAAAACAAAATCAAAATGCCTATAGCCATATTGATACGTACAAAGAATGAAAATCCCCTCCTTCTAACCTCCCCCCACAAGTGGGGGAGGATAAAGGAGATGGGGATTTTCTAGAATGAATCATGTTCTGTCCTCTTTATGATTTCATTCTGAAGATCGACTCCGAGGTCAACGAAATAATCGCTGTAGCCGGCCACTCGGACGATGAGGTCCCTGTATTTCTCGGGATGTTTCTGGGCATCGCGGAGGGTGTCGGCTGTGACCACATTGAACTGAATGTGATGCCCGTCAAGCTTAAAATAAGACCTTATCAAATGAAGCAGATTGTCCACTCCGGCCTCATCGGCCAAAAGCTGGGGAGTGAACTTTTGATTGAGAAGAGTTCCGCCCGTTCTCAGATGGTCCATCTTGGCAACGGATTTGATGACGGCTGTGGGGCCGTGCCTGTCTGCTCCCTGCACCGGTGATACGCCTTCGGACAATGGCTCATAGGCTTTGCGGCCATCGGGCGTAGCGCCTGTCACTTTTCCAAAATAGACATGGACTGTTGTCGGCAGCAGATTGATGCGATAAGTCCCGCCTTTGGTGTTGGGTTTTCCATTTACGGCATCATAGTACATATCAAAAATCGCTCTCATAATTCCGTCAGAATAGTCATCATCGTTTCCATATTTTGGGGTTTTGTTGAGGAACCTCTGGCGCAGAGTTTCATGTCCCTCAAAATTATCCTTCAGGGCCTTGAGCATCTCCTCCATGCTCATCACTTTTTTATCAAAAACATTGTATTTGAGGGAGGTTAAAGAATCGGTAAGAGTTCCTATCCCCACGCCCTGGATATAAGAAGTATTATACCGGGCTCCCCCATCATGATAGTCCTTCCCTCTGGCGATACAATCATCGATGAGCAGGGAGAGGAACGGCGTGGGCAGATACTCGGCATAAATCCTTTCGATAACAGAGTTTCCTCTGATTTTGATATCCACGAAATAATTGACCTGCTTTTGGAAAGCATCCAACAGCTCTTCAAAGGAGCGGAAGGAAACGGGATTTCCTGTTTCGAGGCCAATCTTTTTCCCGGTTCGAGGGTCAACTCCGTGGTTGAGAGTGATCTCTAAAATCTTGACGAGATTGAAATACCCGGTGAGGTTATAATTTTCTTTCCCGAAAACTCCGACCTCTACGCACCCGCTGGAGCCGCCAACGCGGGCATCATCCAGAGTTTTGCCCTGCCTGAGGAGTTCCTGGACAATTGCATCGGAATTAAAAAAGGAAGGCTGCCCAAATCCTGTCTTGATAATTTTGATCGACCTTTTGATGAGACGGTCCGGGCTCTTTTTGCTGATTTGGACGGATGAGCTCGGCTGAACGAGCCGCATTTCTTCAACAACATCCAACAAGAGGTAAGTGAGTTCATTGACCGCATCCGTGCCGTCGGGTTTAATCCCTCCCAGATTGATCTGACAAAAATCAGTGTAAGTGGCGCTTTCTTCTGCTGTGACTCCAACTTTCGGCGGGGCAGGCTGGTTATTGAATTTAATCCAGAAAGCCTGCAGAAGCTCTCTCGCCTTCTCCTGAGTCAGCGTGCCGTCCTCCAATCCTTTTTTGTAAAAAGGATAAAGGTGCTGGTCGAGCTTGCCAGGGTTAAAGGAATCCCAGGTGTTGAGCTCGGTGATGACGCCGAGATGCACGAACCAGTAATACTGTAAGGCTTCCCAGAAATCTTGAGGAGCGTTTTTGGGAACATGGAAGCAGTTCTCGGCAATTCTTTCCAGCTCTCTCTTTCGCTGCGGATTTTTCTCTTTTTTGGCTAAAGCTCGAGCTTTCCGGCCGTGGCGTTCGGCAGAGAGGATGAGCGCATCAGCAGCAATGGCCATTGCCTTAAGCTCTTCGCTCTTTTTGAATGCTTCGGGATCATTCAGATAATCGAGGTTGGCCAGACTCTGTTCAATATCTTGCCTAAAATCGGCAAAACCTTTTTTATAGATCTTATCGTCGAGCACCGTATGCCCAGGAGCTCTCTGCTCCATAAACTCCGTGAAAATTCCAGCTTGAAAAGCCTCTTTCCATTCATCCGTCATCTCCGAGAAAATCTTCTCTCTGATCGACTGGCCTTTCCAGAAAGGGATGATTTCTTTTTCATAGATTCTCCGCGTTTCTTCGTCCACCTTGAACGAAGTCCTTTCCCTGGAATTGAGGATATCGAGGTCCTGAAGGCTGTGGACATTGATCTCGGGATAAGTGGGTGTCGCCTTAGGAGCAGGCCCCCTTTCCCCGATGATCAGCTCGCCCTCGCCGATATAAATCTCCTTATTTTCCAATAGATATTTAAAAGCCAGAGCTCTTTTGACTGGCGCAGACAGGGTGGCAGATGTGTTTTTTTTATAAAATTCGGTCATAAGGACCGCCCGTTCAGGAATGATATAAGGCCTAGCTTCAAGGCTCTGTTCTCTGAGCTTTTTGATTCTTGCGTTCATTTTACTCTCCGATAGTGACCATAAAACCATAACCTTCTAATTTTTTCTTGATTCGGTCAATGCCCTCTTGCCGAGGAAGATTAAAATCCTGGAATTTTTTTTTACTTAATCTTTTGTGCTTGTCCTGGCCTAATTTGTGATAAGGCAAAAGGCTGATATGTTTGATATTTTTTAAAGATTGGATAAATTTCGCAGTCTTCTGAATATTTTCCTCGTCATCATTAACTCCTGGGATGAGGGGAATGCGGACGGTGACTCTTCTTCCTTTTTGCGCCAATTTTCTTAAATTGCTGAGAATGAGCTTGTTTGATTTCCCTGTGAACTTTTTGTGTTTTTGATCATCCATCATTTTGACATCATACAAGAAAAGGTCGACTTTATCGCCAATTTTTTCCAGATTCGTAGAGGAAGCGTAGCCACAAGTGTCGACCGTTGTATGAACATCTTTTTCTTTGGCTTGAGTGAGAAGGTCGGATAAAAAATCGGGCTGCAGCAACGGTTCGCCTCCAGAAAAAGTTACTCCTCCACCGGAATCATCATGGAAAATCATGTCCTTCTCCACTTCCCGCATCACTTCCTGGGCATCCATCTTTCGGCCGACAGTTTCAATAGCTTCGCTCAAGCAAACTTTGGCACATTTCCCACAGGCATCGCACTTCTCTCGGTCAATGACAAGAATCTGATCAACCTTGGCCAGCGCCCGCTTCTCACAGATAGAAAGGCATTCTGTGCAATCTTTAATGCACTTGTAAGATTTGACCATGATTTCGGGCTTTGGCGATTGACCTTCAGGGTTGTGGCACCAGGGGCAATGGAGCGGGCATCCTTTGAAAAACACAGTCGTTCGGATCCCAGGGCCATCATGGATGGCGAACTTTTTGATGTCGAAAATAATACCTTCGCTCATTTAGACATTGGACAATTTGGACATAAACTGTGGCGCCCGGGTGTAATACTTGCTGATAAATTTCTCTTGAACTCGATAAGACCAGTGAACATCCCGGATGAAATGGGCGGCTTCATGGAATTTGCCTTGTTTGATGAGTTTCAGCAGCTCCTCATGCTCATGAATGGAAGACTGTTCCCATTCTTTAACAAAAGCTTTCTGGCGGGGAAAATCATACAATCTCTTCTTGAAATTGTTGACAATTTTTATCAGACTTTCATTTCCACACAGATTGAGATAGATGTTGTGAAACTTTAAATTCTTATCATAATAAAGGTCAAAATTATCTTGGCCAATGGCCTTCTTCATGTCTTCGATCAACTTTTTCATATTCTGGATAGCCAGCTCGTTGATTTTAGCGCAGGAGAGGGCGACCGCTGCGCTCTCCAGAGCGCCGATAACCTCGTAATATTCCTTAATGTCTTTAAGCGTCAGGACATTGACCATGACGCCGCGCCGCGGAAGAATCGAGACAAAGCCCTCCATTTCAAGCTGAAGGATGGCATCTCTCAGGGGTGTTTTGCTCACCCCCAGTTTTCGGGAAGTCTCTTCCATGTTGATCACCGAGCCAGGAAGCATTTTGCCTTTGTGCAACTGCTCCCGGAGATATTCATAGACCTGTTCCTTTAAAGACTTTAAATTGAGAGGCGAGTTTTTTCCCAAGTTTAAGACCTCCTAACTAAAATCTTCTCTTTATATTTTTAATATATTAGATATTAGACATGATGTCAATAGGCCCTATGGCAAAATATTTTACTTTTGTGCTAAGATAAAATTGGTAATGAATCCTGAGGAAGAAATGAGGCCGAAATTCCATGAAGGGCTTTTTTAACCGCCTGCTCAGGATTAATCTTTCCCAGAAGAGCTTTCATTATGAATATATTCCAGATGAGCTATTGTCAAAAATCCTCGGCGGCAAAGGGCTGGGTACTTCCCTCCTCCTTGAAGAAAATCCTCCTGGAATTGATCCTTTCTCTCCCAACAATAAATTTATCATCGCCACCGGGTCCGCCACCGGAACCAAGATGTGGGGGCAATCGCGATTTGGCGCTTATTCCAAAAGCCCCGCCACGGGCGGTTTTGGAGAGTCTTACTGCGGCGGGACGATTGCCCCCAAGATCAAAGGTTGCGGCATCGACGCTCTCGTCCTCGAAGGAAAATGCGAATCTCTCTCTTTCCTGGCCGTCGCTGAAAATAGTGTTAGATTTCAAGATGCCACAAGCCTCAAAGGCCAGGATACGGTCCGAGCAGAAGAATTCATATTAAAAAATTCAGCAAAAGGTGCGAGTGCCTTGACCATCGGTCCAGCCGGTGAGAACCTGGTCAGGTTGGCCTGTATTAAATCCGATAGATGGCGAAGTCTTGGCCGGTGTGGATTGGGCGCGGTTCTCGGCTCAAAAAACGTGAAGGGCATCTCTTTTTCTGGCAGCAAAAAAGCGGAAATCGCAGATGAAGAGCTGCTGCGAAAAGCAATCAGAGACATCGCCCAAAAAGCAAAGGATATGCCGGTGACATCTCTCTATCAGAGACTCGGAACTCCCATGCAGGTGGCCACCACCAACAGCCAGAATTGTTTTCCCACTCGCTATTGGCAATCCGGGCATTTCTCTAAATGGGAGAACCTCTCTGCCGACTATCTTCTCAAAAATTTTGAAGTCCAATCCCATCCTTGCCCGAATTGTTTCCTCAGGTGTACAAAATATTGCCGAATCAAACACGGCCGTCATCAAGGGCTCGTGCTGGAAGGGCCTGAGTATGAAACAATATATGCCATCGGCGGGCTTAACGAACTCGACAGCCTTGAAGAAGTGGCCTATCTGAACGACATCTGCGATAAACTGGGGCTGGATACCATGAGTGCAGGCAACATTTCAGGCTTTGCCATCGAAGCTTACAAGAGGGGAAAGATTGATTTTGACATCGATTACAACCAGCCTGACCGGATGGCCGAGCTTTTTAGATTGATTGCCGCCAATGAAGGTGTTGGCCGAATCTTTGCCAAAGGAATAGAGGAAGCCTCCAAGGAATTGGGGCTTGAGGACCTGGCAATTCATGTGAAAGGTCTTGAACCCGCTGGCTTTGAGCCGAGGGTGCTCAAAGGAATGGCTCTTTCCTATGCCACCTCAGCCCGCGGAGCTTGCCATTTGAGAGGCACGTTCTACAAGGCGGAACTCTCGGGGCTTGTGGACAGAGACATGATTCAGGGCAAAGCCGCTTTTCAGATCGATTATGAAGATAGGGCCGCACTTTTCGACTGCCTCATCCTCTGCCGGTTCTTCAGGGATTTTATTTTATGGGATGAGCTTTCGACAGTTTTTAAAGCAACGACTGGACTTAGCTTAAACAAAACCGAGCTTGAAATCCTGGCCAACGCCATAACTCAGAAGACTCGCGAATTTAATGCAAGAGAAGGCGTGACTGAAACTGAAGACAAATTGCCAGAACGATTCTTGAAAGAAAAAACTGCAGAAGGTGCCTCTATATCCCAAGAACAACTTGATGTTATGCTCGGAGAATACAATGAGATAAGAAGGTCGAGAATGGGAACCGATTAGTACACGCATTCCCTGGCTGCATCCGCATAGGCTTGAATATTCTCAAGAGGGGTTTCAAAAAAATGGTCGGAAAGGGAGCAAATATACCCACCGTTGCGGCCGACTTTTTCGAAAAGCTCATGGACTTTTGACCTGATCTCTTCTTTCGTCCCATCCGTAAGGACACTGCATTGATCCAGCCCTCCGATGAGCGATAGACGTCCCCTGATCTTGGCCGCAAATTCCCACGGCTCCTGGTTGCCGCCGATACTTTTGGGCGCTAGCGTCTCAGAGACATCACAGCCATTGGCGACGATCATCTCTTCAATTCCGAGCGTCCCGCCGCAGGTGTGGTAGGCAAGCTTAAAACCCAGGTTGTGCAAGGCATCATGAAGTTTGCGGTCATAGGGCAGGCAAAATTCCTGGTGCAAATTCGGAGAGATCAGCGTAGAGGATGCTGCACCGCCTCCAGCTTCAATGAGGTCAAACCTAGCTCCTTTCATCGACTCTATAAACTGAAGTTTTTTCTCGAGCAAGATCCCAAGAAATCGGTGAACCCAGTCAGGCTTATCAAAACAGCATAAGATCAGATTGTGGACATCCATCAAGCAGCAGGCATGCTGCCAGCAGCCAGCCTGCTCTCCCCAAACAAAACCGCGCAGGATGCCTCTTTCTCCGACTCTGTCGTAGAGCTCGTTCACAACCTTCTTGTTAAGCTTCGGCACCGGCAGATACTTCCGGATGAGCTCAATATCTTCGTCTTGCTTGACCAAATAACCTGAGATCCAGGTGGTTTTTTGATTCCCCTCGGTTTGGAAAGTGAGTCTCCCTTCAGGAGTCGTTATGGTGTAGTCCACAAGCCTCTTATCCGGGCTATCACTTATGACTTGGGCCATCACCTGCCAATCTTTTGTTGAAGTCTTTGAAGTCGCTGTCCCGGCCTGGGTCTGGCCGACTTCTCCCAAGTGCTGAATTTGTGCATCTAGGCCAAACTTCTCAAAAGCCTCAAGGTCGGAAATCCCGGCCAGATACTTATGGAGATGGTATGATTGCCACTGGTGGACTGTCACCGGAAGCCGGTCTGGCTTTTCCCGGTTTAAGGCGATCAACATTCGCTCTTTCGAAGTCATCCTTGGCTCCTATTACTTTTTACCAGGTCTCAAGCGAGGCAAAGATAGGGCTGATGGAGTGACAGCCAAGCCACCGAGAGAAGTGCACCTGAGTTCGCTGGGCAGCATCTTGCCTGAGGCAAAAACGGCATCGATGGTTTCATCCAACGGGATCGGATTGTGATAGCCTCCCAGGATCAAATCCGCGCAAACAAAAGCGC
>Ga0315280_10003718_pt1 | contig 23168 bp, 20 predicted proteins | sample YL17G06_40_MG_FD_203697 | JGI IMG/M metagenome (GOLD analysis project Ga0315280, IMG submission 203697) | Sediment microbial communities from Yellowstone Lake, YNP, Wyoming, USA - YL17G06_40 | ecosystem: Environmental > Aquatic > Freshwater > Lake > Sediment | place: USA: Wyoming | collected... | reverse complement strand
TCCTGCACGGCGACTTCAAGGAGGGGGATGTCATCGTCGCGCGGCTGGAGGAGTGCAAGATCGTCTTCAGCAAGCAAGACGCTTTGGCGCCGGTCGCGCCCTCATAAGGCCGGCACGGCGCGGCGGGCAGTCCGCCTTTCGCCCCCGGGCGGTCTCCCGCGCCGGGGGCGTCGTCATTTGTGGCGCGCCTGACGAGCACTGCGAGGCGGTCCCAACACATGCCGAAGTCCGCGACCATATTCATCTGCCAGCAGTGCGGCGCCGAGCACCATCGCTGGATGGGCCGCTGCCGCGAGTGCGAGGCATACAACACGCTGGTCGAGGAGACCGTCGAGGTGAACGCCGCGCCGGCCACGCGCGCGGCCGGGGCACCGCCGGTCTCCATCGCCGAGGTCTGCGCCGACGAGGCGCCGCGCCGCCCGACGCGCATCGCGGAGTTCGACCGCGTGCTCGGCGGCGGGGTGGTGGGCGGATCGCTGGTGCTCATCGGCGGCGAGCCAGGGATCGGCAAGTCAACCCTGGTGCTGCAAGCGGCGCAGGCGTTTGCCGAGCAGTGCGGGACGGTATTGTACGTCTCAGGGGAAGAGTCGCTGCTGCAAGTTCGCATGCGCGCTCAGCGGCTGGGGGCCTTGCACCCGCGGGTCATGGTGGCGGCGGAAACGCGGATGGAGGACATCCTGGCGGCGGTGGAGTTGCTGGCGCCGGCGCTGGTGATCGTAGATTCGGTGCAGACGCTGCAAGACGACGCCCTGGAAAGCTCGCCGGGCAGCGTCAGCCAGGTGCGCCACTGCGCGCGGCTGCTGATGCGGATGGGCAAGGTCAGCGGGCGGCCGGTGTTTCTGGTGGGCCACGTGACCAAGGAGGGCGCGATCGCCGGGCCGCGGGTGCTGGAGCACATGGTGGACACGGTGCTCTACCTGGAGGGCGACCGGCACCTGGATTACCGCCTGCTGCGAGCGGTCAAGAACCGCTTCGGCTCGACCAACGAGCTGGGCGTGTTCCAGATGCGCGAGGACGGGCTGGTGGAGGTGGCGAATCCGTCGGCGGCGTTCCTGACGGAGCGTTGCGCGGGGGCGCCCGGCTCGGCGGTGATCGCGAGCATCGAGGGCACGCGGCCGCTGCTGGTCGAGGTGCAGGCCCTGGTGTCGCCGGCGCCGCCGTTCGGCGCTCCGCGGCGCAGCTCGACCGGCCTGGATCACCACCGGCTGTCGCTGGTGCTGGCGGTGCTGGAGAAGCGGGGCCGGCTAGGGATCTCAACCCAGGATGTTTTCGTCAATATACCGGGCGGCGTGCGCGTCGAGGAGCCGGCGGCGGATCTGGGCATGGCCGTCGCGGTCGCCTCCAGCTTGAAGGACCGGGCGGTGCTGCCCGAGACGGTATTCTTCGGCGAGGTCGGTTTGTCGGGCGAGATTCGCAGCGTCAACCGGCCGGATGATAGAATGAGAGAAGCGGCGCGGCTGGGATTTCGCCGGTGCGTAGCGCCCGCACGCGGCGCGCCGCGCGGCGTTGACGGCATAGAAGTCGCGCCGGTGGGCGACCTGCAAGCGGCTTTCGCGGCCGGGCTGGCGCCCGCGGCGCGCGATTCCGGCGCGGAAAGGAGGTGAGACGCAATTGACACGCGCAATGGGGTTCCTTTTCAGCCTCGCGTTCAGCCTGGTTGCGGCGGTGGTCTTCCTTGAGCTGTCTGACATTTACCTCAACCTGGAGATCATCAAGCAAGCGCAGGTCGGCCAGTATTTTGTGCCCTGGTACAAGGCGGCGTTCGCCGTCCTCGGTCTGCTCATTGGCTTCACCCTAGCGGGCGTCATCTTCCGCCAGTTGGTGGAATTGGCGTCCAATCTTTCGCGCATCCCGGCGCCCGACAAGGCGGCGGGAGTGATCGGGTTGATCATCGGCCTGACGCTCACGGTCCTGCTCGGCAGGTTCGTGCTCCCCATCCCCCGGTTGGGCCCATTCCTTACCCTGCTCCTCGGCGTAGCGTGCATCTACCTTGGCGGCAGCATCGCCATGAGCATGAAGGAGGAGCTGTTCTTTTTCATGCCCAGCCTCGGGGGCAGCCGCGCCCAGGGAGGCGATGGCGCGCACACCGGCGCGCGCATCAAGCTGCTCGATACCAATGTGATCATCGACGGCCGCATCGCCGACATCTGCCGCACCGGCTTCGTGGAAGGCCCGATCTACATCCCGGGCTTCGTGCTCGAGGAGCTGCACCTTATCGCCGACAGCGCGGACAGCCTCAAGCGCAACCGCGGACGCCGCGGCCTCGACATCCTCAACCAGATGCAGGACGAGCTGCAGATGCTGGTTCAGGTTTACGACCATTATGAGACGCCGATGGGCCCCGGCGAAGGCGTTGACGTCAAGCTGGTGAAGCTCGCCAAGGCGCTCGACGCGGTGATCGTGACCAACGACTTCAACCTCAACAAAGTGGCCCAGCTCCAGGGCATCTCGGTGCTCAATGTCAACGAGTTGGCCAATGCTGTCAAGCCAGTGGTGCTTCCGGGCGAGGAGATGTCGGTCACCATCGTCAAAGAGGGCAAGGAAGTCAATCAGGGCGTGGCGTATCTCGATGACGGCACCATGGTCGTGGTCGAGGATGGCAAGCGCCACATTGGCGAGACCTTGCCGGTGATCGTGACCAGCGTCCTTCAGACCGTCGCCGGCAAGATGATCTTCGGCAACCCGAGGACCGGTTACGGGTCAGAGGAGGCACAATCTGACAAGGACAGCCGGGCTGATAGCGGCGGCCGGTTGCGGCGAAAGACTCGGTCTGCGGCGGACTAAAGCGCTGCTCGCGCTTGGCGGTCGGCCGCTGGTCAGTTACAGTCTCGACGCGTTTCGGGCTTCGAGCGTCGAGGAGATAATCCTCGTCGCGCCGCCGCAGGTGATGGAGGACTTCCGCCAGTTGATCGCCGGCGGGCCGGGCGATAAGACGGAGAAAGTCGTCGCCGGGCAAGCGACGCGCCAGGAGTCGGTCTGGGCCGGGCTGCGCGAGCTATCGGCAGGCATGGACTGCGTGCTGATACATGACGCGGCCCGGCCTTTCTTGCATCGGCAGCTCATCGAGGAGTGCGCTGCCGCGGCGCGCTCGTACGGCGCCGCTATCGCCGCCGTGCCGGTGACCGACACGCTCAAGCGCGCCGAGGGCGACATCGTGCTGGGGTCGGCGGATCGGCGCGACCTGTGGGCAGCGCAGACGCCCCAGGCCTTCCGCGTGGAGGTGATCACGCGCGCCTACGAGCGGGCGCAGCGGGACGGCTTGCCGGCGACCGACGATGCCTCGCTTGTGGAGGCCATGGGCCACGCGGTGCGGTTGGTCCAGGGCTCGCCGCGGAATATCAAGATCACGTATCCGCAAGACCTGGCGCTGGCGGAGACGATGCTGCGCGGCGAGGCGGGGCCGTCGCCGCCGCGCTGTGGCATAGGCTACGACGTGCACCGGCTGGCCGAGGGGCGGCGGCTGGTGCTGGGCGGGGTCGAGTTCCCCGGCGCCGTCGGGCTGGCCGGGCATTCCGACGCCGACGCGCTCGCCCACGCGATATGCGATGCGCTGCTGGGCGCCGCGGGGTTGGGCGACATCGGTCAGCATTTTCCCGATACGGATCCGCGGTATGCGGGCGCCGACAGCATCGAGCTGCTGCGGCGGGCGGCGGCGATGGCGGCCGACGCCGGGTTCGCGGTGGTCAACGTCGATGCGATCGTGATCGCGGAAGCGCCGCGCATCGCGGGCGAGGTCGGTCGCATGCGACAGCGGCTGGGCGAGGCGCTGGGCGTCGCGCCGGAAAGGATCAGCGTCAAGGGCAAGACTTCAGAGGGACTGGGGTTTGTGGGCGCGCGCGAAGGCATCGCTTGCCACGCGGTTTGCACCCTATGCGTCAGTGCGCGGAAATCAGACACGACGGAGCCACACTAATGCAAGTGTCTTTTGCCGGCAAGCAGTTCGAGGTCACCGACGCGCTCAGGGATTATGCTGAGCGCAAGCTGAAGAAGTTCGAGAAGCAACTGCGCCAGGTGGTCTCGGTGCACGTCGTCCAGAGCACCGAGCGCAACTGGCATGATGTGCATATCACCATGACCGCCGACGGCGGCGTGTTTCACGGCGACGGCCGATCGGACAATATGTACGGCTCGATTGATATCGCGCTCGACAAGCTCGAGACGCAGATCAAGCACCGCAAAGGCAAGATCATCGACCGCGCCCATGGTCGCACCCCCGAGAGCCGGTTGCCCGAGGCGTCGACCGAGGTGGCGGCGCCGGCCGCCGTGCCCGTCGAGGCTGAAGACGAGGGCGAGGACGACGAGGCGCAGCCGCGCGACGTGCGCCGGCGGCGCGTCCAGCTTGCGCCGATGTCGGTGGATGAAGCGATCGACGAGATGGAGCTGCTGGCGCAGCAGTTTCTCCTCTTCGCCAACGCCGAAAGCGGGCAGTTGAACGTCGTCTACCGGCGCGACAATGGGGGCTACGGTCTGATCGAGCCGGACTATTGACCTCGATTGCCGATGCGGCGCTCGACGAGCGGCGAGGCGGTGCGGAGCGCAGCGCGTCCTCGGCGCCGAGGTCAGGTCTGCCTGAGACGGTGTCCTATTGACGCTCGCGTAATAGCATGCGGCGCCGGGCGCCGCATGCCGGAGCTCGCGCTTGCGCGAGCCAATTGACGTCTCAAACCGCTGATAGCGAGCGTCAAGTGCCCTCGTGCGGCGTAAACTTGATATGCGAGCTTGAATAAAGTGAAGCTGGAAGAGTTTCGCGAGGAAGTGAAGCGCGAGTTCGGCGACCATCTGCAGCGGGCGACGCCGGCCAACGTGCAGGATTTCCTGGTGCGCATGCAGTCGCAGTTGTACCGCGATGCCGGCAAGGGCGAGCATGGCTTCGAGCTAAACGAAAGCGCCTCCGACTACAACGAGATCGTGACCCAGTTCTTCGCGCGGGTCCTCGAGGCCACGCCCGAGCAGCTCGATGAAGCGCTCATGATGCTGTGGCTGGTTGCCTTCGAGCTGCACTTCGCCCGCCTGGAGGAGGAGTACTCCGATCGCTTCGCCGCCATGTTCCACGAAGGCGAAGAGGAGCAGGAGCCGTAGGCGCGCAGGTCAGTCACGGCGCGCAGGAGCCGCGCCGGCCCGCGCTTCGGGCCGCGGCATGGCCGCACGCCGATCAGGCGCGTCCACCCGAGATCAATGCGTGAGCGGCGCTCGGTCAGGGGGCCAGAAGGGAGCGACCAGATCATGCCCAAGACGGTTCGTATCCGGGCCGGCGACGTCGAGGCGATGGCACAGCTCAGCGACACGGCGACCGCCCAGGCCATCGCCCAAGCGCTGCCGATCGAGGGCAGCGCCAACACCTGGGGTGACGAGATCTACTTCAGCATTCCGGTGCGCGCTGCCGACGAAAACCCCAGGGCGGTGGTGGAGCTCGGTGACCTCGGTTACTGGCGTCCCGGCGCCGCGTTCTGCATTTTCTTTGGGCCGACGCCTGCCAGCCGCGGCGATGAGATTCGGCCCGCCAGCCCGGTCAACGTCTTCGGCCGCATCGTCGGCGATGCCAAGGTCTTCAAGTCCGTGCGCGACGGCGCGCGCGTCGTGATCGAAGCTGTGGAGCAAGCATAGCGGCCGATTGCGTCGGACTGAGCGAAGGCACAATGCGGCTAGGCAGGCTTCGCCTGCCGCCGTGGCGGCCGAAGGTGGCTCGTGCACCGTCCCAATTATGCGGAGCAGACATGTTGAGCACCGTCCACGCTCAGACGATCCGCCGCTTTATTCCGGGACAGCGCACTGGTGCTCTGTCAATCATGTATTGATGGGTGTTTCCCCCGTAGGGGCGCAATTTGGCTAGGCTTCGCGGCCGCCCCGGCCCGAAGGGCTTAGGGGCATTGCGCCCTGCCGGGAAAAGGCGTGATGAATCACGCCCCTACAACGGGCATTCGTCATATCAATGTTGACGCACTACTAGGTGGCTCCGCCACCGCCACGGCGGCCCTTGAGGCCTTGCCGCCCAGCACCTCGCGCCCTGCTGATTCACGACGGCTCGACGGCGCGCGGGTTTCCGGGCCGGCAGCGCCAGGGATCTCATGAACATCATCATCGCGCCTGACTCCTTCAAGGGCAGTCTGACCGCGGTCGCGGTGGCCGATGCCATCGAGCAGGGCATTCGCGCCGTCGTGCCCGACGCCGAGCTGGTGCGTGTGCCCCTGGCCGACGGCGGCGAAGGAACCACCCAGGCGCTCGTGGACGCGACCGGCGGACGCTTCGTGCCGCAGCGCGTCTTCGGGCCCCTGCGCGAGCCGGTGGATGCGTTCTTCGGCATCCTCGGCGATGACACCACCGGCGTGGTCGAGGTCGCGGCCGCGGCCGGCCTGGCGATGGTGCCGCCCGAGCGCCGCGACCCGCGGTTGACAACGAGCTATGGCGTCGGTCAGCTCATCGCCGCAGCCATGGACAAGGGCTGCAAGAAGATCATCGTCGCCGTCGGCGGCAGCGCCACCAACGACGGCGGCGCGGGCATGGTCCAGGCGCTGGGGGCCAGCCTGATGGATGAAAACGGCGCGCAGATCGGTCCCGGTGCCGCCGAGTTGGCGCGGCTGGCGAAGATCGACGTGTCGCACATCGACCAGCGCATCGCGCAAACCCAGTTCTACGTGGCGACCGATGTCAGCAACCCGTTGTGCGGCCCCGAGGGCGCTTCCGCCGTCTTCGGCCCGCAGAAGGGCGCGACCCCGGAGATGGTGGCGGAGCTCGACGCTATCCTCGTGCACTATGCGCGAATCGTCGCCCGCGACCTGAAGCAGGAAGTGGCGGATCGCCCCGGGGCGGGCGCCGGCGGCGGCCTGGGCGCGGGGCTGATGGCCTTTCTCGGCGCGCAGGCGCGCATGGGCATCGCCGTGGTGCTGGAGGCGGTTGACTTCGAGAGCTACCTGGAAGCGGCGGACCTGGTCATCACCGGCGAGGGCAAGATCGACGCGCAGACCGCCTATGGCAAGACTCTTACCGGCGTTGGCCGCCTTGCGACCCGCCACGGCGTGCCGGTGGTGGCGCTTGCCGGGTCGGTGAGCGAAGAAGCCGACCGCCTGGCCGAGATCGGCATCAGCGCCGCCATCAGCGTTCTGCCAGGGCCGATGAGCGAGGCCGAGGCGATGGCGTGCGCCGGCCTGCTGGTGCAGGACGCCGCCGAAAAGGTCATGCGGCTGATTCTCACCGGCCGCGAAGTGGGCGAGGGGCGTTGGAAGCTGCCCGGGCCCGCTGCGCGGGCGCCCGGTCACGGCGAAGCGGCGTAGTTGGTCAGACGGCGCGCATGGGGGGCTGCACACTGGCCTCGCGGTTGTTCCTCCGTATGGCTCCCTATGGCTGCGCTTGAGCGAGGCTCGGCGTGTTAGCGTGTCGAACCGTCGTCCCGGCGGGCTGGTGGCAGGAATCCGTGTCGCTGTAACGGAAATGAGTTCCGGTAGCGGCAATGGATTCGGGCACGGAACAACGCAACGCTTTGAAAGACGTCGCCGCGAGCCGCGATGAGCGCGGCGTCGCCATCCAGCGCGTCGGCGTCAAGGATGTTCATCTGCCGGCGCAGATCCGCCGCAAGGAGGGCGGCTTCGACGCGGTGCTGGCGCGCGTCGAGCTGACCGCCGGGCTGCCGCACCAGTTCCGTGGCACGCACATGAGCCGTTTCCTCGAGGCGCTGTTCAAGTGGAGCCAGCGCCCGATCGCGAGCCCCGATATTCGCGCCATGCTCGAGGAGGTGCGCTCGGAGCTCGAGGCGCCGAGCGCCCACGTCTCGATGCGGTTCAAGTATTTCATTGCGAAACGCGCGCCGGTGAGCGGCGCGGAAAGCTTTCTCGATTACGACTGCGAGTTCAACGGCGCGCTCACCAGCCAGGGCTACGTGTTCAGCCTCGGCGTCGAGGCGCCGGTGACGCTGCTCTGCCCGTGCAGCCGTGAGATTTCCGTCGTCGGGGCGCACAATCAGCGCGGCGTGCTGCGGGTGCGCGTGCGCTACAAGCCCGATGGCATCATCTGGATCGAAGACCTGGTGCGCGAGCTCGAGCGCCATGGCAGCGCGGAGGTCTTCCCCCTGCTCAAGCGCGAGGACGAGAAGCACGTGACGGAGCACGCATACGCTAACCCCAAGTTCGTCGAGGACGTGGTGCGCGATGCCGTGGTGGCGCTGCGCGCCGACCGCCGCGTGACATGGTTCGAGGTGGAATGCGAGAGCTACGAATCGATCCACAACCACAGCGTTTACGCCTATCAGCAGGAGCAGCGCATGGAGCACGGGGACTCCTGCCCGTGAGACACGAGGCGTGATACTGAACCGTATTCCCGCCCGCGGCGTCTATTCATGGCGCCCGGCGCGCGTCCCGCGCGCTCCGGAAGCGCGGCGCAGCCGCGCTCAGGCGCGCCGGCTCCAGTTTGGGATCAAGGGTGATGAAATGAGACTAGTGGTGTACGCGTTGGCCATTATCATGGCGGCTGGCTCTGTCGCAGCGGCGCCGGCGCCGCAACAGACCCCGGCCGCCCAACCGCCGGCGGCGTCACAGCCGCCGCAGCCGCAGCCGGCGCCGCCGCAATCCGCCGCGCCGGGCCCGGAAGGGCACCCGCCGCCTGCCGTGCCCCAGCAGGGCCTGCCTGCGACGCAGTTGCCGCAGGGCGAGCGGATCGCTCTCGCGGACGCCGTCAACACGGCGCTGAGCAACCAGGCCAGTGTCGCCATCGCCGCCAACCAGGTCGGCCAAGCGGAGTCGGGGCTGACAATCGCGCGCTCGGCTTACTGGCCAACGCTGCTCGGCGATTGGCAGTGGACCTACACCCGATCGCACGGCGGCCAGCGGTTCACCACCCTGGGCGGCGTTCCAGTGAGCGTCGGCGGGGCTGCATCACAGGAGCGCCACCAGACGACGCTGAGCACTACCTACACGCTGTTCGACAGCGGCCTGCGCAAGGCGCAGCTGGATCAGGCCCGGGCCTCGCTCGTGGGTGCGGCCAGCGGCCTAGACCTGGCCCGGGTGACCCTGACCAATCGCGTCGCCAGCGCCTACTTCAACCTGGCGCTACAGCAGCGCACCGTGACCCTGGCGGGCGAACAGGTGACCCAGGCGCAGCAGCACCTTGACCTCGCCAACGCCAGAATCGAGGCCGGGCTCGAGGCGCCCGTGGATCGCTTCCGCTTCGAGTCCGACCTCGCCACCGCGCAGCTCGACCTGGTGAGCGCCGAGACCAACGAGCGGCAGGCGGCGATCACGCTGCGCGATACCATCGGTCTGCCGGCCGGGCCGGCGCTGGTGGCCGAGGAGCCGCCCCTTACCCCCGCGGTGGCGGGCTTGCCATCGCTGGAGGAAGACATGGCCGCAGCGAGCCGGCTGCGCCCGGATCTGCTCCAGGCGCAGGCGAATGTGCGGGCCGCCGACGCCAGCCTGGCGCAAGCGCGCATCACCGCGCGCCCGGTGCTCAATGTTGGCACGAGCTACATCATCAAGGCCGAGCCAGCGCCGTCGGGCACTAACCTCGGGGTCAGCGGCGCGCTTCAGTTCCCGATCTTCGACGCCGGCTTGCGTCGCGCAGAAGCGCGGTCCGCCGAGAAAGCCCTCAGCTCGGCGCAGCTCACCCTGACCCAGTTGCACAAGGACGTCCAGGCCGAGGTCGCCCAGGCGCGCCTGGCGGTGACCACGGCGTGGGAGCGCATCAACACCGCGGCCGTGGGCGTCAACGCCGCGCGCGAGAACCTCGATGCCGTCAACGCGCGCTACAAGGTCGGCCTCGCCATCCCGGTCGAAGTGACCGACGCCGAGCTCCAGTACTTCAACACGGAGCTGCAAGCGGCCTCCGCACTCTACGATTACTTCGGCGCCCTGGCCGCGCTGCGCAACGCGCTTGGCCTGCCGACGCACGGCTTTGAGGATCTGAGCATTGCTAACCTGCTCAAACCGTAGTCGGCGTCGCGCCGCCGCGCCGCCGCGCGGCCGCAAGTCATGATCGAGGTCTCCAACCTGCACAAGGAATATCGCCTCGGCGCGGTGCGCGTGCCAGCGCTGCGCGGGCTGTCGCTGGCCGTCGAAGCCGGCGAGTTCATCGCCATCATGGGGCCTTCGGGCTCGGGCAAGTCGACGCTGATGAACATACTGGGCTGCCTCGACCGCCCGACGCGGGGGACTTACCGGCTCGATGGCACCGATGTCAGCCGCATGAGCGACAACGCCCTGGCCGACATCCGCAATAGCAAGATCGGGTTCGTGTTCCAGACCTTCAACTTGCTGCCTCGGTCAGATGCGCTGCACAACGTCGAGCTGCCGCTGATCTATGCCAGCGCTGGGCGCCGACGCGAGCGCGCGCAGCGGGCGCTGGAGCGAGTGGGCCTCGCCGACCGCATGCGCCATCGGCCGACCGAGCTCTCCGGCGGCGAACAGCAGCGGGTAGCGATCGCGCGCTCCATCGTCAACGACCCGGTGGTGCTGCTCGCCGATGAGCCGACGGGCAACCTCGACACCCGCACCGGCGAGGAGATCATGAGCATCTTCCAGGAGCTCAACCGCGCCGGCACGACCATCGTCCTGGTCACGCACGAGCCGGATATCGCGCTGCATGCCAAGCGCAACGTCGTGATGCGCGATGGGGTGCTGTTGCAGGATCAGCTCGTTGCCGCGCCCCTCGATGCGCGCGAGGTGGCCGCCCGATTGGCGGCCGAGGCGGCCCGCCAGGAGACCGCGGCGTGACCGCCGGGCCCAACCGGGATCATGCGTAATCAGCGCGTCGGCTTCACCTAACCGAGATTATGCATATCGAGCGTGACACGCTCACCCAACGGGTGATGTCACCCCGGAGGATTGGGGACAGTTACCTATTTCCCACAAAGAACCGAAGGGGGGCACCAGAAACCCTTGGGGAAATAGGTAACTGTCCCCAGCGGCGGGTCCCCTACCGGGGTTGCTGAAGGGGCGATAGGGGATTCCTCGCGGAGTCTACCCTGAGCGAAGCCGAAGGGCTCGGAATGACATTTTCCTTGCCTTACGCATAATCCGGGCCTAACGCTGAACGCCGGCATTGGGCGCGGCTTCGCTGAAGCCGCGAGTTCTCGGGGGTCGGCGACGCCGCGCGCAGCGTCCAGCACGAGCGTACGCGTAATCCGGGTTCAGGAAAACGGACCGCCCATGCCCCGCACCATCGCTGAGAAGATACTGGGCGCCCACGCCGGGCGCGACGTTAGCGCCGGCGACATCGTCGTCGCCGCGGTGGACTTCACCATGGGCCAGGACGGCACGTCGATGATGATCATCGACGAGCTGGAGCGGCTCGGCGCCGAGCGCGTGTTCGACCGCGAGCGCTTCGCCATGGTGATCGATCACTCCGCGCCCAGCCCGGTCGCTGGCACCTCGCGCATCCATGCCAAAATGCGCGCCGCGGCCGACAAGTACGGCTCGCTGCTCTACGACATCGGCGAAGGCATCTGCCATCAGATCGTGCCCGAGCATGGACACGTCCTTCCCGGCGACCTCGTCGTCGGCGCCGACAGCCACACCTGCACCTATGGCGCGCTCAACGCCGCCGCGACCGGCGTCGGTTCCACCGACCTCGCCGCGGCAGCCTACACTGGCAAGCTGTGGTTCAAGGCGCCGGAGAGCATGCGCATCATCTGCCGCGGCGCGCTGCCCAACGGCAGCTACTCCAAGGACCTGGCGCTGCACCTGGTGGGCGACATCGGCGCCGACGGCGCGACCTATCGCTCGGTCGAGTTCGCGGGCGAGGCGATCGCCGCGCTCTCGGTTGACGCGCGCTTCACGATCTGTAACATGGCGGTGGAGATGGGCGCGAAATTCGGTATCATGGAGGCGGACGAGAAGATGCTGAAGTGGATCGAAGGACGCGCGGCGGGCGCCCATGCGGGCCCGGCGCGCCCGACCGCGCCTGACGCTGGCGCGCGCTATGTCGAGGTGCGCGAATACGATGTGTCGCGCCTGGGGCCGCAGGTCGCCAAGCCGCACACCGTGGATAACGTCGTGCCGGTCGAGGAGGTCGCGGGCGCGGCCATTCAGCAGGGCGTGATCGGCACCTGCACCAACGGCCGGGTCGAGGACTTCGAGGCCGCAGCCAAGATCCTCGCCGGGCGACGGGTTGACCGCCACACGCGGCTCATCTGCGTGCCGGCGTCCAAGGCGGTGCTCATCGAGGTCATCGAGCGGGGCATCCATCGCGCGCTGCTCGATGCGGGCGCGGTTTTCGTGACGCCCGGATGCGGCCCGTGCGTCGGCACCCACGACGGCATCCCCGGCGATTACGAGAACGTCGTCTCGACCGCCAATCGCAACTTCCTCGGCCGCATGGGCAACCCCGAGGGCGTCAACATCTACCTCGCCTCGCCGGCGACGGTCGCGGCATCAGTTATCGAAGGGCGCATCGCCGATCCCCGCAAGTACCTCGCCCGCGGGTAGGGGCACGGCATGCCGTGCCCGCTGGAGAGGAGCAAGCGCATGGTCCTGCGCGGCAAGGCGCGGCTGGTCAAACCGCGCGATGACATCAACACCGACTACATCATCGCCGGGCGCTACAAGTTCAAGTCGGAGGACATGACCGAGCTCGCGCAGCACCTGTTCGAGGATCTCGATGCGCGCTTCGTCGAACGCATCGCGCCGGGCGACATCGTCGTCGCCGGATCGAACTTCGGCTGCGGCTCCTCGCGCGAGCAGGCGCCGCGCGTCATCCTGGCGGCGGGCCTGAGCGCGGTGGTCGCGGAATCGTTCGCGCGCATATTCTATCGCAATGCCTTCAACCTCGGCCTGCCGCTTATCGAAGCCCGGACCGACTTCATCCAGGAAGACGATGAGCTTGAGATTGATCTCGACCGCGGCGCGCTGCGCGACCTGACCCAGCAGCGCGACACGTCCATCAAGCCGCTGCCGCCGGTCATGCAGACGCTGCTCGCCGACGGCGGTCTGGTCGCGCACCTCAAGCGCCACGGCGGGTTCGCCCTCGAGTGATCGCCGCCGGCGCCGCGTCGGTTGCTGGTGCGCGATCGGAGGATCCCATTTTGAAAGTGACCATCATCGGCGGCGCGGGAAAGGTTGGCGCGGCGGCGGCGTTTGCGCTGCAAATGGGCGGCGTCGCGCGCGAGTTGGTCATCATTGACGCGCTGCAAGATGCGGCCGCGGGCGAGGCGCTCGACCTGCTTCACGGCTCGCCGCTGTGCGGGCCGCTCGACGTTCGCGCTGGTGATTACGACGCCGCCGCGGGCTCGAATATCGTCGTCATCACCGCCGGCCTGCGCCGCAAGCCCGACGAGTCGCGCCTCCAGCTCATCAACCGCAACGTCGCCCTCTTCCGCGAGATCTTGGCGCGGCTGCATGATGTCGCCCTCGACGACGAGGCGATCCTGCTCGTGGTGACGAACCCGGTTGACATACTGACCCACATCGCGCTCGGCGCGGGCTGGCGTGCGGACAAGACCATCGGCACCGGCACGCTGCTCGACACCGTGCGCTTTCGCGCCCTGCTGGCGCAGCGGCTGAGATGCGACCCGCGCGCGGTCGACGCGTGGATCCTGGGCGAGCACGGCGACAGCATGGTGCCGGTCTGGTCGCTGGCGAATGTCGCGGGGGCGCCTTTGGCATCGTACCCGGGTTTCGACGAGCCTGCAGGCCGCGAGGTCTTCCAGCGGGTCAAGGGCGCCGGGGCGGAGATGATTCGCCTCAAGAGCGGCGCTGCTTACGCCATCGGCCTGTGCGTGCGCGAGGCAGTGGCCGCCATTGCGCGCGACGAGATGCGGCCGCTGCCGCTGTCAACCTTGCAGCGCGGCGCGTGCGGCATCAATGAGGTATGCTTGAGCTTGCCGACGATTATCGGCAAGCGCGGAGTCTGCGCGGTGCTGGAGCCAGCGCTGGCGCAAGAGGAGATCGACGCCCTGCGGGCCTCGGCCCGGATATTGCGGGAGACGCTCGCCAGCATCGGTTGACCGCTCAAGGCTTGCGCCGCATTCCCGTGATCGGGGGAGAACGCGATGAACATTCGCTATCTCGGCCACGCCTGTTTTCTCGTGACGGCTGACTCGGGGGTGAAGCTCGTCTTCGACCCCTATGAGCCGGGCGGATTCGGCGGCGGGATCGGCTACGGCGCGCCAACCGAAGCCGCGGACTTCGTTGTCATCTCGCACGAGCATGCCGATCACAACTTCGCCGCCGCCGTGCCCGGCAATCCGCGGGTAATCAGGGGGCCGGGCATTCATGCCCAGCCGCCGTTCCCGCTGCGCGGCATCGCCCTCAAGCACGATTCATCCGGCGGCAGCGAGCGCGGCGACAACACTGCGTTCTGCGCCGAGATTGATGACGTGCGGCTGTGCCACCTCGGCGACTTGGGGCATACGCTGACCGACGCGCAGGTCGCCGAGATCGGCCCGGTCGATGTCCTGCTGTGCCCGGTCGGCGGGCTGTTTACGGTAGATGCCAAGGGCGCGACGGGGGTGGTCGAGGCGCTGAAGCCGAGAATCACGATCCCGATGCACTTCAAGACGCCCAAGATCGGTTTCGCGCTTGCGCCGGTGGATGATTTTCTCGCTGGCAAGAAGAACGCGCTCCGCGCGCAGGCCTCCGACATCACGGTAACCCGCGACACGCTGCCCGCAGAGCCTCAGGTGATCGTGCTCGACCCGGCGCTGTGATGCACAAACCGCGTCGCAGCGCGAGCCGTTAGTCCGATGAAGAGAATTGACTCGAGCTTTCGCCGCGCGCTGTTGCCGGCAGCCACGACCGCGGCGTGCATTGCCGCGCTTGCCGCGAGCCTGGCTCACCCCAATCCGGCGGTGCGGCTGAGCGTCTCCGCGCCCGAGATGACCGCGCCGCCGACCATCGACGGCAAGCTCGACGAATGGAAGGGCATCGAGCCGGTCGTCCTCGCGGATGCGGCCCACTGGTTGCCAGCGCGACCCGGCGAGACCTACGGCGGGCCCGGCGACTGCGCCGCGAGGTTCTACCTCGCATGGGACGCGACCAACCTCTACCTCGCGGTCGAAGCGTATGACAACAGGCTTGCTGCGCCCGCCGATGGCGCAAAGATGTTGGAGGGCGATTGCGTGGTCGTGGCCATAGACGCCCTCAACGATGCGAGCCAGGGGTACCGCGAGGACGACAGTGAGTTCGGCTTTGCCTACGCCCCCACGGGCGCGCTGACGTGGCGCTGGTTCCCGGCCGACCGCGCGGGGCTCATCCGCGGGGCCAGGGTGGCCGTGGTGCGCGAGGTGAAACCGGGGCCGCTCGCGCCCGACGTGCCCCGGATCAAGCTGACTTACGAGATCGCCGTACCTTGGTCGGAGCTGCCCGGCATGATGCCCGAGGCCGGCGCCGTCTTCGGGTTCGACCTGGTGGTCAACGACGTTGACGCCGGCCGCCGCCACGGGTGGCTGCAATGGACGCCGGGCCTGATGGGCATCAAGGATCCGTCGCAGTTCGGCAACGTCCGGCTGAGCGTCCCGCTGCCGCCGCCGGAGCAAACGCCCGGCGCCGAGACACCTGAGGCCGAGCCGCCCTCTGGCGCGCCCGCGCCGCCATCTGCGCCCGCCCCGAAGCCCCATCCCCAGGCGCCTGAGCAGCCCGGCGGACGATACATCTGACGCCGCTGAGAGCTTCCGGTCCGCTCCTGCTCACATCACCCGCGCCAATCCCTCGCTCACCTGCCGCGCGAAGGCCGTGGCCCACTGCGGCGTATCCGTGGGCGAGATGCCGATGAACCCCGTGCGCAGCATGATGTCGCGGGTGCGCGGACACATCTCCGGCGAGTAATGCGGCAGCCCCTCCGCGTGCGGGCACTTGAACGGGCAGCCTTCGTCCGTCGCCGTCTTTTGCTCCAGTATCTGATCCCAATACCAGTAAACGTGCCAGTCGCGCGAGCCCTGCGTCCCCCCGCCCGCCAGCCCGCCGATGCCGATGTCGGCGCTGATCGCCTTCGCCGCCAGCTCGTGCGAGTCGAACAGCATCCCCAGCATGTAGCCGCACACTCCCGCGGGGTCGGCCGGCTCGATCCACCGCACGCCGCCGGGCAGCTCGATCTCCTGTCGCAACTGCTGCCAGATGGCGCGGGTTGAGTTATTCACCCAATCCAGTTTGCGCAGTTGCACCCGCGCGATCGCCCCCGACATCTCCGACATGCGGTAGTTCTCGCCGCAGAATAGCTCGCCGGGCCGCCGCTCGCGGGCATAGCGGTTGGGCCGCCAGCAGGCCGCGGTGTCGTGATAGCTCTGCGCGCGGGTGTAGAGCCATTCGTCATCGGTGACGATCATGCCGCCCTCGCCCGACGCCATGACCTTGTAGGCATCGAAGCTGAAGCAGCCCAGGTCGCTCCACGTGCCGAGGTATCGTCCCTTGTAGGCTCCACCCGCGGCCTGCGCGGTGTCTTCGATGAGGATGAGGCTGCGGCGCCGCGCGATCTCTCGCAGCGCGTCCATCTTCGCATTGTAGCCGTTCATGTGCACGACCATGATGGCCTTGGTGCGCGGCGTGATGTTGGCCTCGACCGCCGCGGGATCGAGGGTCAGCGACTCGTCGATCTCGGTGATCACGGGGATCGCTTTGGCGACGACGACCGACGCCGGGCTGGCGAAGAACGTATATGCCGGCACGATGACCTCGTCGCCCGGGCCCACGCCGGCAGCAACCAGCGCGGCGATGAGTGCGCTCGTGCCGGAGTTGACGCCGAGGGCATACTTGACGCCCAGCTTGGCGGCAACCTCGCCTTCCAACTGCTCGACCCTGCTGCGCTCGTTGTAATAGCGGAAGAGGTTGGCGCGCGGCGGCCTGACCTCGCGCTCCAGCACGGCGCGGATCGCCGCCTGCCCCGGCTCCGAGACGTCGAACAGGTCCACCAGCTCCATTAATTCGTCGGTGCTGAACTTGTGATACGGCGGTCGTTCGATGCTCGATGCGCCCATGTAACGTCTCCTGTCCGACAACAAGTGTGGCGGCAGCGCACAGGCGCGGCAGCGATTGGCGCACCAGGCCGGGGCGCTGTGCGGTGCCGTGCGCCCAAGTTCGCCGCCAGAGCGCGGCCTCCCTGCGCCAAGCGCCCTGCTCGCCGGGAGCTCCGTTCTTAGGCAACGTCAGCGCGCGTGAGTGTCATTCCGAGGGAGCAAAGCGACCGAGGAATCCCCTATCGGGGTTGCGCGTGGAGGTAGGGGACGCCTTCGTCCGCCGGAGCGGAACTGCCCACTTCGCCGAAGTAGCTTCGGCTACGAAGGCTGAATCGTCGCCCGCGAAGGCGGATTCCTCGCGGAGTTTACCCCTTCGCCTTGCTCAGGGCAGGCTCTGAGCGGAGCCGAAGGGCTCGGAATGACACGTGCGAGCGGCTTTTCGCGGTGGCGCCGCTGGAAAACGGAGCTCCAGGCCTGCTCGCCGTCAACCTTGACACCCCGTCGCGCCGTTGACTATACTAGCGAAGGGGAGACTGAAGCCAGGATGGGTTCCGCTGCGATTCGCCGGGCTCAGCGAGGACCGACCGCGTAAAGGCGGGGCATGTTCTCTGAAATCCGCAAAGATGTCAAGGCGGCGTTCCAGCGCGATCCTGCGGCGCGCAGCACGATCGAGATCCTGATCTGCTACGCCGGCGTGCGCGCCATCCTCATGCACCGCATCGCGCACTGGCTGTGGGGGCGCAGGCTGCACCTCGTCGCCCGCTGCCTGTCGGAATTCGCGCGCTTCATCAACGGCGTCGAGATTCACCCTGCCGCCAAGATCGGCGAAGAGGTCTTCATCGATCACGGCACCGGGGTCGTTATCGGCGAGACCGCGGAGGTGGGCGACCGCGTCCTCATGTATCAGGGCGTGACCCTCGGCGGCACCGGCAAGCAGCGCGGCAAGCGTCACCCGACCGTCGGCAACGGGGTGACCCTCGGCGCCGGCGCCAAGATCCTGGGCGCCATCACCATCGGCGACCGCTCGATTGTCGGCGCCGGGTCGGTGGTCCTGAAGTCCATTCCCGCGAACGCGACCGCGGTCGGCGTGCCGGCGCGCGTGGTGGCGCAAAACGGCAAGCGCGTTGAGGAGCCGTCGCTCGAGCACGGCAAGGTGCCCGATCCGTGCGACAAGTGCCTGGAGCAGATCGAGTCGCGCTTCGCGGGCGTGCGCGACCGCATTCGCGCGCTGGAGCTGGAGATCGAGCGGCTCAAGGAGGAGCGCCAGCCGCTGCCGACTTCACGCAGTGACGACTAGGCGTGGATTATACCTACGGCGATGGAAATGTCATTCCGAGCGAAGCGAGGAATCCCCTATCGCCCTTAAGCAGCGCCACTGGGGACCCTTTCTCTATCATCCGCAGGCAATCAATTGCCACTGACCGTCCACAACACCCTTGCCAAGCGCAAGCAAGAGCTTGTATCCCGCGAGCCGGGCCGCATTCGTATGTACGTGTGTGGGCCGACCGTTTACGGCTATATCCACGTCGGCAACGCGCGCACCTTCGTCACCTTCGGCGTGATCCGCGATTACCTGGAGTACGCCGGCTATCGCGTGGACATGGTAAGCAACATCACCGATGTTGACGACAAGATCATCGCCGCGGCCAACCAAGAAGGCGCCACCGCCGAAGACATCGCCCGCCGCTACGCCCAGGCCTATTTCGAGGACCTGGCGGCGCTCGGCGTGCGTCGTGCCGATCACGAGCCGCGCGCGACCGAGTACATCCCGCAGATGATCGCCCTCATCACCACTCTGCTCGAGCGCGGCTACGCCTACCAGGTGGATGGCGACGTTTACTACGAGGTGCGCAAGTTTGCCGATTATGGCAAGCTGTCGGGTCGCAACCTCGATGAGCTGATGGCCGGGGCGAGGGTGGAGGTTGACGAGCGCAAGCGCGACCCGCTCGACTTCGCATTGTGGAAAGCGGCCAAGCCGGGCGAGCCGTGGTGGGACAGCCCGTGGGGCAAGGGCCGCCCCGGGTGGCACATCGAATGCTCGGCCATGTCCACCGCGCTGCTCGGCGCGGAGCTGGATATTCACGGCGGTGGAGGGGAGCTCACCTTTCCGCATCACGAGAACGAGGTCGCGCAGTCCGAGGCCGCGACCGGGCACTCGCCCTTCGTGCGCTACTGGTTGCACAGCGGACACCTGACGGTTGAGCGCCGCAAGATGTCCAAGTCGTTGGGCAACTTCTTCACCGTGCGCGAGGTGCTGGCGCATTACCCGGCGCAGGTCTTGCGTTTCCTCTTCCTGTCCACCCATTACCGCCAGCAGCTTGAGTTCAGCGATGGCGTGCTGGACCAGGCGCGCAGCGCGCTCGACCGGCTGCTCATCGGGCATGAGCACATCGAGCGCATGATCGGCCGCGCCGAATCGGGCGCGGCCGGCGACGGCCCGTTGCAGCCCTTGGAGGCCGCCGCCGCCGCCGCTCGTCAAGCATTCACGGAGGCGATGGACGACGACTTCAACACGCCGCGCGCGCTCGCGGCGCTCTTCGACCTCGTCGCCGAGGCGCACCGGCTGGCGGACGAGCGGTTCGCGCCGACGCGGTCACAGGGAGCGTCGTTCGCAAATGCTCTGGCGACGCTGAAGGAGCTCGCCGGCGTGCTGGGCTTGACCCTTGAGCCCGAGGCGCGAGCAGACGACCTCGCGGCCAAGTTGGTGCAAATCCTGATTGACGCGCGCCAGGCCGCCCGCGAGGCGCGACAGTACGGCATCGCCGACGCGATCCGGTCGCGGCTCGCCGCGATCGGCATCGTGCTCGAGGACCGCCCCGACGCCACCACCTGGCGCCGGGCGTGACGTCGGGCGCGTGAACGGGATTATGCATTGCCGGAACGCCAGCATCGGGCGCGGCCTCGCCCGAGGCCGCGTTTCGCGGGGTCAGCCCCCTTCGCCAAGGCTTCGGAGGCCAAGGCGACCCCGCGCCCAATCCGGGCGCTTGGCTGAACAATCCGGCCGCAATTCAGGCTTGAGGCTTGGTTAGTTGCCTCGCTCGAAAAGAAAACGCAGCTTGGGACTTGGCAAGACCGTCGCCGCGATCGCGCTCGTCGTGGTTGCGGGTGCGGTGCTCCTCTTCGCCCGCGACAACGGCAGCATCTACCCCAACGTCTATATTGCGGGCGTCAAGGTCGGCGGGCTGGCAGGTCGCACGATCCGCTCCCGCGCCTGGGTGGAACGCCTGCGCCGAGTTGTCCCTGTGCCCCATGCCTCGGTCGTCGTGCGCGCAGCCGATGCTTCTCATCGGTGCAAACTGGAGCAGGTCGGCGTTTCGTTCGACCTCGCGGGAGCCGTCGATCGCGCCTACGCCGTCGGCAGGACCGGCCCGCCACTGGAGCGGCTCCTTGATCGCGTTGCGTCGTGTCTTCACCGCAGCGACATCGCCGTTCCCGCAGTCATCGACCGCAAGGCGGCTGCCACGTTCATCAGCAACCGTGCGCGCCAGTTCAACCGGCCGCCGCAGAACGCCTCCATCGAAGTCGAAGGCGCGAGGGTTCATATCACGCCGGGCCGACCAGGCCTCGCGGTGCAGACCGAGAAGGCGCTGGCGGCCATAGAGCGCTGGGCCGGCGGTGGCTGCCGCGGCGACCTGCAGATGCCGGTCGATGTAACCGGCCCGGCGGTGACCGCAGACCAGTTGAAGGACGTCGATACGGTTCTCGCCTCCGTCTCAACAACGCTCGCAGGCAGCTCGCGCAACCGGCGGCACAATATCGCCCTCGCTGCGGGGGCGGTGAACGGGTACGCCCTGGCGCCGGGCGCCGTGTTCTCCTACAACCGCGTGGTCGGGCCGCGCACCGAAGAGACCGGTTACCGCACCGCGCCGGTGATCCGCGGCGGCAAGCTCGTGCCGGGCACTGGTGGGGGCGCCTGCCAGCTCAGCTCGACGCTCTACCAGGTTGCCCTTCGGGCGGAGCTGGAGATCGTCGCCCGCAGCCATCACTCCCACCCCGTGGCCTATACGCCGGCGGGGCTCGACGCGACCGTAGTTTACCCGGTGATTGACCTGAAGTTTCGCAACGGCCTATCGCATCCGGTGGTGCTGCGGGCGGGGGTGAAGGGCAATCGCCTGCAATGCCAGGCGCTGGGACATGGCCCGGCGCCGCAGATAGCGATCCTGCGCCAGGTGCAGTGGGTCAAGCCGCCGCAGCCGCAGGTCGTCAGGGACGAATCGCTGCCCGCTGGCCAGCGGGTGGTGGAGCTCAAGCCGCGGCGGGGCATGCGAGTGCGGGTGCTGCGCCGCGGCGCGCAGGCAAGCGACCATCCCGCGCAACTCGTGGCAACCAACTACTATGCGCCTCAGCGCGGGGTCATCCGAGAAGGCGGCGCGCCCGCCTTGCCGCCGTTGACGGTCCCAGCCGCAAGCCCTGGGCCGCCGATGGCGCCGGAGGTTGGGCTATCGCGGCCCGACGCGGCGGGTTCCGCGGGCGCCGATCGCGCCCCCAGCCCGGCCGGCGACGCCCCCGGGCGGGCGCCGGGACACGGAAAAAACGCCGCGCGCCAAGGTTGACTTCTCCTTGGAATTGGACTATAATCCAATCAATCCCGGTAGGGCCCGAAGCGACGTGACATTTGCAGGGTCAATTGGGTCTGGCGCTTCTTACCGCACCTTGAGAATCTATCGCGGGGGCGACGGCGTCGGTGTCCGAAGGTCGAGTGGGGCAGTCTGGCTCGCGGGTATGGGCAAACCCAGGTCCGTGGAGGCTAATGGATGGGCGAGATCGGCATTCGCGACAGTGGTTGTTTGACTTTCCACAGCATGGTTGACGAGGAGGTCGTCCGATACGCGAAGAACGGCAGCGAAAGAGCAACCGAGCACCTACTATCTAAGTACCGTAACATCGTCGAGGGCAAGGCCAGGTCCTACTTCCTGGTCGGCGCCGATCACGATGACATCATCCAGGAAGGGATGATCGGCCTGTTCAAGGCCATCCGCGACTTCCGCAACGATAAGCTCCTGCCGTTCCGCGCCTTCGCGGAGCTGTGCATCAGCCGTCAGATCTTCACCGCCATCAAGGCCGCCACGCGCCAGAAGCACATCCCCCTCAACTCCTACGTCTCGCTCCACACCAACCTCTTCGAATCCGACTCCGACCGCACCCTGCTGGACACCCTCGCCGAGAGCGACACTAGCGATCCCGAGGACGTCGTCGTCACCCAGCAGTTCTCCGATGACCTGCGTCAGCGCATCAAGCGCGACCTCAGCGATCTTGAGTCAGCCGTGTTGCGCAGCCATCTCGAGGGCAAGTCCTACCAGGAGATCGCCGCCGAGCTCCAGCGGCGGGTCAAGTCCGTGGACAACGCCCTCCAGCGCGCGAAGAGAAAGATCGGTCGCAGCCTCAAGAAAATGATGGTCGCGACCTGATCCACCGTGCGCCGCGAAAGGCCGCCTGGTCACGCGAGATCTTGGCGGCTTGAGATCCAGTACCTGGTTTGCGCGGCTGGCCGGGACCCGCCTCCCGGTCAGTCGCGCTTTTTTGCTGAGGCATGGCAGCCTGACGCCCGCCTGTCGGGGTGCGACGGTTCTTATTGACGCTCGCGTAATAGATTGACTTGTCAAACCGCTGACGCGGCGTAGCCGCGTTCCGGAGCGGCTGGACGAGGCTCGGCCTCGTCTCCGGAGCGACGCGAAGCGTCGCCCGGCGCCGCCAGCAATAGCGAGCGTCAAGTCCCCTCGTCCGGCGTCAACCAGATATGCGAGCTTGAATAGTTGGGGTGGCAAGAGTGCTGCTGAACCCCTCTCCCTCTCCGAGGGCGACTTCGCCCACCGTAGGGGCAAGGCATGCCTTGCCCCTACATCGACGTCGGGGAAGGCGGGAGAGGCAGGGTGAGGCTTGGCCGCCCTCCAAAGGCGGGTAGACCTCAGGTGGGGTGCGGACACAGCGGCTAATCAGGCTTCGCCTGCCGCCGTGGCGGCTGAAGGTGGCTAGGCGGTTTCGCCGCCGCCACGGCGGCCCAAAGGGTCTAGCCGCTTAGCCACATTTCACCCCCACCTTCGTCCCGCCCGGGGCGGGTAAACCTCCCCCGGGGAGGGGTCAGTTCGCCAGATGCGTCTTGCCTGTCCGTTTCGGATCCCGTGGTGGCGCAGCCGTCTCGGCTGCGAAGCGACAGGCGAGGGCGTCTGCACCAGCGGATTGCAGGCAAGACTTGTCCGCCTAGGAAGGATGCCTGCGCCGCCAAAATCGGTCACACCCCGCTTGCGCAGCGGACAGTGTGCGAAATGCGCGGACTTTCAAACCCGCGAGCGGATTGCGCATC
>Ga0315280_10003717_pt1 | contig 23170 bp, 31 predicted proteins | sample YL17G06_40_MG_FD_203697 | JGI IMG/M metagenome (GOLD analysis project Ga0315280, IMG submission 203697) | Sediment microbial communities from Yellowstone Lake, YNP, Wyoming, USA - YL17G06_40 | ecosystem: Environmental > Aquatic > Freshwater > Lake > Sediment | place: USA: Wyoming | collected... | reverse complement strand
AGCACGCTACGTGCTTGCGACTAGGAGAGTGTAAACATGTTCAACCCTTTGAAAATGAACCCTGTTGAAAAACGCCTACTCTTAGGCGGATTGGCAAACGGCATCATCTACTGGAGCAACCTCTACGCCATGAACACGCAAGCCGCGTATCCGGTTGAACTGAAAAACCGTCTTGATTCGCATCTGCCGAGAAACGGAGAAATCATAGCGTCAGTAGCTCCCCCAGCAGCTCTATGGGTAGTGAAGAAAGTCGCGAAAAGCGGAACCACAAAAGAAAAGCTTGCAGACATAGGCTTCGGCGCAGCCCTCTACGGAGTACCCAACCTTGTACACGACATAGCCGTGCAGACAGCCTACCAAATCGGAGTGGAAGGAAGACCCACAGCAAGACTTCCAACACCAGCAGCAATGTCAAAATACATAACACCGCTCAGCCAGACCAACGCAGGTCGCCCAGTTGCAGTAGCCTCCTCACTCGGGAAGTACACGGTAACAAGCTAAGCCTACCTAAGCAACCCAACTTTCTCCATCGAAAATAGTTCTTAGACTATTCCTCAACTTTTCAGGCAACTTCGACAACCCACTTGCCCTGATCAACGATCCACAAAAGCTTATCGCCATCCTTCACTCCAAGGCTTTTTCGAACATCAGAGGGAATGTGAGTTTTACCTCTCTGAAAAACTTTTGAAACAGCCTGAACCTTACGGGTTTCCAGATATTTTGATGATACCATAAAATCGATTAGTCCATATCGTTCGTATCAATAGTACACTTTGTACGCTACCCCTTTATAAATTCTCGTCGCCGATTTTTTACATGCAACATGAAGTAAGGAGGAATTAAACATAGGACAAGGAATGTTCGTGGTCGCAGAATGGGATTCGGTGCAGGCTGAAAACAGTGTTTTTCAAAGAAGTCTTAGAAATTTGGATGCGAAGATGATTGCTAAGTGCAGCAGCGATTGGGCTCCTAAAAGCTTCAATTATGCGAAGCCTTTGAGTCCGAGCGACAACAACTATGGGAGAACCACGATTTTGCCTGAACTGTTGCATGATCATCACGGCGTTGACATGGTTCATTGGCGACAGTTCTTCACTGCTGCTGATATCGTTGCAACTAACCAGTTGACTATAATCAGTGGAAACGGTGCTGGACACACGATTCCTGAAGACTTCAAGATTGCTTGGGCTGGACTGGCTTTTCCGAACAAGCAACAGCACATCACCGAGATAAAGTGGCAGATCGGCGACAGAAAATATGGACGCCAAAACATTGAGGAGATCAAAAGCTACAACAAGCCTTGCCTCATTTTTGAGGAAGGCTTCATTCTAGACGAGGAGGAAAGCTTCGAGCTCTACGCTTATTTGGAAGGACCGATTGCGAACCAGCCGCCCTTCATTGCTGGCATTTACCAGCGGGTAGTGATGCTGGGAGCAGCATACTTCAAGGTCATCAGCAAAGTGCTAGGCAACTGCGGAGCCGTCATCCTTTAGGAGTGGCTTGAAATGTACGGTTACGTGATTTGCGAATACGAAAAGGTCAGGCAGTGGATGCCTGAATTCGCTTCGGCAATGGAGAAGCTCAGGAACGACTTGATCGCCAAGGCAAGCGCGGACTGGGATCCCCTGACATTCGGAGGCATGGCACCAACATCTAATCAGTTCGGAGAAAGCACCATCATTCCAAGCTTGTTCAGAGGCATGGCCGCCGCATACCAGCCCCTCGTAACTTGGTATCAAGTGTTCAACGGAACAGGACACCAAACCATCATGTCCGGAGCCAACACAGGCGTAATCTACGAAGACTACAAAGTCGGCGTGGCAGGACTCGTCTTTCTAAGCAAAGCCATCAGAATCAGCGAGATCAGAATGCAAATAGGCGACAGAAAAATCCCCCGAATGAACATTGAAGAAGCCATGGCATACAACAAGCCAGCAATCGTATTCGAGCAACCCTTCATCCTAGACGAGGAAGAAGCCTTCGACCTCTACGCATACGTCTTGACTCGAGGGGAACAGCGCATCAAACTGCTCGGACTGCAAGTGAACCGCATACCCAACAAGCTCCAAGTCACTAACACTGGAGCAGCTTTAACTTAGGAGTGATGTGAAATGGTTCAAGAAATGGTAACTGATGTGCATGGCGGATACGCAGGACCAGTCAGCTACAACGGTTATGGACCGACAAGCCTCATCCATATTCACAACGTTGAAAGACATGTGCATGGCAACAGCATAAGCATCAAAATCTTCGGCGAAATGAAAATCGCCGCAGGCCAATACGTTTACGCCCGAGAATTCAAGCTGAACACGTTGCAAGTGCTACTGCTCACGCCTGAACTCCACACGAACAACGGCTTAGGCTACATGGCCCAGAAATTCATCTACCACAAAGGCGAACTTGACAATTACGCTTCAATAGACATCTACGACGACGCAAGCAATTGGCAAAGCCCAGGCACAGGTCCCGTTGACGGAAGCATCTGGCTCGACTTCGAAGCGAAAGGCGAGTAAACGCGTCTTCCTCGCGGAAACAACAACAGAGAGGAAAATAACATGGCTGATTGGAAAGATTGGAGCGACGGATGGCTTCAGGAAGGCTACTACCTAAGCTACTATAGAGAAGGCACCCTCTACTTTGAATACATAACCCAACGTGACTTTGGACATTGGGAATACGACTGGCCAGAAACAGTGAATACGCTTTCGACGAGCGGACCGCATGTTCCAGCACAGCTTGAAATCACAAGAGGCTACGATGACAAGACCAACACCAACCAGATTTGGCAGATGATCTTCGGAATCCGAGGTCAAGCCTACATTTACGTTGAATTGCCAACCGACCTGCATCGCCATGGCATACCCAAAGTGCCCAAACCCTCGACGACAATGCGCAGAGTTTCACACTTTGAAGAGTGGATGAGTCCCTTCAGAGAGCCCAACTTCATCACCGAGCACTTTTTCATGAGACCAGAAACCATGCAGATAGCCTTCGATGCGTACAACCCCAACGCGATAAACCTGCCCAGCGTAAAGCTCAACATTTTCCTGAACAAGATCGTCACAGAAAGAGTCGGAACAGTCAACAACGGAACGCAGAAAGCAATGTCTGGAAGATTCACCGACGTATTGGACAAGCTGTACAAACAGCAGAAACCATGCAGACCCATAACGATACAGCCAGTAAGAGCGCCAGCAGAAGCGCCAGCCGGGGAGTGACCTGAATGACACAGTTTAATCTGTTACAGAAGAAAGACTTGGGCTTGCAACTCGAAGTTATGGATGCGCTTCCATACGCCGTCGTAGGCGGCGCATGGGAAGGAAGCCTGCTGCAACGAGGAGAACTGTTCACGATGCTCAACTACGTCGTGCCCGCCGGTCAACAACTCAAAATACTTTTCCTAAGGGTGTGGAGCCAGAACGTTAACGGAGCAAAATTCAGCATAGTTCAGACGAACCCCGCAGCGGCAGGGTTGACAGGAGCGACCGAGGCTTTCCCAGTTGTCGGAAGCGTACCGCCTTACACTGCGGGATTGACAGCAGTAAGAGACTACCCAATGCTTGAAGCAGCAGGATGCGAAGTATTACGCGGAGGCTTAGAAACCCCAGTGCATGTTTTGGAAGGCAGCATAGACTTCAACCTCATACACAAGTACCCAGCAGGAACACCATTAACAGGAGACAGACAAGGCATAGCTTGGTGGGGGGTCATAAAAGTGCCTGAGTAGTCAGGCATTCAAAAGTTCCCATATTTTTTTATTTTTGCGTTCTATCGAAAAACCTATGATCTTTAGGAATTTTGGTGCCTCCTTTTTCAATATTCTTAACAATGGCATTTTTCGTTTTGAATAGATGACTGAGCTTATGCATAATTCGGCAAGAAGATCTTTCGATAGATTGAGAAATTCAGGATTCTTATTCGTGAGATTAACCGCACCCCATGAACCCCATCCCCCCTCAGAATCGAAAAAACCTCTCAGGAAACCACATTTCAATTGATCATCAGACTCCTTTATCCAACGCAATTGAACTGTCAAGGGTTTAATCTTGTCATACCACTCTTTAGATCTTAGCATGACTTTGAAACCATGAAAGACATAGGGTTTGGAAAGAATATTGCTGGCTATTTCTCTGACAGGTTTCAAAGAAATTGGATATAGACAGGGTTTCTTGCCTGTAGTTGCCTTAAGATGCTTGGCGAACATGACTGCAAATTCTTTATCTACACAAGTAAGTTGAAAGCCATACCTGTATCTAGGAACGATCTTTGTCGCTTTCACCTTTGGAACATGTTGGAAACTATCATCGAAATAATAGTAGTCTTTCCACCTAGAAAGAGAACCGTCTCCCAGAAGTACGCCAACAACGTAACCTAAAGAATAATTGAAAACGATTGGTCTATTCTCCTTTGGTTTCTTCTCTCCGAAGGTGAAATAGTGTTCGCATGACTTACAACGCCATTGTTGTTTATTCTTTCTGGTTCCCCATCTTACTGTTCTATTAGAACCGCATTGTACACACTCCATACTATTAACTCCCCACCAAACGATCTATATTGATAAACCTTATATATTTTGTCTTTTCTATTATTCACTATCAAACTAATCTAATCATGGAGTAGCCAAAGGTGACTATTGATGAGCGTTGACAGACATGTGAAGCACAGACCGACCAAAGAAGAATTCTACGATGTCATGGCTGCAACGGCGTTCGCTCAAGCAATCAACGGGCATTACGGTGCGGACATAGACGATAATGGTGATTTCGGGGCGATACAAGCTTATATTCCGCATGACTTCGCATTGCTTGAAGAATTGGTACTCCGTGTGATACCTAACTTGGCAGTAGCAACAATGACTTTCACAGTGATGAACAGCTACGGGAGAAAGGATGAGCTTCCCACGACGGGAGGAAACCTGATAGCCTACAGTTTCGGACCAACGGGAGCAGGCGTTAATAATGCAACACTTCAAGAAATAGACATTGGCCTGTCGGTTGCGAATGGCAGAAGAAGCCTCAGAGCCAAAGATCAACTTGGCATAACTGTTTACAGGGCAGTGGGTCAGAACACGGACTTTTTCCTATTAGGCGCTAGAATCAAGTACAAGTACCAGTAGAATCCCATTTTCCCCCTTTTTATTTAAGTTCACGAAGTCTTTTCAAGTAGTATCTGAAGCTCTTTTTTAGTTAGTCTACATGCGTTTTCTGAAGTGTACTCAACCAATGGCGTTTGTATTCGTGGCACTCCCTCTGTTCCACTTGGATATATGACGTAGTATTCTTTGTTTTCTACAGCTCTTCGCATTTCGTCCTCTTGCACAAGAACCTCATGTATTTTCTCTCCAGGTCTTATCTTTCCCTCTAAAACTTCTACTCTTCCTTCAGCCATTACTTCTGCGAGATCCTTAATCAAGCAGGCAGGCTTCTTTAACACGAAAATCTCGTTTCCTTTTCCTTCCGATACTGCCTTCAAAACCATTTGAACTACGTCTGCCAATGGCAGTAGAAATCTTGTCATTCTAAAATCGGTGACGTAGAGTGGAAGTTTCTTTTCAATCCTATCCTTGAACAACGGTACTACGCTTCCTCTGCTGCCCATAAAATTGCCGCATCGTACTACCATAAACTTCGTGTTATGACCATGCACTTCGCCTACGGTCATAATCTTTTCTTGCAACGCTTTAGTCATTCCATATGCGCTGATGGGCTTTACGGCTTTGTCAGTTGAAATGCTTATTACCTTTGACACTTCATTCATGATCGCGACTTGTTTTACGTTGTAGGATCCTAAAACGTTTGTTTTCACGGCTTCAAGCGGGTGCCTTTCGCAATCAGCAACCTGTTTCAAGGCAGCAGCGTTAACAATTACGTCCACTTTCCTTGTTGACTCTAGAAGTCTATCGTGATCTCTTACGTCGCCGATTATAAAGTTCAAGCGCTTGTCTGGATATTCGATAGCCATTTTATGTTGCAGGTCTTCGTGCCTGGAGAAAATTCTGATTTCCTTAACATCATTCTTGAGGAGCTCCTCAGTCATTTGATGACCTAAGCTGCCAGTTCCACCTATGATCAAGATCGTCTTATCCTTCAAGGGTGAATCCATTTTACACTCCCTTTTGAGGCGAAATTTCCAGTAGTAATGCTATGAGTTCATCTCTCGCCTGCTCAATGTCAGCCTTAGCCATTTTTTCTGTTTCCACCACCACGTTACCCTTAAAATCCTTGCCAGCCATACAATATTCAGTGAGGTCTCTAGTCAATATTTTGAGTCCGTACTTTTCTGGATGTTCCCAAATCGCGGAGCCTGGGTACGGGGTCAACACGCTCACATTCCAGAAGTCAGGAGGACATTCCTTCAACATCTGTTCAGTGTCCTTAACCGTCTGCCAAGTTTCTCCTGGGCTTCCCACTATTACTCCAACTTTCAACTGAATTCCAGATTTTTTAATCAGCTTCATAGCTTTAAGATTTTGCTTTACCGTTGAGCCTTTCTGTAGGTTATTTAGGATCTGTTGGTTGCCACTTTCAACTCCTAGAATCAGCTCCTTACATCCAACATCATGCATAACCGCGAGAACCTCCGCGTCAATGGTGTCTGCTCGGGAGAGGCATCGCCAGACAATGTCGAGCTTCGCAAATTCTCGGCATAAAGAGGCAACTCGACTTTTATTGATGCAGAACGTGTCATCGTGAAAGTTGAAGCCTCTATAACGCATTGTGGACATGACTTGTTTGATTTCTGCAAGAACATTTTCTATGCTGCGGAACCGAACTCGTCTACCAAAAACAACGTGGCTACCGCAGAAACAGCAATTAAATGGACAACCACGACTTGATATGATGCCGACTGCTGGTGCTAGAAGCTTTTCTCCCCAGTAGATTCCCCGCTTATACTTTGTCCAGTCAATCAAGTGTCGCGCTGGAAACGGCACTTTATCCAAGTCTGCAACGGGTTCTCCGCGTACTCGTATGCGGGAACCCACATGGGAATATGGGTTGTTCAGTATTTTTGCTAATGCTGTTTCTCCTTCGCCTAAAACAGCTATGTCAAAGCCTACGTCGGGATCATCAAAGTCTTGTGGACTAGCCGAGATGTGAGGGCCTCCAACGATTTTCAGCTTGTCCGGGAACTCCTTATGTAGCCTACGGCTCAGTTTGACGGTGGTAGGCCACTGTGGGCTAGTTGACGTTGCCGCGTAGACATCTGCATTTGGAAGCTTGTCTTCCAGAGTCTTCATGTCAACAATCTGGGCTTGCCAGCCATTTTCTTCGGCAACACCTGCAAGATACATCAATGAGAAGGGAGCATCTAAATTTGCCATGAAGCGTCCAAAGGGCGGCTCGACAAAGCATATTTTCATTTTATTCCCTCAATTACCGCTTTATACTTTCGATCATGAGAATGTTCCTCTTTCATACTTCGGGTCATCATTTAATCTTTTTTCTCTTTCCTGAGCTAAGTCGATGATGGCTTGATGATCCTTCCAGAAGTTAAACCAGCGTTTACTGCACTGATGCCCAGGATAACCTGATTTGTGTTCGAACGGATATTGCCATGGATGCTCCCGCTTGCAAAATTCTCTATGCGTGCAGCGTTTTGAGCAAAAGTTTTCTTTGATCCACCTTATATCTTGGTCAGTCAGATCAGTTCTATTTGCTCTATAGTGTTCGAAGGCCCTTGAATACCCTATTAATGCGTAATTGCATTTTATTGTCATGTCCTTCTTGAAAGAAGGGTTCCATTCCCGAGTTGCTGGAGCCTTAATTAAATAGATGTTTCTGAACAGGGCGAATCGCATACCATATCCTGCCATTTCAAGCCTTGATCCAACATCACAGTCTACAAGCATCCTATCGGGATCGAAGTTCTGGTCGAAACCGTTTATCTTGAGAATAGCTTCCAAAGATGCTGATGAACAGCCAAACCACCAGTCCCAAGGTACAATACGACGTTCCAAGTCATTGTTTTCGAAACATCTAGTGTATCTGTGTTCTAACTCAACTTTTTTCCCTGTGTAACCAATAATGTTATATTGAACAGGAGCTTCAGAATGTTGAACGGGATATGAAACATCAAACTTTTCTTTGTCAATTATGGACTCGCGACAAGTGGCAAAGGTGTTATCATAAAGATACCATGCTAAAGGAAAGTAACCTTCCCGATACCGCGTCCATAAATTCTCCATGAAGTTTGGCTGCACCATATAACTGTCGCCAGTGAAGAAGAGAAGTTCTCCATCAGCATAGATGATTCCCTTGTTCCACTGCGTAGATACGGCTGGTAATCCGTTGCTGAGCCATAGGTTGGGGAGGGCTGGGATATGTTTAATTTTGAAGGGAAGTTCTAGCTTGGCGAAATAGTCTTTGCGTTGGTCGTATAGGGCATCTACGATTATCCATTCGAAGTCATGCATAGTCTGCGCTTTAAAGCTCTCTAAAGTCGGTTCGAAAAGATGTAAGGCTGGTCTTCCAGTGTAGGGGTAATCTGTTCTCGCAGTTATCATGACGAAAGAGATTTTGGCCATTGAATAGTTCACTCGAGTTTCTCCATCACAATCATCGAGTTGACAAGCCAGTTTCTTATGACTGATGGATCTACTAGGCTGATGAACCAGTTTACAATGTCTTTTCGAGGCATCCAGTTCTCATGTTCAAGCTTCTCATACCACCAAGACTCTTTCCGAACAGTCACGTGCCCAGCCGCAGCACAGCCCTCAAGAGCGACTGGAACAGCCTCGCCCTTCTTGAGAATGTAACCTGTCTCAACTCTGTCTTGTAAACCCCCGCTTCCAGCCACGGCAGTCTGTAGAAAGATCCATCTTCTAGAAACGCGGTAAAGCTCAGAAATCACAAAATCCAAATCATCCAAATATATGTGTTCCAAAAAGTCTAGAGCTGTCACTAAATCAAAGCTTTTGTCTTGGTAGGGCCATGGCTTAGTTGCGTCGTGAACCTTTAACCATTCAGATTTGCAGCGGGGATACCTTCCTTCATTCACGGCCCACTCGGAAAAATCAAAGCCAAAAGCCTCTATGCCAAGATCTCGTGCATAAGCTACTATGGTTCCACGTCCTCCTCCAACATCAAGCATGTTTATGGGCTGGAAGATCCGCTTCCACGCTTTCAGAATCGCCCCGCACCCTAAAGACTCTCCGTCTGGATTCGCATATGACCACGCGTCCATCGAGCCGTTTGCACGCCTGAATTTTTTGCCCTTAGGAGTTTGGAAATAGTCACGATCATAATAGTCGGCAGTGAACTTTTGAGGGATGCTACTCATCGAAGAGCCTCCAAAAGATTTTTTGGTTCTGCTTTTCCATTTCCTTCAGTTTCTCACTTCCATATTTTAATTGCATCTGCTCAAAACGCCTTATTTTAGGGTAGTTCGGAAGGGCTGTTGGAGAGGCTTCAAAAGGAACGTTGTGAGCTGCTGCCCACACTAGCGCGTGGTATCTGCCTCCAGAAATGACCTGTTTGCTTCTGGAGATCAGATACTTAATTTTTCTTGGGCTGAAACCGTCCGTTTCGAAGATTCGGCTGTGTTTGAGTTTGCGGTTCAATTCTCGGCAGAGAGCAAGATCTACTGGGTCGCCTTCCCTGTTGTAGGGAGCGAATGGCACAAGGACAACCTCGTCTCCGACATCCTCGAGCTTTGTGGTAAGCCATTCCAATTGAGCCTCGTTGCCTTGATAGTCTTCATACCTTGGGCAGACGGCAATCATGTTTCGCGGGCATTCGCACTTTTCTTCTTTGAGGTTTATGCTTGGACACATGGTCAGCGTTACGTCTACGCCAAGTTGCTGCGCCATCACTTGACTGTCTTTATCTCGGACCGTTATGGCATCGAACTGGGTGAGGAACTCCCGATATAAACGGAAAAGTCTTGGACGAAACAATAGCTGAGTGTAGCCAACACCATAATTCATGGAGGGCTTCTGCTCCGCGAACGCTTGAATTGCCTGTCGCCATCCGTAACCCCAGCTTAATCCTCCTCCGCCTAAAAGGAATACATCATAATCGGTTGCGCCATCATATATGTGTCGCACTTGGCACTCTACATCGATATTCTGCTGTGAGAGCCTCCGTTGATATTCTGAGGCAAGAGTATAAGGCAAGTTAGTGCAGACAATGTATTGATTGTCATGACCTAAAGTGTCCATGATCGCCAATAATATGCCTTCATCACCCGAATTTCCCCAGCCCGCAAACGCGGTGATGCAAATCCTCATTTCTATCCAAAGATTTATAATTACATACACAACATATAAAATATGCGGTGTAAGAGTGGCACGCAAATCATTAATGATCACTGACGAAACAGGTAAGCGTCTGTGCAAGATTGAGGGTAAGATGATGAGTAGCAATGGGAAACATCGCAGTGCAGACGATGTGATCAACGAGCTTATCGACTTTTGGGAGGAGAAAAAGGGAAAATGAGGTTGATGGCACTCGGAGACAAAATAATGGGCGGTACGTCGGCTTACAGCAAGCTCGGCTATGAAATATGCACGCGTTTAGCCAAGCTTGGACATCAGGTTGCGCATATTCCCATAGGCAGGGTGAATAGGATGGGTAAGCAGGCGTACCAAGGAGTTTTAATCTATCCCAGTGGCGACGACTATTTTGCGGAGGATGTCGCTTGGCAGAGCTACTTGGACTTCAAGGCTGACATGCTGATCACGATAAAAGATCCTTGGGTTTTCAACCAAGTATACAGACTGGCCGCAAACTTTGTACCCTTTGCTGTCATAGACCATGTACATGTAAGCCAAGCAATAATCGCCCGCCTTGAAACCGCGTTCAGGGTCATAGCAATCTCTCGGTTCGCTCAGATCGAGCTGCAACGGAATAAAATAGTCTCCTATTACATTCCACACGCTGTTCGATGCGACCTGTACAAACCTCTATCGCCAGAGCAAAAAGCGGAAGCGAGAAGGCTTTTCGGCTTGCCCCAAGACGCTTTTGTGATTGGAATAGTGGCGATGAATCGTTCTAGGAAGGGAATTCCCCGTATGCTACGCGGGTTCAAACGTTTCAGAGAACTGAATCCAGACGCAAACGCGCACCTCATGCTGTGGACTAACATCCAACCTAGAAGCCCAACTGAAGACATAACCTTGGGAGTTTCAGACGTAGGCGTAAACCTGCTACCTGAAATAATGGATTTGGGAATAAACGATGCCGTTCACTGGCCAGACTGGCAAGACGTGCAAAAAATCGGGGGACTGCCAGAATTGAGTCCGACTGGAAACTGGGACATGCAAAAACTCTACGGAACCTTCGATGTCAATTTTCTGTGTTCGATGGGCGAAGGAGCTGGACTTCCATATCTAGAAGCGGCTGCGTGCGGAATAGCTTCAGTCGGTACAGATGTTGCGGGTGGATCTGAATATATCGGTCCAGGATTGAGAGTTCCATGGCATGACTATCTGATCTTCAACACGCCTGGCGTACGCTATGTATTGCCTGACATTGATGGAATGGCGGAAGCACTTACGAAGATCTACAATACGGACAGGAACAAACTCGGTAAAAGATGCAGAAAATTCGCCGAGGGCTACGATTGGGATCTTGTGATGAATCTTTACTGGAAGCGATTTCTAGATGAATGCGCTGAAGAACTCCATCCCCTTATAACCAAAGAAGGATTGAAAGCATGGGCTTAAGCATAGCTTTGGTCACGACTTGGAAGGTTCGCTGTGGAATAGCGAGCTACTCAGAGCATTTGGCTAATGCGCTTTCCCAGTTGGACGTAAATGTTTACGTTGTAAGGTTGCCGAGATTCGGATTGAAGGATGTGAATGTCTTTCAAAACATCGTAGACACGATTCCAACAGACAAGATAGATCTTATTCATATTGAGCATGAGTATGGTCTGTTCTCAAACTTTGAAAAGGTGTTCTTTCCAAACTTGAAGCGCTTGGGTAAACCGATTGTGACGACGATGCACGCTGTTGGCAACTGGGAACTCGACAACATAATTGCCCAAGCAAGCGACAAAATCATCGTTCACAACGACTACTGCTACAAGAGATTCGGCTACCTCGACAAGGTTCACATAATACCCCATGGAATGACTCCTTTACAGACGCCTGCGCCTCCAGGTGAAGCTTGTAAAAAATATATGCACATTCAGGAAGAGGCGCTGACGGTTGGCTATTTGGGATATATCAGTAGCTACAAGGGGTTGGAAACGCTAATCGACGCCATGAGAAACGTACCCAACGCGGGTCTAGTGATAGGGGGAGGATGGTTCGTCGAGCAAGAAACCGCGTACATCGTCGGTTTGAAGGAGTCAACCCTTAAGGCTTTGCCGAACCGTTGCCAATGGCTCGGCTACATTCCAGACGATGACTTGGGCATGGCCTATGGAGCCATGGACATCATTGTTTATCCCTCAAGATTCATGACTGAAAGCGGGGCTCTCCTCATGGCCTTAAGCCATGGAAAAGCGGTGATAGCGAGGGATCTCCCGCCAGTGAGGGAGAAAGCGAAGCAGAAAGTCCTCTTAACCTTCAAAAACGTGGATCACCTAAGGAAGAAGATCAAGCGGCTACTCAAAGATGAAGACTTGCGCCGTGAGCTTCAGGAAGCAGCGAAAGCATTCAGCCAACAGAACAGTTGGGAGAACATTGCGAAGAAGCACATTCAACTTTACGAGCAGATTCTTAGGGATAAACCGAATACATGATGATCTGACTCGATCAATCAGGTGTTGAATGAACATCGAAGACTACTACCGCAGGAATCTGCCAGCAAGTGAAATTCACGCCCAAAACATCTTGAAGTATGGTCCCCAGCTTCCGTTTGGCCATCCTAAAGGTTTGCCTGAGCAAATGGAAAGAATTGAATTTATTGTTTCTCATGCAAATGGCTTGATATTAGATGTTGGATCTGACAGCGGTTACATCTTGAACCAGTGTGGGGGTGATGTCGGGCTTGACTTGTTCCTTTCAAGAATTAAAGCTGCGAAATATTGGTATCCACATCTTAGCTTTGTTCAAGCGCCCGCTGAAGACCTTCCTTTCAGGGAAGGAACTTTTGATACAGTTATACTCGCTGAGCTGCTCGAACACGTTGGAAATCCTGAAACAGTTTTGGCGCAGGCTCATATAGTTTTAAAGCCTGATGGGAAACTCATTGTAACGGTTCCAGACGAAATTGCAGGAAAGAGTCATATGAACCCTGAGCATGTAAGAAGGTTTACTGAAGGCAGTTTAAGGAACTTGTTAAATGAATCGTTTGATATTGAAGAAGTAGAGTATGTCCATGGAGATTTTCCGTCATGGTGTATGTGTTGTAGGAAGTTTGAGGCACTAGCTATGAGGAGAATTTAAACTTGGCTGGTAACATGGTTCAGATTTTCATTTTGCATTGGGCATCCTCCAGCTATTTATATCCAAACTATTTTACGGTTGAAGCCGTTAAATCCATTCGGGAATTAACTGACTATCCATACAAGTTGACTATTGTAGATAACTATTCCGACCCTGAAGCATTCAACGACCTCAAGGCAAAATTACCTGATGTCGAGATCATCAGGAACGATAGAACTTCGCAATGCGTTAATTCGGGAAGAAACAAAATTTGGAGCCTAGTAGATTCAGACTTTTTTGTTCTCTTACATACAGACATCCGAGTAAGTAAATGGTGGCTTTCAAACCTTGTCGCTGAATTGAATATGGCTGAAAAGCAGTTTGATAAACCATGCGTGATAAGCCCACGATATGCGCCGTACATGCTTTCTGATGAGAAACTTTACAGTAGATTCAAGACGCACTTCACAGTTAATTCGTCGGAAGCGTTGGGAGGATACTGTCATCAATACGGCATCCCGTTCAAAGACGGAGTTATCCACTCTTATCCGTTTGGGCACGCGCCCTTCACGGATGATGGCAGTCAACTCATGATGTTTGCAGCTTCAAAACGGTTCAAAGATGCGGTTGGCGAATGGGATGAGCTTTACGATGGTGCAAATTACGATGATTGTGACATGGGAATAAAAGCAATATTTAAGGGATGCAAGAATCTTCAGAGTCAAACTGTTTTTCTTCAGCATTTGCAAGGAGTTTCAATTGGTCATGGACATTTGTGGAACACGGTTGTAAATCGAGAGAGGTTTATAGAGAAATGGGGAAGACAGATCTTCGATAATATGGGATACGTATGGATAAAACTACACAAGGAGTATCCTTAGATGAGCTTTACCCCAAGAGACATAAATGCAAAGGCAACTGTTTGTTCTACTCCATGACTTCGCCTTTTAAGGCTCTCCCCCTCCATGCTCCCGCCGCTTTACCATATGTGAATGCAGGGTGCCTATCAAGAACGATGGGTATTCCATAGCAACAATCCGTTAGTTCTGCTACTAGATTGAATAATACTACGTCGATCGTGGCTGGATCTTCCGTAGGTATCGTTCCTATTTTGTCTAGCAACCCTCTTCTATACATTGGTTGTACCCAATCGATATTTTCCGTAGCAGACTTGTAATTTACACCTCCATGCGACCTTGTTACAATTCCGTCCGAGCTGATTATCTCCATTACTCCAGATACCATGCTTGCCTCTGGATGGTTATCTAAAAAACTTGCCAAGACTTCAAGTTTGTTAGGCATCATATAGTCATCATCAGCAGTTAGAACTACGTAAGGTTCTTTCTCAGATAATTCAGTGAAAAGAGCCTTATTTGCAACTACAGCAGTCCAATTCCAACTACAGCAGCCCGGAGCAGTGAACTTTTCTCGGTCTTCATTAGGAACTTCTGTACGGTCTATCTTGATGCGTGAATCAGAATACTGTGAATATATCTGTTGCATTGTAGGCCAAAGGTTAGGGCTACTGTTGTCCATTATGTAAAGTTTCCAATCCGTGAAGGTCTGATTTAGCACACTCCTTATCGCTATTTGAACATGTTTTGGTCTATTGAAACTAGGCAAGACAATCTGAACTTTCGCTGGCATTAACCCACTTCTCTAAAATACTTATAAACTGTTAGGGTATAAGGCTATATCGTGATTCCATGGGAGAATTTTTCGATGATGGGAAACGTGATGGGAGTTGGCCCTGTTTCGACGGTTACACCGCCCAACAAAGCCGATTTGGTCTGAACCTCATCGGGAAGATTTTAAACGATAACCCCGATATCCTCAGAATCGTCGAGTTAGGCACAGGACACGGAGGCACAAGCCTCTTTTTGGGTTCTCGCATATGCGGAAGAGGCGGAAAAGTCTTAACCATAGACATAGCTCAGCTCATGGATCACAGCTACAGTTCATGGAACCTATCAGCACAAAAATACAACGTAACTTTTCTGCAAAAAGATGTTTTTCTACCCGAAACAGTTCAGGAAGTGTCCAATTTCATTAAAGATCATAGGGCATTAATATTTTGTGATGACGGAGTAAAAAAGCGTGAATTTCCACTGTACGCTGAGATCCTTAAAAAGGATGATCTTTTGCTTGCTCACGATTATACGGGTGAAATTTCAGATAAAGATTTAACGGAGAGAACCTTAGCTATCTTGGAACCATACAGGCAAGAAGAGTTTTCCCCTGGTGTACTGGACACTCGGATACTCAGCATGAAACGAAGGTAAATCCATTTTTCGCTTAAACGTCATTAACCGCGGGGATAACATGCTGAAGCAACCGTGAAGCAAGCTTAAAGTTTTTAAACCTTCCGTTTCATAATATGATGTGTGACTTGCGGATGTCGAAGCGTAAGAAGGATGATCCCCCACTGTTTGTAAGAATCGAAGACTGCCGAGAAAAACACTTGAAAGTTGACAAGATCGAACTAGCACTGTTCGGAGAAGACGGGAGAGGCGGCATGGTCAATGACATTAGCAAAATAAAAAACTACATTAACGGTCACAAGGAGTCTGGACGCGGATGGAAAAACTTGGGCTTCACCATTGTTGGTGGGCTGACTATTTTTGTTATCTCATACGTTCTATCCAGGATTTTATAGTGCGCTTAAGAATGCTTAAGCGAAAGCCTAGCCTTCAATCCAAACTCGCAATGTTCCATCTACGCCTGCGCTTGTCACGAAAAAGATGAAGCATCTTCTGTGGAACCGCATCCAAGTGTTTGCCGGAATGAACTGCCTGACTCTGCTGGCTCCTTCGAACCTGACCCAGCAGTCCTGATCGCTACGGAACAAGATGTCTTTAGCTTCGAAGGCTGGAGTTTCTGTGGGCCACTGAACACCTAAGGCAGCAAGAATGGGAGCCAAGAATGCTGGGGCTGCGGGTTGACCATGAGCGAACAGACACCATCCCCTCTCAAAATCTGCAACATTTACATCGTTTAGGTATGCCAGAGTGCCAACAACGTAGTAGTCTTGGGTTGCGGTGAATGGGATGCCATTAAGCAAAACCATGCCAGTAGTCGGGTCGATAAGACTGACGTAGTCATCTGCATCATAATGCCTTTTGACTAACGCATAGTTTATTCCGCCTTTAACATCGCCACTCATTTTTCATATCCAACTCCTAACTCTGATGGTCCAACAGCCAAGAGAGCCCTGTCGATCTGCAAGTCTTTTATTGCTTGGACAGCCCTCAAGCTTTGGATAAATGCTTTCGGGTTTGTTATTGCTATGACTACGCCTGAGAAAAGAACAGATGCAAATGCCTGTGTGCTTGTAGAAGGCAACAGCACGGACATCTTGACAGTGGGAACATAAGGCCATGCGCTACCTTGATAGCCTCCGCTGAAGATAATGGCGACAAAGGCCCCAGCAGTGCTGTAGGGGTTGGGTCTACTGTAACGTTGAACCCAACCTGATGGATCCTGTCCAAACGCACCGCATTGAAACGCAACCTCTGGTGAGTGATGAACACTTAGAGTCTGAAGCTCTGCACCTTGAAAATCTAAGGTGGTTTCAACAACAGCGTCATTCGTGAAAAGCAACAACGCCTTGAGCCAGCCACTTTCACCAATTGCCAATTCAATAGCATCAGCTCCCCTGTAAACTATCCTGTTGATTTGGTGAACCTTATAATCCCACCCCTTCAGAAGTGGCAGGAGGTTGTACATGCCTAGCATCTTTTCGTCATCGCCTTTTTTAGTTTCTCATTTTCCGTTTGAATTATTTTCTTGATTTGCTCATATGGTCGAACACTCAACTCGATTCACCATACTCTATTCTTTTCTAGAAAGATTTAAAACTTGTTGATACCATTCAAAATAATCATGGAAGCTGGAATGAGTCACCTGAGCTATGAAGGGCAAAGCAAGGAGTCGTATTGCACAGAATGCGCTGAAAAGCACGGTCAAACCGCTAAGGTTTTCATGCGTGAGGGTCTTCAACGGGCTGAAGTGTGCGGAAATGGCAGTTGCGATGGTGTTCTTGAGAAGGTTCGTGGTGTTCTGGAGGAGCTTGCTGGTTTCGAGGCTGACACTCAAACTACTGAGAACCAAGATGTAATGGGGCTGAACACGATTGCTAGGGAGATCCGCAAACACGTATTTTCCATTCAAGCTGAGATAGGTCAAGCAAACATCGAGCAACTCCAAGAAGTCAAGGGAATGATCGACTTTCTCGTTGACAAAACTTACGAAGTTCGTCAGAAGGTTGATTGTCCAACATGCAAAGTCAAAGTCGCGCAAGAGCAGCAGGAACCCCAAAAACCTGACCTTGAGCAGTATGGAAAGTCGGCTGCTGAACGTAGAAAAGAGTTGTTGGAAGAGATAAGGGCTCAGATTGGAAGCTGAGTTTAAGACTCTTCGTAAAAAATGCTGTGAATGTGGCAGAAAATATACGGAAGACTTTTGGAAAAAATGCTTGCTCTGCAAGATCTACAAGGTATTCAACACACCATGTGCCTTCTGCTCGAAGATTGGGGGAATAAAACCTATGAGCCGAGCAACAAGTAAAGGAACTCAACAAATCAACGTGTGTCCCAGATGCATGAGCTTATTGACTTAGCTTCTGTTAATGTCATTTAAGCGAAAGTCTTATTCGTTTGAACGAGCATGTATCGATAGGGGTCAGCCGGAAGGTGGCGGAAACTGGGCGGGCTATTCATCCCGTCATTCCCGTCGAGAGTCGGGCTTCCCAGTTTGTCCCTCTTTGACCCCTAAGATCCAACTACTTTTTCTTCAGTATGAGATAGCCTATTACTGCCCCTGCGACAACTATTGAAAGGATGCTCCATCCCGCTAACGAGGGGGGAGGTTTCGGTGGGACTTCTGAGAACACAGCCAGCAACGTGTGGTCTCTGTCCATTAAGACATTTATGGGATTCTCAGTTCTAACGGCACCATCCATCTGCCAATGGTCAAAGCAATAGCCCGCTTCTGGAATGGCAGTGACGACTACACTGCTCCCTGCGTTATGCGTGTAGATTCCAGGTGTCGGGTTTGTAGTTCCATAAACTGTGCTTGCCACGTTTAACTTGTAGGTTTCTGGTGGCGGAGGTGGTATCTCACTGAAGTATGCTGTTAGATTCTGGTTTCTGTTCATTAAGACTGATATGGGGTTCGACGTGTACATTGTTCCGTCTAAAATCCAGTGGTCAAAGTTGTAGCCTGAACTTGGAATGGCTTGGACTTGTACGGTTGTTCCTTCCAAACAAGTATAGGTTCCTGGCGCTGGATTCGTGGTTCCGCCTACCGTGGTTCCTATTGTAAGAGTGTAGTAAACTGGAATCTTTGTGAAGTATGCTGTGAGCGTGTGGTTTTTATCCATCATTATTGTTATTGGATTTTCAGTTCTTGTTGCAGCATCAAGTATCCAGTGGTCAAAAGCGTAGCCAGAACTAGGTATGGCTGTTACAGAAACAGATGTTCCCTCTGGATGTGAATAGTTGCCTGGTGCTGGGTTTGTCGTTCCACCTATTGTGGTTGCTATGCTTAACGTGTACTGGGGAACAGGAACTTGCTCGTAGTGGGCTGTTAGGGTTCTGTCCCTATCTATAAGTAGACTTAGTGATGGAGTCGTGCCTACAACGTTTCCAAGTTCATCGACCCATTGAGCAAATCTGTATCTGGTCATTCTCTAGCATTCCACGGTATTTGTCCGTTAACCACTTCGCGCTTACGTTACAGTTAACGTGATTGTGCGTGGCATTTTGCCTATGCTGAAGGCTACTTCGATGCTTTCAGCAGGTTGATATAATGCATCGGCTTCTATTCTGGCCTTGGCTTTGTAGTCTCCTGCAATGTTGCTGTAGTCTAATGGACCATATGACAGGTCTGCTTTGCTTGGTGTTGTTAAGGATTCTGTTGTTCCGTCAGGCTTTGTTACCGTGACGGTTACTACTTCGGCTTCCTTTTCTTGGGCACTTATGGTTCCAACGAATGTTACCAGTTCCGTTTGAATCACCTCTTTATAATATGCTATGAGGGTTATATCAGTTTTTACGTCTATTTGTCTTGTCGGGTTGGTTGAGCCATCTTCCCAATGATCAAAACGGTATTTCATGTTTCAACCTCGACAGGAACTGAAACGGTGTGCTGGCCGTCCACAACGGTCACTGATGTTGGAGTGGAGCCACTTGGACTTGCATCAACGGTTACGGGAACTCCTGTAACTGGTGAGGATTTGACGGTTAACACATGTTGTGGACCAGCGGCTTGCAGGTAAAAGTTTACGGCGTTAGCCCATTCGAGGCCATCGATATCAACTATCTTGGTTCGAGGCACATATCCGTCTTTACTTGCAATTATGTTGTATATCTGTGGATGAACTACGTCTATAAACTCGAAGTATCCGTCCTCATCTGTTGTCGCCTCGTAATATTCGCAAGATACTCTTGCGCCTGGAATCGACTGGAGCGTTTCGGCGTCAAACACCCTTCCAAATATTAGTCTTATGGAAGACAAGCCAACCAACATGCGCGTTAAATAACCAGGCATCACTTGCTGCGGAGTGCCAGTTGCGCTTGCAAATCCAGACTTCCCTGCTTCCCATTCGTATGTTCCAGGTGGAACATCTCTGAAGGCAGCGTAGCCGTAAACATCAGTGTACGCTTCGCCTATTCCTTTAAGAACAACTTTTACGCCTTTGACAGGAAGGTAACTCATGAAGTTTGGACCGAGACACCAGACCTGGAAACTGGAGACGCCCTTTACCGAATAATAGTCCCGCTCAAGTGTCACGTCCAACCTGTTTATCTCATCGGCATAGATTTGCCATTGATAAATCGGCGACGTTGTGTAATACCCACTTTTTTCGCCCGAAACGTTGTGAAACCCTTCAGCAATGTTTTTTAGAATATAATGTCCCTTCGCGTCTGTTCTGGTTGGAAACTCAATTTCCACTCCCTCAATAACAACATGGACGGCAATTCTCGCATCAACAATCGGTTCTTTTGTTGAACCGTCCAAAGCGTAACCGTGTATTGTTCCGTAACCGTGAACCCAAGCCCAGAAGCGTCCAACAGTTTCTTGGTGAACTCCGTCTCCTTCGACGAGTATACTCCACTTATGGATTCCAGGTTCGGTTGTTGGCACCGTGAACGTTACGGTACTCCAGTTGATGCCATTAAGGTAATTGACGAAGCTTCCTACGTAAAGTTCCTTTCCCGCCTCATCAAATATTCTGAACGTTTTACCTCTGAAGTCACACTTACCCACTTGGCAGCTTACTCCAATATTTATAGTCATGTTTTTTCCTATGTAGACATCAAAGCCTTTTATGCCGATGGCGAACGCTGTTCTGGGATGAATGTTTTCAGGCGCAGGCGGCGTAATGGCACCGTCCTGTAAACATTTAAGCGCATCTCTGTCTCCGATGATAACTTCGATAGTTTGGGAGGCACTGCCATCATCACTAAGGCTCCAAAAATCTATCCAAGCGTTAGCACGTTCTACGGCGATTGCACATGCCTCTGTAAGCGGTTTACCCGCTAAGACCGCGTTCGCCAGTACGTTTGTGAAGTCCATCCAACTCCAATGGTAACGCCCACAAGAGATGTCAAACTCGTACCCATAAGGAGCAAGTATTTCTCCCCAAGCGAATAGGTCGCTGTACCCAGCGTAGGCTCTTCCGCCCTTTTGAATAATGCTTGGTCCAAGTCGGACCCCTGTTAAGCAACTCATTAGGTATGTTATCCTTCCAGCCATCAGGCTGTCGTTAACGTTTCTTTCAAGTAGAATTTCTTTCAGTTGCCCAGTGAATAGGTCTTCGTTTCCATGTCCAAAACCGTGAAAGAATGATGGGTTTTGGTTTGTTATTGCAGTCTCGAAAGGTGTTCGTCTTGCAAGTTCTTTGTCTAAGTCAGTGATGTTGTAACCTCTTGAATTGGCGTATTCATTTACTTTGTCGAGCCAAAAATAGCCGAAGAGCGTGGTTTCATCGTCCCATAGTGGTCGTGTGGTCACGTAGTTTGAATCAACAGTCATTGCATCCACTCCACCATTTGAAGTATAAGTTTTTGATGATTCTCAGCTAGTTTCTTTCCGAAAGGAGTCCTCTTTTCGACCTCTTCTAGGCATTCTTCAAGGGTGAACCTGTATTTTTTCTGTTGCGACATAATGAAGATAGCTATCCGCGGGGGCGGTAGCTGGAGTAGTCTGCGGTAATGCTCTTCGGTGAGAAGCCAAAGTTCTTCCTGTATAATGGGCGCGGCTAACCGCAGTTTTTCCATTTTCATTGATACTTGTTCAACCATCTCTCTGCGCTCTAGATGCTCCAAAGCTTCTCTGGGAGAAAGTGGTTTTCCCTCGACTATAAGAAGGGGAGTGTCTGCCAATGCAGGTCTCCTTCTTATGAACCTCTGCAATCGTTGTCTGGTTTCAAACGACATTATATCTCAACCTCTTCTGGAACTGTTACTTCATGCGCTCCTTCTTGAACAACTGCTTCTACAGGCGTATTTCCTATTGAAGCCCCATTTAACATTATTGGAACACTTAGAGGTTGTGATTCTATCCGAAGCGCATGGGTAACTGTGAACTCAAATGTCAATGGAGCATTTACTCCTTCAACTATTATTCTGTCTTCCTGTTTTTTTTCTCCCGTTTTAAGATAGGTAGCTGTGAAACGGTAATTTCCGATGTCAAACTCATAAGTCATGGGAGTACACAACGTTAATAGAAACTTTCCAACGCCTTCACCAGTCGCTAGATCCATTATTTCAAGTTCAACGTCTGCCACTAGATAACACCAAGCAATTTTGCGTGGATGGCTATTGTTCCTTTAGGTGCCGAGGGCGTGTAAGTGCAGTAAATACTATCCTTCTCGGTGCCATGTGTTGGAACTAACGGGGTGGGAAAACCGTTGTAAGCTATGTTTTGATAGTGCCTTTGGTTTGCCGCTCCCGCGTCATGAAGTATGCCCACATCTCCCGCTGCGCTCTCTCCCCACGCCACTAAAACATAGTCCGTGCCTGCCGCGAGACTTGGTTTAGGGGCAGCAAAATTAAAAATGTACCACGCCCCCGGGGTAGTTGGAGGCGTGATAGTTCGTTCTTCCGTCACGCCCACAAGGCTTAAGTCGCTGTGCTTGTAAATGGCGCATTTCACTTTTCCTGTCCATGCCCCAGTAACATAAACCAAGCCTACGGTTATGCTGTCAGCCTTGCCACTTAGAGGGCAGGTGAAAACTGAACCTTTAATAATACTTTCTATGAGCCCCGGCATTCCTGTCGTACCTAATGTTTCATACCCAAATTTCGCCAACTTCTTTCATCTCCTAAACTGTGAAGAACATTCGGATGCCAATCTGGTAGTCATTGAAATTCAGGTTGTTTTGGTCTGCTCTTGCAGCGTCTATTCTGAATGTGCAAGTCCCGTTTCCAGTGACAGTAGCCTTTACGTCAATGCTACCTACGATAGCTGTACCCATTTCTCTAGTGGATAAGGCCACGGCGAACAGGTCGTCAGCCAAGGGTATGGCGTCAACAAAGGCTCCGCCATCAAAGTTCACTTCAATGTTCTGAGCGCCCTGCAACTTGTTAGCAGCCACATTCGTGTTCTCAATAGCCCTGCACATGAACATCACGACAACCCGAGTAATAGTGGCTCCTACGGGAACATCTGCAATAACCACGTCTGCCCCAGCTAAAGCCAAATTCGCCTGAAGCGCAGAAGTCAACTGCAACTCTTCTATTGTGACTCCCCAGAAATCCATAGAAGACACTATACGAGGAAGAGTGTCAAGTTTAGCCTCAACAGCCGCGATTTCCGTTTCAAGCTGGGCTATACCAGAAATCGCGGCTG
>Ga0315280_10003716_pt1 | contig 23178 bp, 16 predicted proteins | sample YL17G06_40_MG_FD_203697 | JGI IMG/M metagenome (GOLD analysis project Ga0315280, IMG submission 203697) | Sediment microbial communities from Yellowstone Lake, YNP, Wyoming, USA - YL17G06_40 | ecosystem: Environmental > Aquatic > Freshwater > Lake > Sediment | place: USA: Wyoming | collected... | reverse complement strand
CTCACCTGCCGCGGGGGGCCCGGGGAGGCAACTCAGGGTTGCAGCAGGTGCGGCCTCGTCCATCGGTGCTCCAGGCCCGTAAGGTGCTGTCCGGCTTCCTGTGAGGGTTCGGGAGTCGATGCGTCGGATGGGGAGTGCGGAACCTGCGGTGCCGTGGCAAGAAGGCCGGTCTTGCAGGCCATCGCCGCGAGATGTCGCTGCCCCCTCTGCCGGTTAAGCGACCTGTTCTCCGGATCGCGGGACGCTGCGGGCCCCACGCCGGCACCAGTCAGAGATAGTCCCTTCCCGCGGTTCCACCCGGTTCCGAAGTGGCCCGTGTTCTCTCCGTCGTCTGCGGGGTGTGACGCTCCGCAAGGTACGTCCAGGCCGCGAGAAATCGCCCCCGAGCCGCCGCCCGTGCCCGCTCCGGAGCCGCCCCCGCCCCCTGCACCCGAGGTCATTCCCCCCAAGGGCAAAACCACGGATGGCTGGCGACGCCCGCAGCGGAGGCTGTCGCAAGAGGCAGCCGGTCCCTCCGCGTGGATGTTCCGCCCGGTAAGTACGCCGAAGACCGCCCTGAGACCGGTGGTCCCGGAAGTCGGGGCGGAATCGCCCTCGGGCGGACCGTAGCTCCGTCCCTTCCTTTGGCACGGGAGAGACTATCTATTGTCGCCAAACGCATCAATCGCAGCGTTTTCGGGAATCTGGGAAGGCTATTCCGTCTATGACCCCACTGGTCAAGGGTGGAGCGAGGGGCGGCCGATTGATTATGGGTGTCATCCCGCTGGCAGGGACACGATGCCATCGTGCCGCCACGCGGCCGACGCGGTAGAGAGACCATTGCTCCCAATTCGACTGGCCCCGATAGAGATCCCATGGCCGACCGATCCGCTCGTCTGCCGTTGCCTTGGTGTCCCGGCGTCTGCGCTCTCTTGGCGATTCTTGGAGGAGCCTTGCTCTCCGGCGGGCCCGTCCGCGGCTCCGAGCTGCGGCAGACCGCCGTCGTCAAGGCCGTTAAGAGTGCCTCGGCGTCCGTGGTCAACATCCGCGGCGAGAAAACCGTCACGGCGACCGCTGCCCAATACGGGCACGCGGATGCCGGTCGCCGCGTGAACGGCATGGGAACCGGCGTGGTCATCGACGAGCGCGGGTACGTGCTCACCAACCATCACGTGGTGGACGGAGTCCGTGAGATCCAAGTGACCCTGGCCGACGGAAAGCGCCGCACCGCCAAGCTCCTCGCCCGCGATCCGGAAACCGACCTGGCGATCGTCAAGCTCGATCTGGAGGCCGGCGAGCGTCTGCCGGTTATCACCATCGGAACGTCTTCCGACCTGATGCCCGGAGAACCCGTGATCGCGGTCGGCAACGCGTTTGGCTACGAGAACACGGTGACGCGGGGAATCATCAGTGCCCTGCACCGCGCGGTCCAAGTCAGCGACGCTCAGTTCTATGAGGACTTGATCCAGACCGACGCGAGCATCAACCCCGGCAACTCCGGGGGCCCGCTATTGAACATCGACGGCGAGATGATCGGCATCAACGTGGCCGTCCGCGCCGGGGCGCAGGGGATCGGGTTTGCCGTCCCGGTGGACAAGGCGGGGGACGTGGCCGCCCAGTTGATTGCCAAGACCGCGGCGAAGAAGAGCTGGCACGGAGTCGCGTTCAAGAAAACCACCCCGGAAAGCCGCGAGCTGGTCGTTGAGTCGGTGGAGAAGAAGAGCCCGGCCGAAGCCGCGGGCCTGAAGCCGGGGGACACGATCGCGGCGGTCGGCGAGGTGAAGGTCGAGCGGCCCCTGGATTTCTACCGGGCGGTCGTGGAGACCAGTCCTGGAGAGAAGGTAGCGATCTCGGTTAGCCGCGGCGAAGAGAAGGTCGAGCTCAGTCTGGCCATGGCGGAGCCGCGAGCCCTCGTCAAGGTGCCCGTGAGCCCGATCTGGGAATTGCTGGGAATGGAGCTGAAGGTCATCCCGCCGCAGGAGTTCCGCCAGCGGTTTCAGACCGAGTATCGCGGCGGGCTGACCGTCGCGGCGGTGCGGCCGCAGGGTCCGGCTGCCGAGCAAGGCATCCGCCGCGGCGACGTGCTGGTGGGAATGCACATCTGGGAGACGATTTCCCTGGAGAACTTGCAGTATATCATGAACCGGCCCGACTTCGCCAACCTCAGCCCGGTCAAGATCTGGATCCTCCGCGGAAACGAGCCGCTGTACGGGTACCTGCCGGTGAGCATGGTTCAGCCGCAGCGGAAATGACGCCCGGTCTCTCCGATTCCGCGCCGGGACAGCGCGGCGGCTCAATGCGTCTCGCCGCTCTCTTGTCCCTCGACTCTTGTCCCTCGACTCTGGACTCTCGCCCCACCGCTTGAAGTGGCTCTCCCGCTGCGGTATCTTACCGGCAGTTGCTGTCCTTAAGCGCCGGCAGGAAAGGAGCAAGACGTGGACAAGTGGCCGATCGGAGTCTTTACCAGCATTGACGCGGGACTGGGGGTGAAGCTGGAGGTGGCTCACGAGCTGGGCATCCCTACCATCCAGCTCCACGCCCCGCACGCCTCCGCCCGCACGCCCGAGCACGCCAAGCGGTTTCTCGACCGGCTGGGCCAGTTGGGAATCCGGCCGACGGCGGTCTTCGGCGGCTTTGAGGGGGAGAGCTACGCCGACATCCCCACGGTCGTCCGCACCGTGGGCCTGGTCCCGCCGGCGACCCGGGCCGCGCGGACCAAGGAAATGAAGGAGATTGCCGATTTCGCCCGGCTCTTGGGCTGCGACGTGGTCGCCTTGCACATCGGGTTCGTGCCCCACGACCGCAGCGACCCGCTTTACCGGGAAGTCGTGGCCGTGGCCCGCGACGTGTGCGATCACTGTCTGGCCAACGGGCAGCCGCTGCACCTGGAGACCGGGCAGGAGTCGGCCGACGGGCTGCTGCGGTTTATCGCCGACGTGGAGCGGTGGAACCTGTTTGTGAATTTCGATCCGGCCAACATGATTCTCTATGGGTCGGGGGAGCCGATCGCGGCGCTCCGCAAGGTGGGGGCCTACGTGCGGAGCGTCCACTGCAAGGACGGCCGCTGGGCCGCCCGGCCCGGCCAGGAGTGGGGCGTGGAGGTTCCCTTCGGCGAGGGCGACGTGGGCGCCGAGACGTTCCTTCGCACCCTAAAAGAGATCGGCTACACCGGCCCCCTGACCATCGAGCGCGAGATCGCGCAGGAGCCGGCGCGGCAGAAGGCGGAAATCGGACAGGCGGTGCGGCTGCTGGAGGAGTTGAAAGCCAAGGTTGGCTGCTGAGGAGTGGGCGGGCGGAGTAAGCAATGGGGCCTCAACCGGTGCCGCGAGCGCCGGGCGTCTCTCTCGGCAGTCGGACGGCGTTTTCGCGACCGGAGGACAACGGATGAGCAAGAGCAACCTGACCGTCGCGTTGCTGCAACGAGACGCGGCTGCGTTCGCACGGGTCGAGTCCACCTATCCCGAGCCCGCGCTTTACGGGGTGACGGATGGAAAAGCCATCGGAACGTACCTCGAACACAAGTTCCGCGCCTACCTTGAGGCCAGGTACACGTTCGCTCCATCCAACTCCGCGAGCGGTATCGACTTTCCTGGCCAACAAGTGGACACGAAGGTCACTGCCTTCACCCAGCCGCAGTCGTCGTGTCCCTTTCAGACCGGCCGCCAGAAGATCTTTGGGCTCGGCTACTCGCTGCTGGTGTTCGTGTATGAGAAGAAGGATGACGCTAACACGACCACGGCTGTCTTGAACATCTTGCACACGGTCTTCGTCGAGGAACGCCGCACAGCCGACTTGACCATGACGAGGCTCATTCGTCAGCACCTCGAAGCCGGGTGCAACGGTGAGGACCTGGTCGGTCTCATGCGCGACAGGAACTTGCCCGTCGATGACATAGAGGCCAACAACATCGCACAGGAATTGCTGAAAAGTCCCTGCGAGCAGGGCTACCTGACTATCTCGAACGCCTTGCAGTGGCGGCTCCAGTACGCACGGGTTATCGAGCAAGCAGGCAAGGTGGACGGCATAGTGAAGTTGCGCTGATCGGCCGAATTGGATTTTGGCTTAATCTGGCAGGATATGAGCACCAAGGGTGAAAGTGCAGAGTACGGTGATTTCCAGACCTCCGAGAGTCTGGCTCGGACCGTCTGTGCCCTTCTGGCAAGACAGGAGGTGCGACCCGCCGCCCTCATAGAACCCACTTGCGGCCTTGGCACGTTCCTGTTTGCTGGCCTTGATCGATTCGAGGAGGTCAAAAAGGCTTTCGGCGCGGACATAAACGCCGACTACATCAGGCGCGCGGCGGCGGACCTGCAACAACGACAGGACGCGAAGAAGGTACGCCTAGTCGAAGCTGACTTCTTCCTTACCGACTGGCAGAAAGTGGTTGCCGAACTTCCCGAGCCAATACTCGTGCTCGGCAACCTGCCGTGGGTCACGAACGCCCACCTCAGCACGCTAGCGAGTCGCAATCTCCCTGCGAAGTCGAACTTCCAGAACCGTCACGGTCTCGATGCCATTACCGGCAAAGCGAACTTTGACATTTCGGAGTGGATGCTCATCCGCTTGCTGGAGACTATGAGCAGGCGACATGGCACGCTTGCGATACTCTGCAAGTCCTCAGTCGCTCGGAAAACGCTTTACCACGCGTGGAAGAACGGCATTGGTCTGGAGCAACCAGCCATCTATCGGATAGACGCGGATTTCCATTTCCACGCTGCGGTGGATGCGGCATTGCTCGTGGTGCATTTTGGGCCGGGCGCGCACGATCAAGAAGCGAAGGTGTTCCGGCGTCTGAGCGATAGCGACGTGGAATCAATAATCGGCTTTGAGGACGGGACGCTTCTCGCCGACGTAGCGGCTTACCACCGCTGGAAACACCTGTGCGGCGAGGAAGTCATCAAGTGGCGATCTGGGATCAAGCATGACTGTTCCAGGGTCATGGAGTTATCGTGGGAGGGCGGCAAGTATCGCAACGGTCTTGGAGAACTCGTCGAGCTGGAAGACACGTATCTGTATCCCATGCTGAAGAGCTCGCATGTGGCAAAGGGCGTCACCGTGAAAAAGAACCGCCTTATGCTGGTGACGCAGCGAACGGTGGGAGAAGACACAGCTCGAATCCAGAAAGCCGCCCCTCGCACATGGGAGTACCTCGTTGCCCATGCCGACCTGTTGAACAAGCGGCGAAGTTCGATCTACCGGAATCGACCGCCTTTTTCCGTGTTCGGCGTGGGCGACTACACTTTTGCGCCGTGGAAGGTCGCCATCAGTGGCTTCTACAAGAAGCTGGCGTTCGTGACGGTTGTTCCGATCAACGGCAAGCCGGTTGTGCTCGACGATACGTCCTATTTCTTGTCGTGCCATACCGAAGCACAGGCCGGGTATCTGGCCGGACTCCTGAACTCTCCGACGGCGCAGGGATTCTACAGCGCGTTCGTTTTTTGGGACACGAAACGCCCAATCACGGCTGACTTGCTATGCCGTCTTGACCTGCGACGACTGGCTGTAGAACTCCGTGCTGAGGACGAGTTCCACCTGTGCCTCGAAAAGCCGAAAGGCTACTTGTTTGTGTAACCGGTGGCCCAGTCAGCAAGGCCAAACGGGTTACCGCGCCGGAAACACTTCCACCACGCTCCCCCGCCGGCGAAAAGTGCAGCCGGCCGGCTCCAACACGGCCTGAAGCAGCTCGTCGAGCGTCGCCTCGCGCACGCTGAAGGAGACCTCGACGCTCGGCGAAATCCCGGCGTCTTCCAGGGCCTTGCGGTCGATCCACAGATCCAATTGCAGCTTATTGGCCAGCTCCTGGAGGAGGCGATCCAGCGGGCCCTTCGTGGGGTTGACCGTGAAGCTCTTGTCTGCTCGCGCCGGCTTGACTTTCCGCGGCGCCGTTCGGGGCGACGGGCGCCCGGCCCCGCCGATCCGCTCGTGATCCTCCACCAGACCGCGGACTACGATCTTCTCGCCCTCCACACGGACCTCGGAGTCGGGCGCCAAGGCGGCCCACCTGTCCGCCAACTGCCGCGGTTGCCGCCCGCCGGGGTACTCTTTCACGATCGCCACGTCCTCCGCAGCGGGCGCCAAAGTCGCGCCGCTGCCGTCGGGAGCGAGTTCCAGGGTCAGATCGAACTGGACGGCAACCAGCAGGAGGCGATCGACCAGCGATAGCGGCGGCAGGTCCGCACCGGCCCAGAGATCGTGAGGCACCTGCTCCAATCCGGCCAGCGCGATTCCTTCGCCCTGCGCCAGCGTGCGGAGCAGCTCCCTCGGCGCGGCGAGATCGGGCCACCGCATCCGCGCCGCTCGCAAGAACTTCCGCTCCGCCTCTGCCGGCTGCTTTCGGGCCTCCTGGTGGACCAAGAGCGAAATGGTCCGCAGCCGCGTGCTGACCCGCGGCGGCCCCAGATAGATCACCGGGCCGAGGACCGTCATCCCGAAGCCGCGATCCTCGCCGATCTGCCGCAAGATGTCTTCATAGGACGCCTCGTGCAGCGCGAGGTCGAGCCGTTGGTCCGGATCGACCCGGCGATCGATCAGGATCGCCAGGCGTCCCGCGTACGAGAGGCCGTGAATCACGCGGCGCAAGGGGGCATCCGACCAGCGGGCATTCGGCAGCACGGTCGCAAGCTGCTTGTGCAGGCCCGGACCGGTCAGCCAGCCGCCAGGAGGCGGCTCGGCGGCACTCCAGCCGGCCCCAAGGATCACCGCCCAAGCCAGCGCCGTGCCCAGCAGCCGCATCCTCCCGGCAATCCAACGCAACCGAGCCATGAGTCTCTCCGCCGGCCAAGGGCCGCAAAGTCGCCTCCACACCCTATTCTTGGTCAAATCGGCCGCGGGAAAAAGGGAGAACGCCCAAAGTGGGGGCCGTTTTTTGTTGGCGTGCCGGGAGATCCTGATTACAATCGAAGTTGAGCCATCCACCCGCGGCCCGAAGACCCCGGCCCAACGCCCGGGTGGAGCGGAGGTGTGGCCAGCGGTTGAGTCTGTTGTTGGAGTCTGGCCGGTGAGCCGCCATTCCCACCGCAATCCGTACCTCTTGGTCCTCTACCAGAAGTACCTGAAGGACCAGGAGACCGGCGGCTTCATCCGCAAGGCCGCCGAGTGCTACAGCCAAGGGACCCTTCAGCGACTGGCCGAGCACGACGGGCGCTTGGTCCGGCGGGCAGCCGTCCTGGCCCTCGGATTCCTCGCCGACTACGAGGCCAACCCCACGCTCGGGAAGGCCCTTCAGGACGAAGACCGCACCGTCCGCACGTCGGCCGACAACGCCATCCGCAACGTCTGGACCCGGGCCGGCACGGAAGAGCACCAGCAACAGCTCCAGGCCATTCTCCGCTTGAATCTGGCCCAGCATTTTCAGGAGGCCATCCGCCGCGCCACCGAGCTTCTCGACTCCGTCCCGTGGTTTGCGGAGATATGGAACCAGCGGGCGATCGCCCACTTCGCCCTAGGGCACTATCGCGAGGCCGTCCACGATTGCCATCAGACGCTGGAGATCAATCCGTATCACTTCGCGGCTGCGGCGGGGATGGGACAGGCCCAACTGCAACTGGGGGACCATGCCGCGGCTTTGGAGAGCTTTCGCCGCGCGCTGCGCCTCAATCCGGACCTGGAGGCGGTGCGGGTCCAAATCGCCCGACTCACCCGCCGCATCGAAGGCCGCTAGCCTGCTCAGTACCGCCCGTTGGGCTGCAAGGCCGGGCCCGGACCGTAAGGACTTTCCGGCGCGACCCGTCGCGCCGTCGCACCCATGGCCCGCGTCACCGCGGCAGCGTAGCGGTCGGGGTCTTGGGCGAACTTGTCCCTGGAGGCCTGGGTGGCAAACAGGTAGACGCGTCCGTCGGCGACGAAACGAAGTCCGTGTTTTCGCTGCCCCGGCACGAGCTGATTCTGGTCTACGGCCAAAACCGGGTCATTGCCGGAGAGGACGGGGGCATAGCGATCCGGGTCGGCAAGGAACCGCCGCCTCTCTTCAGGACTGGCACATAGGTAGAGCCGGTCGCGGTGGATCACGCCGCCCTCGTGCGTGCCTCGGACCCAGCGATTGTTCTCAACCAATTGAACCGGACAATAACCGTCCATTCCCACTGGAGGGACCTCAGCCTGTGGCTGCGGCCCCGCTCCCCGAGGCGCACCACGGGTCGAATCGCCAGGCTGCGGACGGACCCACGGCTCGACCGAACCGGGCCTGACCTGAGCAACCGGGGATTCGGCCATCGGCGGTTGCGACGCCGGAGGTGCAAAGCCTCGCGGCGGCGAGCCTTGCGGCGGCGGGTCCTGCGGCCGTGGACTGCCGGGCCCCTGGTACGAGGCCGGCGTTCCGCCCCCAAATTCGGCCGCAACGGGTTGACGCCCTGGACGTGCGGCCCAGGAATCGTCCCAGCCAGACGCAGCCGACGGGCCGGGGGACTGGGCTGATGTCGGTGACTGATATCCAGGGCCCCAAGGCGGCGCTGAGTAACCCTGTGCTGCTCTGGCTGCGTACTCGTCCGGGCGCGGACCACCTGGCCAACTCTGAGGTGGAGTATTTCGTTGGCCAAGGTCGGCCGCTTGTCCACGCACTCCACCCCCCGAATAAGGACTAACCGATGGCGGACCGGCGGGCACCTGGGCGTACTCAGGCATCGCCGGGCCGCGCAACGCCGCGGCAATCCGATTCAGCCGGTTCACGTACTGGGCAGCAGGCAACTCCCCGACACTCCTTTCGACCACGTCCCCTTCCGGCGTTATGATCACGTCCGTGGGGACCCGCTCGATATTGAACTCCCGGGTGGTCTTCGGGAAATCTCGCACGTTGATCTGGACCGGTACGAAGTTGGCCTCCAGGGCGGTGGCGACATCGTCGCGCGGGAAGACTCCATCCCGCATTCGCTTACACGGGGGGCAAGGGTCGGCCCAGAAGTGTACCAAAACCAGGCGGTTCGTCTGGGCGGCAACCCGCTTGGCCGTTTCCAGGTTCGGCTGCCAGCGCACCCCCTGTTGTGGTGATGCGACGGCCATTAGGCCCGTATTGAGGAGGATCACCGGCAGCAGCCAGCATCTTGCCCGCATGGTCAGTTGTCCCCGAGAATATAGAGGGAGAAGATGGACACAGGACCCACCAGTTCTTTATCGGACGAGCGAGCGTTCGGAATGGTGTGAAAACTCATGGGTTGCACCGGATTTGCCGATTTTGCCTGTTGAGCCGGCGGAATATCACTTTTTCGACTTGAAAAGCCATGTAGAATAGAGTATATGGAACACGATGAGGCCGGGCTTTACGGCGTCAGCCCGGGGGTGTAGGTGCGAGAGTCCAATGCGGCGGCCCTTTGCCGTATCGATCTGTGCCGCCTGCCCGCACGTCGGTTTCCTGTGCGGGCGTTCGTGATCTTCGGCATACCGAATCGCGCATGGCGCGACAGGGCGGCCAGGCGGCCGACACATTGGGGCAACAGGAATTCGTTGAACGAGAAACAGGTCGCGGAAGCTTGACACGGTTGGGGATGTCGTTAAGATAAGCCGTAGCTTGTGATCTGCCTGAGAGGGCAGCGCCGTCGGCCCACGATCTGGAATCTGCGGGCCGATCCCGGTCGGCGAGGTGTGTTGTGGCCGGGGACACAAGGGGGCTTCTCGACCTGAGTTTTCTGCTGCTGGTTGCGATTGGGCTCTGGGATTCCGGGTGACCGGGACGGGCAAATGGGCCCCGTAGGCGCAAGCGGGCTCTGTGGTCGGTCGCGCAGCACCGTTGCGGTCGCAGCCTGCCAATTGGCGAGACGAGTTTTCGTCGCAGGACGGGACTTCACCCTCTGACGAGCAGTGTTCGGTCCAGCGTCGTACGCCTCGCCTGCGATCTCTTGGGACCGCGCCTGAGCAAGGTGCTCGGGGTCTTCAAGTCTGGAACTTCGCGTCTAATCCTGGTGGACTATGGGGAAGAAAAAGCGGGGGCGTTTACGGGGCAGAAGCAATTCGCGAGGACTCATGTCTCGCGGACCCATGCGGCCTTACCACGAGCGGCCGGATCCCGGTAACAATGGCCGCGACCTGGAACCCGCCGAAAACGGCGAGCCTGGACCTCTCCAACCCGGCGGCGGCGTCCTCGAACTCCATCCCAACGGTTACGGCTTCCTCCGCGACCCGCAGGCCAACTACGTCCGCCAACTGACCGACCCCTTCATGCCCGGCAGCATGATCGAAAAATACGCGCTCCGCGAAGGAGTCCTGGTCAGCGGGCAAGTTCAACCGGGCCGGCGCCAGCAAGGCCCCCGCTTGCGGGAAATCACGGACGTCGATGGCCTGAAGCCCGACGACTACCGCGACGTCAAGACCTTCGATCAGCTCACGCCGATCAATCCGGAGTCCTGGCTCCGGCTGGAGACCGGGGCGACCCCCATGACCACCCGGGTCATGGACCTCCTCACCCCACTGGGCAAGGGGCAGCGGGCGCTGATTGTCTCCCCGCCGCGCGCGGGCAAGACGATCCTCTTGCAGCACATCAGCCAAGCCATCGGCAAGAACTACCCCGACGTCAAGCTCGTCATGCTCCTGATCGACGAGCGGCCCGAGGAAGTCACCGACATGCGCCGGGCCGTGCCCGGCGAGGTCGTCTACAGCAGCCTGGACCGCGACATCGAAAGCCACGTCCGTCTCTCGCAGTTGATCGTCGAGCGCTGCCGCCGTCTGGCGGAAATGGGTAAGGACGTTTTCCTCCTCTTGGATTCGATCACCCGGCTCGCCCGGGCGTTCAATAAGTGGGTCGGCAATACGGGCCGCACGATGTCCGGGGGCGTGGACATCAAAGCCATGGACATACCGAAGAAGCTCTTTGCCACCGCGAGGCTCTTCGAGGAGGGCGGCTCGCTCACCATCGTCGGCACCGCCCTGGTCGACACCGGCAGCCGCATGGACGAGCTGATCTTCCAGGAGTTCAAGGGGACCGGCAACATGGAGCTTGTCTTGGACCGCAAGCTGGCCGACCGCCGCATCTGGCCCGCCATGGACATCACGCAGTCCGGCACGCGCCGCGAGGAAAAACTCCTGTCTCCGGAAATGCTCCATGCGGTCACCATGCTCCGCCGCACGCTCTCCACCATGCACCCGGTCGATGCCATGGAGCAACTCACGGCCAAGCTGGCCAAGTTCAAGTCGAATCAGGAGTTCATCGACCTCATCAAGGGCGCCCAGGTCGTCAGCTAGGGCCGGCCGGGTGCCTGCTTCCACTCAGTGCCCGCGCGGATCGGAGCGGCAGGCCACCGGGCCTCGACCTCGCAGACTCCGCCAAAGTCAATCCGCCCGGCGTCCAACTCGCCTTGCTCGGCGTGTCTGAAGACGACGTGATACTCCCCAGACGGCACGTTGGGAACCGTACACGGCGTGAGCCAGGGCTTCTGCTCGGCATCCAAAAGCGGCTTGCCGTCCAGCCAGATCGTTGCGTTGTAGTAGGGCTCGGTAAGGAAGTTCACCTCGAGCCACGTCGGAATCGCGGGCTCCGGGGAGGATTCCTGGTCGCGCGGAAAAGTGCGCCAGACGACGACCCCAACGAGCACTGCCGTAAACGCAAAACACGCCGACCAGGCCAGCCACCGCCGCTTGGACCGTGAGGGTTCCGCCTCCGACGCCTCCAACCTGCGGAGCATCTCGCCGCCGTCCCGAAACCGCTGGTCCGGATCGGGCTGAGCGGCGCGGAGCGACAGCCGGTTCAGCTTCCGCAGAATTGGATTGCCGGCGATTTCCGGCGTCCTGGGGCCCAGGCTGGGAAAACTCTCCACGGGCTGGCCGGTCAGCATCTGGTAAATCACCAACCCGGCAGCGTAGACGTCGGCCTTGGCGTCCATCCGGCCGTCGGCCGGCATGTAGCGGCGCGTGCCCAACCGGGAGACGAGCGGACTGGCCTCGGCCAATAGCCCGAAGTCCGCAACCTTCAGCTCGCCCCCCACGAACAGGCAGTTCGCCGGCTTCACGTCGCGATGGACCACCCCGGCAGCGTGCAGGACGGAGAGTCCGGCGAGAAGCTGCCGCGTCAGACCGAAGCACTCCTCCGCGGGCAAAGGCCCTGCGTCCAAGCGGTGCTCAAGCGTCGCCGGCCGGTAGCCCGGATCGGCCGAGGCGGCCGTGCCGGAAACGTCGTCGGCCGGGTCCATGACGTAGAAGAAATGCTCGGCCGTCCGGCCCACGTGATGGATGGAGAGCAGGTTGGGATGCTCCGTGCCGACGTGGGCCTCCAGGTGCTTCAGGGAGACGATCTCGCGGCTTGCCGGGCTTCCCGCCGCGGCGCTCTCCAGCGGGATCACCTTCACCGCCCGCAGCCGGCCCGTGGTGCGGTTCGACGCCAGCCACACCGCTCCGAAACCCCCACGGCCGATGCAACGGATCAACTCGAAGTCCGGCACCTCGGGGGGCGCAACCTCGGCCATCGGAACGTCGGCAGCAGGGGTCATCCGAGGGACTCCCGCGCTTCGCGCATCGTCTTCTCAATCCACACGTTCATGGCCGATTGCGCGCCCTCGTCGGGCAAGGACGCGAGGGCTTGCTTCACGCGGTCGGCAAGTTGACCGTCCTTGCGGTACGGGGCTCCCAGCTCGCGGAGCCGCTGGAAGACGCGCCGCCGCGCCAGATAGACGGCGTTTCGGCTCAACCCCGTGATTTCCGCCGCCACCCGGCCGGGCAACTCGTGAAGGGTCACCAGCTCGAACGCCTGGTACGTCTCGGGGCTGAACTCCTGCCGGACCACGGCCAAGAGCACCGCCAGCATCGCCTGCTCGAACACCGCTTCGCAGGCGGCATCGGGCGGCGGCTCGGACGACTCCTGCTCGACGCCCGGGTCCGACGGTCCGCCTGCGGCGCGGACCCGCTCGTCCGGTTGGCGTCGCCGGGTCACCACCGCGTTGCGCACCACGGCCGAGAGCCAATCACGGAAGCGGCCGCGGCCCGGGTCGTACTGGAAGACGTCGCGCTGGGCGAAGACCGCCAGCATCACCTCCTGGACGACCTCCTCGGCCGAATGCCCGCTGCACCCGCGGCTCCGCGCCAAGGCGTACATCGCCCCGCCGTAGCGCTGGAAAAACTCCTCCCACGCCATGGCGGCCGAGCCGTCGCGGAGGCGTTCCAGCAGGGTGGCTTGGGTGGTGATCATCGGGATTGGCGCCAGGAGGACAGACATTCCTGCCTGTCCTTGCCCCTGGAGTCTATGGAAAAGCGCGCCATTTTTCAAGACGGCGCGACAGATCCGAGCCCCGTCGCGCGTAGACGACATAGCGGCAGCCCGCGAGGCTTCCGTGTAGCGGGTGGGCTTGCGCGCCGGTTGGTTTCCGCCGGACGCCGCGTTAAGTTGAACGCGAAGGTGACACCATGTCTGCGATCCTGCTTTCCTTCCTATTGTTCGGCGCCGCTCCCGCCGAAGTGAAGACCAGCCAGACGCCCACCACGCGGCTCTACGTCGAGACGACTCCGGCCGGGGCCACGATCAAGGTGGACGGCAAACTGCAAGGGACGACCCCGAGAACGATCGTGGTCGCGCCCGGCGCGGGGAAACTGACCATCGACGTCGAGCTCGACGGCCACGCCTCCAAGCGGCAGGAGGTCACGATCCAAGGCGGGCGGGTCACGCGAATCCAACTCAACCTCGCTCCCCAGGCCGGCAGTAGGACCGCCGTCTCGGCGGTCGGGCCCAGCGGCAGCGGCATCATGCCGTCGCTGGGCACCAGCGGCGTCGTGGTCCCGCCACGTCCCAATCGTCCGTCGACATCGCGCAATGTGCCAGCGCGAATGTACGCGGTTCCGACGGGAAATGTTGACACGCTGGTGAAGTTCATTCAAACCGTTTCCGAGTATAAGCCTAAGACGCCGGAAGAAGACCTGTGTTTCCGCGTCCACTTCCGCAGCGCAATCGGCCGAGCCGCCGAGGAGATCCTTAAGCTCGACAAGGACCCCAACTCCGAGGCTTCGCAGGCGGCCAAGTTCGTCCTACTGGCCAACCGCGTCTACGCCCTCGCGCAGGGCGATCCGCAGCAGCAGGAGAAAACAATCGCCGACGTGAAGGCTTATCTGGGAGAGCAAGTCAAGAAGGGCCAGGTGGAGACGAGTGCCCGCTTGGCATTGTTGTTGGGCGGGACGCTCGAACAAATGGGCCAGTACCAGCGGGCGGCCGACACCCTGCAAGGCTTGGCCGACCTTACGGTCAAAAACGCCGGCGCGAACCTGTCTGCCGTCACCAGCGAGATAAGACAGACGATCGACCGTCTGGCTAGCACCGCCAGACAATTCCCCCATCAAGAACAGAAACTGCCCCTCCCGCCCAAGGGACGACTCATCCCGCTCGATCTAAGCAAGCAAGCGAACATGGATACCGTCACCTTCGATTCCCCGCCGGGCGGAGGGATGGGGGAGCTTTCCCACGGCGAGAATACGTTTGGCGGGGTGAAGTTCTACGTTGGCCCGAAAGCAATTCAGCTCGCGTGCAACACGGTCCGATCCCGGCCCGAAAAGGTGGAAGGGATTCCCGTGGGTCGGAGAATCGCCACGTTTTACGTCCTTCATGCGGGGCAGATCGGCGGGACGGACAATGTTCGAGCGGCAGAATACCGGTTGCGCTACGAGGACGGCTCAACCACAACTTTCCCCGTCGTCTACGGTGAGGACCTCTGCAACTGGTGGAACGTTCCCAACAGTCCCCCGGCGACGCGAGGCGCGGTGGTTTGGACGGGCAACAACTTCAACAACACCTATCGCGGCTATTCCATCCGCCTATACCTCGGCACGTGGGAAAACCCATGCCCGGAGAAAAAGGTCGTCAGTCTGGACTACGTCTCGACGATGACGCAATGTGCCCCGTTCTGCGTGGCGATCACGGTCGAGGAGCCCGCCGGCACGGCCGTATCCCCAGTGCCCGGCGCGCCGATGCCGGCCATGTACGAAGTGCCCGAAGGCGGCGTGGCGGAACTGGTGAAGTTCATCCAAGCGCTTTCGGAGTACAAGCCCAAGACGCCCGAAGAAGACCTCCCCTACCGCGTTTACTTCCGCCGCGCGATCGGTGAAGCCGCCGAGAAGATCCTCAAACTCGACAAGGACCCGAACTCCGAGGCGTCCCAGGCGGCCAGGTTCGTCCTGCTGGCCAACCGCGTTTACGCCCTGGCCCAGGGCGATCCGCAACAGCAAGAGAAGACGCTGGCCGACGTGCGGGCCTATCTGCGCGAACAATTCGAGAAGGGCCAGGGGGAGGCCGCCGGCAGTCTGGCGGTTTCCGTGGGCAAGACGCTTGAGCAGATGGGCGAATACCAGCGGGCAGCCGACGCCCTGCGAGGCTTTGCGGAGGGAACCGCCAAGAGCGGCGACGCGAGCCTATCCCGCGCCACGGCCGAGCTGACACGCACGGCCGAGCGCCTGGCCGCTTCAGCCAAGGAGTTCCCTCGCGAAGACAAAAAGCTCGTTCTTCCGCCACAGGGCAGGCTCTTCCCGGTCGACCTGAAAGGCAAAACTAATCGGAACGCCAATACGATATCCATCAACCGGGCCTTTGCCGGCAACGGGCTGGCCGAGCTGCCCCGCGGCGAGCACAGCTTCGGAGGCGTGAAGTTCTGGATCGGCGACGAGGTGATTCACCTGGGCAGCAGCGGCATTCAAACCGCGCCCCCCGAGGTGAAAGGTATTCCGGTGGATCGTAAGATCGTCAGGCTTTACGTCCTGCACGGCGGCCAGAAGGGTGACCAAGGCGGCCTCCCGCGCAGTGGCACTCGCGTCGGTGAGTACCGGCTTCGCTACGACGACGGCACATCGGCGACGTTCCCCATCATCTACGGCCAGGACTACCGCGACTGGTGGTACGGTGGCGACCACTTCCCGACGACGCGGGGCAAGGTGGTTTGGACGGGGGGCAACTTCCGGACCGCCCAGGCTTTTGCCTCGCTGCGTCTCTACCTCAGCGCGTGGGAAAACCCCCACCCGGACAAGAAGATCACGAGCCTGGACTACATCTCAGCTCTCGAGCCGGACTCCGCTCCGTTCTGCGTGGCGATGACGGTGGAGGAGGAGCCGTAGGTTATGCTTCAGCATGACTCCGCGCCCAGTCTTTTTCCAAGCATGCGAGGATGCAGGGATGACTCGTAAAGCGATGTTCGTCGGCCTTACCGGCAAGCAGGTCGCACAGCGGCCGGATGAGCTTGCACGGTACAAGAAAAAGCGGGAGGACATGCTGAAGGAACTGGCGGAGATCAAGGAGCGACGCGATCCCAACGAAGTGATGCGCGCGAACGATCTGCAAAATGCACTGCCGCACATCCGGCCGCCGGACGTGGTTTACCGGGTCGCGGCGGTGGGGGATGACTTCGTCGAGTTGCGGGTCCAATGGGCCCGCGAAAACCGGGACAAGTACCGCAAAGAGGGCCACGAGGTGAAGTACATCGAGCTGCGGGGGCTGGGGCACACGTGGGGGACGAAGGCCGAAATCAACGAGACCATCTGTAAGTCCTTCGCCGACCACCCGCGGGAGCAAGGGCAACACGATCCTTGCGAGTCGTTTACTCGGGGGGCCGCGTGCCCACTTGACCAGCGGCCGAGGATGTCGCAGAATGGTGTTGTGTGAGGGGCATCTCGGAGGGTAAGCGAATGGCTAGCGGCCACACTGGAAATCGCTTTTGCCCAGCTTGCCTAACTTGCTGTAATTGCGACGACTGCCACTACTTGCGACTCGGCATTGTTGGACAACGATTGTCGCAGGTGGTGGCAGTTTGTTGTTGCTCATGCGCGCCCGCTGCGCGCTTCTTTTCCGCGGGCTTCCGATGTCGTTGCCGTCGGGCGGCGCGCGCGATGCCGGAGTGTGGTCGCCAGTCCCGCATGGCAACCACCCGGCCAGTGTGTCCGCCGCGTCACTCCATCCGCCCCGCCCATGGCGACATCGCTGCAACGCTCCTGGTCGCCCGTTGGCAACTTGCTGCTCACGGCGTCGTAATCAGATTCGTCTTGCAGGGCTTGGCAGGAATCAAATACCGACTGCATAGCTCCAGAAACGGCCTGAGCACGAGTGCCGCCGCAGCCCTTTCCGGCAGCCGCCAGGAACCACCATGAAAGGCGAGCGGCTGCCCGGCTGAAAGGTGCTGGTAGACCCGCTTCATCCGCTCCATGACGGGCGGCAGATCGCCCTGCTTGGGCCGCGTGATCTTGGCGACCGAGTAGATGATGTGCCGCACCCCCAGTTCGCGGCTGAAACTGACCAAGCCCTCCAGGTCGTGCATCGGCTGAACATCCGGCAGGCCGAAATCCGCCATCACCTTGCCGCCGCCCAAGGGGTCGCGCGGGAACAGGGGGTCGATCCGCAGAAAGACGGGAAGGTCCTCCTTCCGCAGGAACCGCAGAGCCTCCATACGGCTTTCGACGCTCGGGGCCGCCGGGTCGAGCAGCCGCCGATGCTCGTCATTGAAGAACGCCAGGGAGCACTCCACACGCAAAGGTGGGTATCTGTGCGCGTCGAACCATGAGCCGTGCGGATGATCGGGCGGCAACTCGCTGATTCGATGGAGGACGTGGATATACCGATCATCCATCAGCACGGCCGGGTTTTTCGTCAACAGCGTGACGGTCGTGAAGCGATTTCGGTGCTCCGCGAGCTTCTCCAGCACGAACAGCGTGTGGCGATGCTGCTGCTCCAACGGCTGAAGCGGATCAGTGCTGTTCGACAGATGTACGGGCGCGGGCGGGACATCGTAAGCCTCCAATGCCTCCAAGTCCTTGCACAAATCCTGCCGGAAGCGGTTCTTACAGTTGGGCTCCGCCGCGATGTAGCCGGTGGCGTAACAGTATTGGCACTGGTGCTCGCAACCTGTGTACACATTGATACAGTAGCGATGCCCGGACGGGAATTCTCGCTGGTCGGCAAAAGGGCAGTACCACTTGATGACCGGAGGGCGGGTCACTTCCAGCACATCCTTTTCCGAGGCGTGGGGCAGGAAATACAGCGCCACAGCCGCGCGGTCGCGCTCGCTCAACTTCTCGAAAGCTGGGACGTATTTCGGATGTAGCCGCCCTGCGAGCGACAGCCCCCTGTCCGTACCCGCCTCCACCAGCATCCTCTTCACGTCGCTGCTCCTATTCAGCAAGGCACGACGGCCGCCCATCGTTTCAATCCTCTGACTCGAATAGGCGATTCGCCAAAACGTCGATGTGCTCCTGCACCGCCAGCACGTCGCCTCGAAGCATAGCCTGCCGAGCGAGGTTTCCGATCATCTCGAACAGCCGCCGCTGGTCTTCCGTCGTCGGCCGAGGGATGGGAAACCGTCGAACATCTGATAACCGTAGAACCTGCCGACCACATCCCATGTATGGGGTCGTGAGGCGGATGAACCGCCAGAAGACGCTACTGTTGAGAATGCCCAAGAGGCAATGGGCGTCCATCTTGGAGGCATCCGGGACGATCACCACGACGCTATTGTGGGAGACGACGGCCGGATTGTCGATGAGAGCAAAACCCGCGGGGGAGGATATTTTGCTGCTGACGAGTCTGGAGCCGCACGGAGACAGGCCGGAGACATCGCACGATGCTGCGTACCAAGGCACGCCATCCTTCGCCGGCGTTTGGCAAGGCGCGGGCGGCATTGCGTCAAGTATTGATAGACGTGCGGGAAGTTCACTTTGAGATCGTCTTCTGACAGCACATGACTTGCCGAGTCATACGGCCAGATGCACAGATCGCGGGAGTTGGGAACCTGGTAGCCTCGAACGTGCCGTCCCCGAATGATCGTGCGAGTTACATCTGCTTCTAGTCGATAGGTCTTGCTATCGACTCGTGATCGGCCAAAGACCACTTGCTGGAAAGTCCGCCCTACTTCCCGCATCAGAAAAACGTCGTCCGCGCCCGTGTTGAGCCCTTGGCCAATTCTGGCGAGGAACTGCTCAAGTGGGCGGCCGACAAAATGGATATGTGCAAGCCAGGCGGCATCCTCGTGGCGCAGCAAATGCCAATCCGGCCAGTCGAAGGCATGGCTCGGCATGTCGTGCATCACGAGATCGGGAGCCAAGCCCACGTCGGCATGAGACAGCCTGCTCAGCTTTGCGCGTATGTCCCCAACGCCCTTGACCGGCACATGGCGGGATCGGTAGAGATCGGCCCTTTTCGCCAGCGACAAAAGAGCGATCTGGGTGACCGCCTCGGGATACACTTCCTTGTCCTCGAATTCGACAATCTCGATGATCCGACTCCGCTGCGCGATGATTCGGCGTATCCTGTTACCGCCCAGCGTGCGAATGAAGGAATTCGAGAGGCTGAAACCGAGGTATCCGCCATCTGCGAGAACGTTCAAAGCCTTCTCAATGAAGAGCATGTAAAGGTCGAATTGCCCCCGGCGCGCTGACTGAAATTGCCGTCGATATGCTGCGATCTGCTCTCGCTGGCTTCGGTACAACTCGCGCAGGCGGACAAACGGTGGGCCGCCAATGATCGCATCGACGCTGCCATGCGGCAAATCGTCCTCAACGTCCAGGAAACTCCGGCAAATTATGTTCGTTCGCAGGTCTGGCGGAAGAAGCGCACACTGCCGCCCGTCCCGGAGATCGACAACCGACGCTTCCCACACGGCGAGCAGCAGAAGCCTGATCGTCCAAGTTACTGCCCGCTCGTCAATGTCGATGCCAAAGAGCATTCCGCTCAGCACATCAAAACGCTCCTGGAACCACGAGTCCACAGAATCATCCGCGTTGCCAGCGTGATCGTCCAGCCACCGAAGCACGTATCGTAATGCCGCGATCAGGAACGCGCCGCAACCGCAAGAAGGATCGAGAAGACGGAGCCTCTTGATTTCGTCAATCGAGCGCCCTGCGAATGCTCGATCCAAGATGGCGTTGACGAGGTAATCGACAATCGGGGCCGGCGTGTAATGGATGCCCCTTTCGTAGCGGCGGGAAGCATCTGTGCCGAGAGGGTTGGCGACACAAAGCTGATGAAAATCCCCAAAGAACGAAAGCGGCAAGGGGTGGTCGCGGAGGAGCAGCCATAGTGCGTTGGCAATCCGCTTCTCCCAACCCGACGCAAAGATAGCGGTGGGGATGGGTGAGTTTACCGCAGCCCAGACGGGATCGAATACCGACCGAAGAATTGGACAGGAGAAGGATGCCTGTATTCCTGCCCAGAAACTCGACGAGGTTGATTGAGAAGAAGCGGTACATAAGCCTTGAAGATCAGGAGTGCCGGCCTCGGTCCACCGCCCGACGTAGCAGAGCAGGAGCCTCGTGCCGAGGAGATGATCGACCAGCCGGGCAAGGTCGGCCGGCTGCGTATCACCATGATCTACTCGAAGCCAACGACGGAACAACGATACTCGCCCGCGATGAAGATACTCCCAGAACCGCCTTGCCTGAGACGGAGCGGGAATCCATCCGGGTTCGAGCAGGCGAGGCATGTCCCGAGGATTATCCTGATCGAGAGCCATTTCTTGCCGAGTCCTCAAAGCACGCAGTTGCATCGTCCGATGCTCTCTGGCAGGTCAAGTGACGCGAACATCGCTTCGTCTTCCAAGCACAGGCCGATCTCCAGGTCCGGCCGCTTTCGCCGAACACAGCCGATCAGGTATCGGTAGACCTCTTCGCGGGTGGCGCGACCGAAGCGAAGCCGGCCGTCGTCCGACTTGGCTGGCCCACGATCAAGCAACGTGGAAATCGCGTTCTGTTTGCCGAGCTTGAGTTCCATGAGGCGCTGGGCCGGCGGGTAGGAACAAATGGAGCCGAGCGTGATCCGCGACACGGGGACGGATTCGAGCAAGGTCGCCATGAATTGCCCGTAGGTCTCTTGCCAATCAGCGACCGGGATGATCGGCATGACGACCGCTCGCACCGGATAACCCGCCTGCGCGCATCGCCGCATGGCGTCGAGACGCGCGGTGATATTCGGCGTGTTCCTCTCGAAAAGCTGGGTGACCTTCGGGGCGTTGACTGTCCAGGAGAGGATTGTTCGGCCCGCATGATCGAGGTCCAGCAGATTCTCCACGTCGGCACTCTTTGTCAAGATCACCATGCGCGTATACGGATGCCGGGCGAAGAAGGGAACCATCGTCCGCGCGTAGCCGCTGAGCGGCTCCAAGGCCAGGCCGTCTTGGAGTTTCCCGAGATAGAAGGCCGTCGGCCGCCCCAGTCGCGTTGCGGTTCGGTCCACCTCGCCGAGGATTTCGTCCAGATTGAGGAATATCTTCACCGTCGGCGAGAACCAGACTCCCGGCGTGCCGGCCAGGTAGCAGTAGTGGCAGCCGTAGGGACAGAAGCCGTAAGGCGAGAAATGCCAGTAGTTCGGGCAGGCGTTGCCGCCTTCGTCACTGAAACGCACCGCGCTGCGATGCTCGCCCAGGACGAGCGTCTGCTTGCCGCGCTCGTGCAGCCGCAATGGATCGCTTTCGCCCAGATCAACTCGATTATGCGGCGTGCCAAACGCCTCGACGACTTCGGCCTGCGGGTAGGCCGCACAAATCCTTTCGGCCAATCGCCGACGGCCCTCCGTGCGATTGCTCCCCTTCACCAGCACGATCCTGGAGGGCCGAAACAGCGGCGCGGGCTGCGGCCGATGCGATTCCAAGGACTCATCGACCACGAACATCAGGCTACTCTCCCGCTTTGCTGGCGCAGCCCATCGAGTGTGTGAATAGGAGTATACTAGCAGTCGCCCCAGGTCCATTCAAGTCGATTCTTGGGCCAGCCGCACGCCCGTGAAAAGCCTCACCTGGACAGCGTAACACGCCCGAGAGGCCCACCCAACGGCAGCCACAGTCTGCACGTGGACGTTATGCTCCGCACGGACTGAAGCAAGTCGTTTTTTCAGGAAAGCGGCTCGGACCTCCCCGTGCAGAGTATAGCCAAACGACGGTGCCTTTGCGCGCCTGTTGCGCGCGGCCCAATCATGGCCGATCTACCAGACACAGTTGCCGGCCCCGCGCGCAAACGGCGCGCCGGACAAGGCCGGTAGCGGCCTGATAGCCGAAGTAGCTGCTGCCGGCACTTTGGTGACCCGCCGCGAGCTACGGCAGTTCGGCGTCCACGCGGCCCGCCGCAAGCTGGTGGACTTCGCTGATTGCAGGGTCTTCAAGTTGTTGACTTCTCAGGGGGATCGGTTAGGAATGGCGACCCACTGATCTTGCCAACGGGCGAAGTCAGAACGTCCGCAGCAAGGTCCGGTAGACCTCGGCCTCGGCGATGCAGTCGGCCAAGGCGTCGTGCGGATTGGTGTTGGTGATGTTCAGCTTCAGGCACATGGACCCCAGGGCGACGGAGTTGAACAGCACCGGCTCGCCCTGGAAGGCGGTGCGGTCGTTGAGGCTGATGGCGTAGAGCATCGAATCGCGGGCGTGGCTGTGGAAGATTTCGTCCACGGCCTCCACGCCGAGCCATGCCTTCAGGAAGGCCGACTCGAAGGCCCAGTTGTGGGCCAGCGGCACCAGCGCCCGCCGGAAGGGGAGGCGCAAGCCTTCGACCCATTCCCGGAACCAGTCGGCCACCCGCTCGGATTCCGGCGCATGAAGGAGCAACTCTTCCATCGGAATCTTGTGCTTGTGCTTGGCGGCCACGCTCTCCCGCTCCGGGTGCTTGGGCCGCACGTGGGTGTAGAACGGCCGCGTACCTGCCAGAGGCTTGATGTCCGAATCGAGTGGCACGCACGCGATCTGAATGATCTCATGGTAACCTGGTCGCGTGCCAGTCGTTTCAAGATCAATGGCAGCGAGCAGGTGGCCGATCTTCAGCGCGATCCATCATTCGGTGGACAACTTGGTGCTTGGGCACACGACCGAGGTCGCAGTTGTCGAGGTGAGCACCTTTGCGCTGACGCACCTTGCTCAACGCCGTCATCACCCAGGCCACCTTCGCCGTTGAAGGTCCCCTGCACTGCAACTCGGCGATGCAGTCACGTTCGTTTTGGCCGTTATCCTGTCAGCGGGACAGCAGCCGGTGATCCCGCCGACGACCTGCCCGATGCTTGAATGCACAGCAGCGAGCCGATCGCCTTTGGAGGCAGTGGGGTCGAGAATGGGCGCCGTAAAGCCGTTGGAAACTCACCCCACAGCCGCCAAACAACCTAATCTCAGGCGCAACGCGCCCATTGTGCTCGCAGGCGGGTAACCTCGCAGGCAAGGGTCATTGTGGCGGGCGGGTAACCGACCTCGTCGGGCGGTAACCGTTCATACCCTGGAAAGCAATAAAGGCGCGGGTTGGTGGGCGAGATGAGCTTCGACGGCGGTAGTGAGGAAAGAGAAGACGTTGCGGCTCTGC